>Ga0302253_1000857_pt1 | contig 21641 bp, 15 predicted proteins | sample AAG_RA_Trp_MG_FD_193537 | JGI IMG/M metagenome (GOLD analysis project Ga0302253, IMG submission 193537) | Enriched activated sludge microbial communities from anaerobic digester in WTTP, New Holstein, Wisconsin, United States - AAG_RA_Trp | ecosystem: Engineered > Bioreactor > Anaerobic >...
CTCATCGACGACGAGCGTGCACGGGAACTCATGACGGGCGTGACGCGGCTGTGGGCACTCGTCCCCATTCCCTTCATGGCCATTGGCGCATGGTGGTACATCGGGGCACTGCCTGCACCGCAACTCGAGATGGTGCTGCGGCGAACCGCCGACATCCGGCCCTTCCTCGAAGCCTTCCCGTGGGTACTGGCTGCCGTCATGGTGGGCGGGCTGGCCTTCTTCACGCGGCTTCCCTCCGGGGCGCGCGTGCCTGTGGCTGCGCTGCTGCTGGTGCTCGGCCTGTGTCAGGTCGGAACCTTCGAGTGGGTGCGCGAGACGGGCAGACGCCCGTGGATTGTCCACGGTGTCATCTGGTCCAACGGCATCACGCCCGAAGCCGGTGCCAAGTCCGACCTCGAAGGGATGCTGAAGGTCGCGCGGTGGTCTGGCGTCAAGCAGGTTGCCGAAGCGAACATGCATGAGGCAGGACGCGAACTGTGGCAGGTGCAGTGCGCCAACTGCCACGGCCTCGGAGCCCCCATGATCGACATCCTGCCCCGCATCGCGAACAGGCCACTCACCGGGGTCGAGGCGTTGATCACCGGGCAGGGAGCGTTACAGGGCTACATGCCGCCGTTCGTGGGAACCCCCGCAGAACGGAGGGCCCTCGCCACCTACCTCGTCAACGAGCGCGACGCACGGCGTCATTAGCCCCCGCATGAAAGAGGAGTAGATTCATGCCATCCAAGCAGTCGCCAAGACTCACCGCCTTCTACTATTTCGCATGGCTTGTCGCCGTCGTCGCCCTGCTCGGCATCTTCGCCGCGGGCGGGCTGGAGCGCCCGGCACGGACGACGGGCGAGACGCCTGCGGCCAAGGCCCCAGCGGCATCGGCAGCGGCCCCGTCTCCGTATATGCCCGTCACGTCGATACCGCCCTTCGATGCGGACAGGGCCGACTACATACTGCTGGCGTGGAGTACGCAGGGTATGCAGATGGTGACGGACGCCGAACCCCGGTGGACGATGCTGCCCCCCGAGGCGGCATTGCGGGCGCAACTCGTGCGCCGCGGGCCCGGCCCCGCGCCGGTGACAGAGGGCGTACGCATCACGTGGCGTGTCGAACGCGAACACGCCACCCTTGATGGTGCACCCGTCTCCGGTGCAGCAGGAGAGATGAAACTGGAGCAGGGGGGCAGCACGTTCGCCGCCGACGGCATCGGCATCATGCCCTATCGCGCTTCCGGCGGGTTCAATGCCTACCCGACGGTCACCGTTGAGGCCCACGACGACGAAGGCAGGCTTCTTGCCCGTACCGCCGCCGTGCTGCCCGTCTCCACCGAGGTGGGGTGTCGCAACTGTCATGGCGGCGCATGGAAGCGCGACGGGCTGGCCGGAATCTCCCCGGCGACGGCCGATGACGTGCTCACCGTCCATGACCGCATCAACGGTACCGACCTCGTCGCGCAGGCTGCCAAGGCCCCTGTGGAGTGCCGTTCGTGCCACAGCGGGGCACCCGAGGCCCCGGCCCCCAGCCTTTCGGCGGCCCTGCACGGCTGGCATGCCAACTACATGACCGACGGCGGCGCCGAGACATGTGCAAGCTGCCATCCTTCTTCGCCGCAAGGCGCCACGCGCTTCATGCGCGGGCTGCACAAGGCCAAGGCACTGGACTGCACGCGTTGCCATGGTGCCATGGAAGACCACGCACTCTCCCTGCTGCGGTGGGAGGAGAAGGCTGGACGCAAGAGTGCGGCACGTCTCGCAAGGGAACTCAAGCCCCGCGCCGTGTCCGCGGTCGATGACATCAACCCGCGTGCGCCGTGGGCCATGGAACCCGACTGCACCGGCTGCCATGATTTCGCCCAGAAGCCTGCCACGGCCACGGCATCGGCATTCAACAAGTGGACGGCTTCGGAGAAGGACCGCTTCTCGGCCCGCGCCGACGACATGGGCAACCTGCGTTGTCCGACATGCCACGGTGCGGCACACGCCGAATATCCCGCCGAGAATCCCTTCGGCCGCGACCTCGATAACATGCCGCCCATCCAGTACCAGCAGCACGCCAAGGTCATGGGCGGCGGCAACAACTGCAGCGTCTGCCACCGTGAGCCATTGCCCATGGAGGCTTCGGCGCACCATCCCGTGGTCATCCGCAAGACCATTCCCATCACCCTGCCCGCAGGTACGGTACTCACCAAGCCCGCCGTGCTCTTCCCTCATGACACCCACGGTTCGATGGATTGCGGAACCTGTCACCACAAGGGCTATCAGGAGGGCAAGCAGACCTGCGCCACCAAGGGCTGCCATGACAGGCCCCGTCCCGACACCATCGAGGGTCTGGGCGAAGTGGGCTACTTCCGCAACGCCTTCCATGGCAAGGAACGCGGGTGCATGACATGCCACCTTGCGCTGCGTGAAAAGGGCAAGGCCGCCGGTCCCGTCGGCTGTCGCGACTGTCACACTCCGGGCAACAATCAGTAGAGAGGGGAGACACATCATGCGAATGCCTCGCAGAACGTTCATCAAGCTCGCTTCGGCTTCCGCAGGCGCTCTCGCCTTCGCCGGGCTGGGGCAGAGCCTCGCGCCCACGGTGGCGCGGGCTGCGGAACTCAAGATCGCCAAGGCGAAGGTCACACCCTCTGTCTGCTGCTTCTGTGCGGTGGGATGCGGGTTGCTGGTCTACACCGACACCCAGACCGGACGCTCCATCAACATCGAGGGCGACCCCGACCATCCCACCAACGAAGGGACGCTGTGCCCCAAGGGTGCGTCCATCTGGCAGACCACCGAACGCAGCAAGCGTGTCACCAAGGTGCTGTACCGTGCACCCGGTGCCGCGGCGTGGGAGGAGAAGTCGTGGGACTGGGCCCTGCCGCGCATCGCCCGCAAGATCAAGGAGACGCGCGACGCCACCTTCGAACTCACCAATGACAAGGGGCAGACCGTCAACCGCACCCGGGGCATAGCCTCGGTGGGCTCGGCCGCCGTCGACAACGAGGAGGGCTGGCTCATGCAAGCCATGATGCGCGCGCTCGGCCTCGTGTACATCGAGAGTCACGCACGTATCTGACACAGCTCGACTGTGGGGGCTCTGGCAGAGTCCTACGGACGCGGTGCGATGACGAATCACTGGATCGACCTCAAGAACAGCGACGTCATTCTCATCATGGGGAGTAACGCCGCCGAGAATCATCCCATATCCTTCAAGTGGGTGACGCGCGCGCAGGAACGCGGTGCAACGCTCATCCATGTGGACCCGCGCTTCACGCGCACATCCGCCAAGGCAGACATCCACGCCCACATCAGGTCGGGCACGGACATCGCCTTCTTCGGCGGTCTCATCCGGTACATCATGGAGAACGACCTGTTCTTCAGGCAGTACGTGGTCGACTACACCAACGCCTCGTATATCGTCGGTGCGGACTACGGTTTCGCCGATGGTCTTTTCACCGGCTTCGACGCCGAGAAGGGAACCTACAACACCAAGAAATGGGCCTTCGCCGCCGACGAGAACGGCATGACCCTGAAAGACCCCACGCTGAACGACCCGCGCTGCGTCTTTCAACTCATGAAGGCCCACTACGCCCGCTATGACAGGAAGACCGTCTCCGACGTGACGGGCATCTCCGAAGAGCAGCTGTCGACGCTGTGGAGTGCCTTCGCCTCGACGGGCAAGCCCGACAGGGCGGGAACCATCCTCTATGCCATGGGGCAGTGCCAGCACACCGTGGGCGTACAGAACATCCGTGCGCTTTCGATGATACAGCTGCTGCTGGGCAACATCGGCATCGCAGGGGGCGGGGTCAACGCGCTGCGCGGCGAATCCAACGTGCAGGGCACCACCGACATCTCGCTGCTGTGCGACAACCTCTCCGGCTACCTGCCCACCCCCAAGGCCTCGTGGGCCACCTTCGACGACTATGTGAAGGGCACGACGCCGGTGGACAAGGACCCGAAGAGCGCCAACTGGTGGTCGAACCGCGGCAAGTATCTCGCCTCGTACATGAAGTCGGTGTATCCCACGGCCAGCCATCAGGACGGCTACCTCTGGCACCCCAAGGTCGATGACGGGAAGATAACCGACTACTCGTGGTTGCAGATATTCGAGCGCATGAGCAAGGGCGGCTTCAAGGGTGCCTTCGTGTGGGGGCAGAACCCCTGTGCGGGCGGGGCCAACGCGGGCAAGAACCGCAAGGCCATGGAGACGCTGGACTGGATGGTGGTGGTCAACCTCTTCGAGAACGAAAGTTCGCTCTTCTGGAAGGGGCCGGGGGTAGACCCCGCCAAGGTCAAGACCGAGGTGTTCTTCCTGCCTGCGTGCATGAGCGTCGAGAAGGGCGGTTCCATCGCCAATTCCGGTCGCTGGCTGCAATGGCGTGAACCGGGGCCGAAACCCATGGGCGACAGCCGTTCGGACGGTGACATCGTCCTCGACCTCTATGACGAGATACGCAAACTCTACCGCGAGGAGAAGGGAGCCTTCCCCGAACCCGTGCTGGCGCTGGACACCGACTACCGTACCGACGGCAAGTACGATCACCACAAGGTGGCGAAGACGCTGAACGGCAAGTTCCTCACGGACGTGACCATAGGCGACAAGACCTACAAGGCGGGGCAGCAGGTACCCGGCTTCGCCATGTTGCAGGCCGACGGTTCGACGACGTCCGGGTGTTGGATATTCACCGGGTGCTATACCGACGCCGGTAACATGATGGCGCGCCGAGACCGTACGCAGACCCCGGAACAGGCCGCCATAGGGCTGTTCCCCAACTGGTCGTATGCATGGCCCGCCAACCGTCGCATCCTGTACAACCGTGCGGCGGTGGACATGACCGGCAAGCCCTTCGACCCCAAGCGTGCCGTCATCGCATGGAACGGCGAGAAGTGGGTGGGCGACGTGCCTGACGGCGGCTGGAAGCCCGGAGAGAAGTTGCCCTTCATCATGATACGCGAGGGGCGCGGTCAGTTGTTCGGCCCCGGCAGGGTCGACGGGCCTTTCCCGGAGCACTACGAACCGTTCGAGAGTCCTCTCGAAAGCCATCCCTTCTCGAAGCAGCGGGTCAACCCCACTGCGCTGGCGTTCAGCCACGAACCCAAGGCGGTGCGCGACAAGCGCTACCCCTTCATCTGCACTACCTACCGCGTCACCGAACAGTGGCAGTCGGGCACGATGACCCGCAACACCGGGTGGCTCAAGGAGATGCAGCCGGAGGGCTTCTGCGAGATAAGCCGCGAACTGGCCAAGGAACTCGGCATCGCCAACGGCGACGCCGTGGTGCTCGAATCGCTGCGGGGCAAGGTGCAGGTGGTCGCCATCGTCACGCCACGTCTCAAGCCCTTCAAGGTCATGGGCGAGGTCATGCACGAGGTGGGCATACCGTGGCAGTTCGGCTGGGGGCAGCATGTGGGCAAGGGCGACTCTGCCAACCTGCTCTCGCCTTCGGTGGGCGACCCCAACACTGGCATTCCCGAGACCAAGGTCTTCATGGTCAACCTGCGCAAGGCCTAGTGGCGCGCCATCAGAAGACTTGATGCATGCATGGCGCGATACCGACCCCTTGCGGGGGCGGTGTACGCCGCAAGAAGTGGAGCGGTCCCGCCGGAGACGATGTCTCCGGCGTGCGCCCCCTCGGCAGCCTCCCGCAGGGAATGCGGAGAGTGTCGAGGCGTCACATCAGGGAGGCATACATGAACGGCAAGACGTTCTTCATAGACCAGACGCGTTGCACGGCCTGTCGGGGCTGTCAGGCCGCCTGCAAGCAGTGGAAGAAGTTCGGCAGCATCGAGACGCGCAACACCGGCTCATACCAGAATCCGCCCGACCTCGGGCCGAGCACCTTCAAGCTGGTGCGCTTCAACGAGGTCGAGGTGGATGGCAAACTGAAATGGCTGTTCTTCCCGGAGCAATGCCGCCACTGTCTCGAACCACCGTGCAAGATGGTGGCGGATGCCCTCATTCCGGGTGCCATCGTGCAGGATGCGGAGACCGGGGCGGTGCTCTACACCGAGAAGACCAAGGGACTGGACTACATGGAGGTGCGCTCGGCGTGCCCCTACGACATCCCGCGGCAAGACCCGGCAACGGGTCTGCTCACCAAATGCAACATGTGCATCGACCGGGTGCAGAACGGCATGCTGCCCGCGTGCGTGAAGACCTGCCCCACGGGGACCATGCACTTCGGTGACAGGGCCGACATGCTTGAACTGGCGCAGAAACGCCTCGGCGAGGTGAAGAAGAGGAGCCCCGCAGCCCTGCTGGCGGACTCCGACCTTGTACGGGTCCTGTACCTGTGCGAGCTCGCCCCCGCCAACTACCATTCGCACATGGTGGCGGAAGCCGACACCTCGCGCATCGGGCCCTTCAGCCGTCGCGCCTTGTTGCGCCTGCGTCCTTTCGCCTAGCGTCGCGTCCTGCTAGCGCGCCGTATGCCTGCTGCGGCACTGGGCGATGGCATGGGGGGCAGCATCCGGCAGGCCGCGCCGACTGGATACGCAACACCCCGGAAGGTTGTCGCTGACGATCACCTTCCGGGGTTTCGTGTATGGAATGGAATCTGTTCCCATGGCTTCAGCCGTCCGGCTTTGCCGTGGTCTGAAAGGCGGTTGGTGAGGGTATGGTGCACCACAGTCGAAGGGCCGTCCTTGCGGCGGGAGGTCGGCCCTCTGGCCATACGACGGTTCGGAGTGCCCGCAAATGACCGCAGCCTGAACCCTCTAGACGGGGTTCAGGCTGCGGTCATTTGCGTGGGAGTCGCGTGTCCGCCCATGGCGCGTGGGCAGGGCGAGAGGGTGCCCGGTGCGGTTCAGGTGCGACGTACTACGTGCTCCGGGGCCGGTATTCTCTTCGGGAGGCCCGTCAGCGGAGTCTGCGCTGGAGTCGCGCCCGCATGATGATGGCCATGAGGTTCATGCCCAGCACCAGCACGATGAGCACCAGCGAGGTGCCGAATTGCATGGGGCGCGTCAGTTCGATTTCAGTACCTGCCGTCGCCAGCACATAGATGTGGTAGGGCAGGGCCATGACACTGTCGAACAGCGAACCGGGCAGGCGGGGGCTGAAGAACATGGCAGCCGTGAACATGATGGCTGCCGTCTCACCTGCGGCGCGACCGACGGCAAGGATGGCCCCGGTGAGGATGCTGGGCAGCGCGGCGGGAAGCACCACCAGCGAGATGGTCTGCCACTTGGTGGCCCCAAGCCCCAGTGACGCTTCGCGGTAGGTCTGCGAGACCGAGCGCAGTGCCTCTTCGGATGCCCCGATGATGAGCGGCAGCACCAGTGCCGCCAGCGTGAACATGCCCGCCAGCAGGCTGACTCCCATCTTCATGGCGGTGACGAACATCGAGAGTCCGAACAGGCCGAAGACGACCGAAGGCACCCCTGCCAGGTTGTTGATGGTCAGACGTATGGCGTGCACCAGCGGGCCGGGGCGGGCGTACTCCTGCAGGTAGATGGCTGTGGCCACTCCCCATGGCAGGGCGATGAGCATTGAACCGTAGCTGAGGGCGATGGTGCCGAGGATGCACGGCAGGATGCCGCCCTTGGTCATGGAGTCACGCGGAAAGGCGGTGAGAAACTCCCAACTGATGGCGGGCAGACCGTGGTAGAGGACGAAGCCGCAGATGATGGCGAGGGCCGCCGCATTGATGAACACGGCGACATGGAACAGGCCGAACATGAATCGTTGCAGAGGCTTGCGGCGTTTCACATAGCCGGAATCCTGAGGCATGTGGCCAATGTTGCCGAGGGTGGCCGTCTGCTGTGAGGCGAAGGCAGTGCGGGGCATTGTCGCTCCTGCGTGCTTGTGCGGCGGTGCCGCATGGGCCGGATGCTCCGGCGTTGTGATGCTTGTCGACAGGGTGCAACGTTCGGTTACAGCGTTGCCGTTCCCACCTGTTTCTTCTTTTCGGCAATCCATGCGGCCAGTGCGTTGAAGGCGAGAGTGAAGAAGAAGAGCACAAGGCCGGTGGCGAAGAGTGCGTGGTAATGGTCGCTACGGAAGGGGGCTTCGGCCATCTCTGCTGCGATGGAGGCGGGCATGGGCCGTGAAGGGTCGAAGATGGAACCGGGCAGCATGGCTGCGCCGCCCGCCACCATGAGAACGACCATGGTCTCTCCGATGGAACGCGCCATGCCGAGGATGACCGCCGTGCTGATGCCGGGCAGTGCCGCAGGGACGACCACGCGGCCTATGGTCTGCCAGTGGGTGGCCCCGAGGGCGAGAGAGGCCTCGCGCATGTCGTTGGGTACGCTGTAGATGGCGTCTTCGGCGATGCTGGTGATGGTGGGCACGGCCATGAACGCCAGCATGATGGATGCGTTGGCGATGTTGAGACCTGTGGCGATGTCGAAGGTCTCCTGTAGCCACGGGGCCACGATGACCATGCCGAAGAAGCCGATGACCACCGAAGGCAGTGCCTGAAGCATCTCCACGAGGGGCTTCACGTAGGCGCGCATCCGGGGGCCGGCCAACTCGGCAAGGTAGATGGCGGTCATGATGCCAAGCGGGATGGCGATGAGCGACGAAAGCGCGGTCACGACCAGCGACCCCACTATCATGGGCAGGATGCCGAATTCCGGCGGGTCGAATGTGGGATACCACAGCTTGCCGAAGATGAAGTCGGCAAGGCTCACATGCTGGAAAATGGGAAAGCCTTCCATGAAGAGGAAGACCATGATGAGCGTCAGCGTGACGATGCAGAGGGCGGCGGCTGTCCAGAAGGCGCCGTGCACCATGTTGTCTTTTGCGCGTCGCGACATGGCCATTTGCGTACCGGTATCCTGTCTGATGGTGCGCCCCCCGCGCCAGTGGCGCGGGGGGCAGGGATGGGCTTGGGGCAGGGATGCTACTTGGTCGGGATGAAGCCGGCTTCCTGCACGAGGGCCTGGCCTTCGGCCGACTTCATGAAGTCGATGAAGTTCTTCACCGCACCCTGAGGTTGACCGGGGGTGTAGATTTGCAGGTCGCGGGCCATGGCGTACGAACCATCCTTGGCGGTGGCGGCGGAACCGGTGACGCCGTTGACCTTGGTGGCCTTGACGGTGTCGTTCACGTAGCCGATGCCGTCGTAGGAGATGGCCTTGGAGTTCTTGGAGACGGCCTGAAGCACGGCACCGGAGGATGCCTGCAACAGCGCGCCGGGGAAGACCTTGGCGTCCTTCATGACGAAGTGCTGCCACGATTCGTAGGTGCCGGAGGAGGTGTCGCGGGAGATGACCACGATGGCTTCGTCCTTGCCGCCCACTTCCTTCCAGTTGGTGATCTTGCCTTCGTAGATGGCGCGAAGCTGGTCGATGGTCAGGTTGTCGACGGGGTTGCCCTTGTTGACGATGGGCAGGATGGCGTCGAGGGCGACGATGTGCTCGACGGCTTCGCGACCGTTGGCCTTGGCGGCTTCCACTTCCTTGTCCTTGATCTTGCGCGAGGACATGCAGATGTCCAGCGTGCCGTCGATGAGGGCCTTGATACCGTTGCCGGAACCCCCACCGGAGATTTCGATCTCCACGCCGGGGGTCTTCTTCATGTAGGCTTCGGCAGCCTTCTGCATGATGGGGAGCACGGTGGTCGAACCCTTGACCACGATCTTGTCGGCGGCGAAGGCGTTGGCGGCAAGGCCAAGCGTCATGAGGGCGACGAGGGCGAAACGCTTGATCGACATGTTCTTCCTCCGGTTATGTTGCAGAACTGGGGCGCGCCGTGGCGCGTGAGGGGAAAATAGGGCCCTCATGTTACGGAACGGTTGCGGCGGTCGCACATGTTCGTGACGTGGAAAGCGCTTCGGCGAAGGTGGAGGGGCATGTCTGGTGTCGCCGCGCCTCACGCCACTCTGGCAGTGGTGTGGCGTGAGGCGCGACAAGTATACGATGCTGCGGGGCTCGCGTGAAGGGGGAGGGCGCCGTCTATGTGGCAGGGCGCAGTCGGGCTTCTATGTCCTTGGCGGCCCTGCGACCGGCACCCATGGCGAGGATGACCGTGGCGGCTCCCGTCACGATGTCGCCACCGGCGTACACGCCGGGGATGGATGTCATGCCCGTGGCCTCGTCCACCGCGATGTAGCCCCGGCGGTCGAGCGTGAGTCCGGGGGTCGCTTCGAGCAGGATTGGGTTGGGGCGTGTGCCCACGGCGATGACGGCAAGGTCGGTGGGCAGGTCGTACACCGCGCCCTCCACAGGGCGGGGGCTGCGTCTGCCCGAGGCGTCGGGCTCGCCCAGTTCCATGCGTTGCAGGGTAACGGCGGTGAGGCGTCCGTCCGCGTCGCCCTTGAAGCCGAGCGGTGCGGCCAGAAGTTCGAGGCGAACGCCTTCCTCCTCGGCATGTTCAAGTTCTTCGAGGCGGGCGGGCATCTCGTCGCGGGTACGGCGGTAGACGATGCGAACGCTCTCCGCGCCGAGGCGCAGGGCAGTGCGTGCCGCGTCCATGGCCACGTTGCCTCCGCCGAAGACGGTGACCTCGCGCCCCCTGTAGACGGGGGTGTCATAGTCCGGGAAGCCGTAGGCACGCCCGAGGTTGACCCGCGTCAGGTATTCGTTGGCCGAGAACACCCCGACGAGGTTCTCTCCGGGGATGTCGAGAAAACGGGGCAACCCGGCCCCGACCCCGATGAACACGGCCTTGTAGCCTTCGGCGAAGAGGTCGTCGATGGAGAAGGTGCGCCCGCCCACCCAGTTGGTGACGAACTCCACCTCCTGCTGGCGCAGGGCGGCAATCTCCTTCTCCACGATGTCGGACTTGGGCAGCCTGAATTCGGGGATGCCGTAGACGAGCACCCCGCCAAGTTCGTGCAGGGCCTCGTACACGGTCACCTTGAACCCGCGCGACGAAAGGTAGCCCGCCACGGTGAGGCTTGCGGGCCCGGACCCGATGCACGCGACCTTGAGGTCGGGGTCGATGAGCGGGCACTCGGGCCTGCCCGTAAGCTGGTCGCAGGCGTCGAGGGCCATGTAGGTGTCTGCGGCGTAGCGTTCGAGACGACCGATGGCCACGGGCTGTCCCTTGGCCCCGAGTATGCAGGCCCCTTCGCACTGGTTCTCCTGTGGACAGACCCGGCCACAGACCGCGGGCAGGCTGTTGGTCTCGCGCAGGGTGCGGTAGGCCGACTCGACATCGCCCTTGGCAAGGGCGGCGATGAATTGCGGTATCTGCACCTCGACGGGGCAGCCCTTGACGCACTTGGGCTTCTTGCATTGCAGGCAGCGCGAGGCCTCGCGCATGGCGTCCTCGCGCGAGTAGCCAAGGGCCACTTCGTCGAAGTTGCCCACCCGCTCATGGGCGGGCTGGCAGGGCATGGGGACTCGTGGTTGCAGGCTTCTGCCCTTCTTGTCACTATTCATGGCACGTACTCCTGCAGAAATGGTCGAACGATTCCTTCTCTTGCGGACGGAACGCCCCAAGCCGTTTGCGTAATTCGTCGAAATCCACCTTGTGTCCGTCGAACTCCGGCCCGTCCACGCACGCGAAGCGCGTCTCGCCGCCGACAGTCACGCGACATGCGCCGCACATGCCGATGCCGTCGACCATGATGGAGTTGAGACTTACCGTGGTCTTCACGCCGAAGGGTTCGGTGGTGCGGGACACGGCAGCCATCATGGGCACGGGACCCACGGCCACGACCTCCGCCACGCCGGGGTCGTTTTCGAGGCGCTGGCGCAGCAGGTCGGTCACCAGCCCCTTGTGCCCGAAGCTGCCGTCGTCGGTGGAGACGAGCACCTCGGGGCAGAATGCCGAGAGGTCGTCGTGGAAGAGAAGCAGGTCCTTGTTGCGCGCACCGATGATGGCCACGACATGGTTGCCCGCCAGATGGTGTCCCTTGGCGATGTGATGCATGGCGGCGATGCCAGTGCCCCCGCCCACGCAGATGACAGTACCGCATCGTTCGATATGGGTGGGCTTGCCGAGGGGACCGCACAGGTCGAGGATGGCATCGCCTTCGCCGAGGGTCTCAAGCATGGCTGTCGATTTGCCGAGAACGAGATAGACGATGGTGATGGTGCCCGCGTCCGGGTCGGCGTCCGCTATGGTAAGGGGAATGCGTTCGCCCTTTTCGCACACGCGCAGGATGACGAAGTTGCCGGGCTTCGCCTTGCGCGCGATGTGCGGGGCGTCGATGACCAGTTTGCTGGTCTGCCCGGGGATGAGGCGTTCCTTCTTGAGAATGATATTGGGCATGTCTGTTGTCTTCCTCCTCGGCGCGGCATGTGGAAAAGCGTGGGGGGCGGTATCGGGCGGGCGCGGGTGTGGCGGTGCAGAATGGCGCCCGGTGTGTCAATGCTCCGCCCTTCTTCGTAAAAGCAGGTCGCAGCATTGGCAAGCGAAATGGCACTTGCACGCGCCGTGCGGCACGGCTATCTTTATTCGATACGAGGTGAGGTGCATTGACGCGGAGGATACCCTGTCACTCTCCTCCCTCCATCGCAGAGGGGCGTTTCATGCGTATCGAGGCCGGACGCATACAACAGCAGGCGGTTTCAGCCTACGACAGACAGTCGCCGCACAAGGCGGAGGCTGCGCTGGCGCTTCTGGCCTCGCGTCGTAGCGAGGTGGCGGTCAAACTCGGCCCATTCTCCGTCCGGTATGAGACGGAAACCGCACCCGACCCTCGCGCCGCCGCGCGGGAGGCTGCGGCACTGCTTGCCCGCGTGCAGGCCTTCGAATTCGGGGATGCACTTGATGCCGCCGAAGTAGGTCGGGCACTCGGTGCCCGTTCAGCCTATGCGGCCAATGCTGCGGTGCAGCCCGATGCCGGGCTGGTGGCCGGGCAGGTCGCCGGGGTGCCGGGGGCTGGCGGCAGTGCCACGGCCGATGAGACGCAGCAGCCTCGCCCCACACGGTCACCTGCGGCAGGTGCCCGTGCCTATGGTGACGTCGCCCGCCGTGTGAACGTGCCCACCATGCTCTCCGCCCGGGTCTGACGACGCATTGTCAGGCCGCGTTCGCATCTTTCTTCGCATACACGACCGTATCAGCCACGCCGAAGGCGAAGGTTCCCTCTCCTCATGCGGTCAGGGGACGTTTCGCGCACAGGCTCTGACGGCGTGCCATCCGTTCACGCAGCGGCATTGAGGCGATTTGCGCCCTTGGTCGCGCTGACCACTGTTGTCGCCCGACGTCTCAGCAAGCTGTAGCAGTGCGTCCGTGGCAGCACGTCGGAGCTGTACGTCGTGTCACCTGCCGGGAACGGTTTCTCCCTTCGTTTCCGGTCGTGTTGCTAGACCCTGAACCCGAGTTGGACAGCGCAGCGGCGCGGCCCTTCACCGGCGAGCCCCCATTGCCATATCCGGTTCTGCACGGACCACCAGTCCATGTCCGGCAGCAGGGCGCGTGTCCGCACGATGCGTCGTTCGATCTTGTCCCAGTCGGGTTCCGGCGCGTCGAGCAGTTCCGTGAACATGCCTTCGGCCAGTCTTGCCAGCCGTCTGCGGTCGCCTGCGCCGAGGTTGGCGCGAAGGTAGTCCTCCACAAGGCGCAACGTCTCCGGCGATGCCCCGCAACCTGTTATGGTGGCAAGCCCCAGCGTGGGCAGAAGCGATGCCCACGCTTCGGAACGCACCATGTCGCGTTGCGCCTCCTCCCACGGTGAGACCAGCGGCAGCATCGTGCGTGCCACTGGACCGAGAAGCTCGTCGGCACGCCGGGTCGCCCCTGTGGTCAGTGCCGCCAGCAACGCCTCGCGCCGGTTGCGGGCAAGGTCCATCAGCCGCATGGCCTCCTGCGTTCCATCCGCACGCACCACGCGGACGAGGCTGCCTGTTGCCCCCGTGGCGTGTGGCGGCGTCCACGCGAAGTGTACCGTCTCTCCCCCGGGTTCAAGGGCAAGGCGGACTTCGGCCATGCCTTGCAGCGGCACGTCGCCGGGTGCGGACTCCAGACGGACGGCGACCTGTGCCCCAGGCCACGTCCATGTGGCGGTGTCGCCCGCGGCGGGCAAGGCGTCTGCGGCTTCGAGGAGGCACAGGGCCTGAAGCACCAGCCCCGGTACCGTCTCGCGGCGGGGAAGGGCGTGGTGGGTGAAGATGTCCGCCCCCGTGCCTTCTTCGGGCTTGTTGGAGACGGCCCGTTGCAGGTGTTCGAGAAGATGCCTGTGGATGTCGCCCGTGCCTGTGGCGGCGGCGAGGTCGGAGGCCCGCAGGGCGTAGGTCATGGCGTTGACGGGTTCGATGCGCGAGATTTCGTCGAAGAACCATGCACAACTGGCGAAGGCGGCAAGGGCCGCTTCCTGCATGGCCAGAAGACGCCATGCCGCGTCGATGTCCGAGGGGGCGAGGTCGGGTCGCAGGTGTTTTGCGGCAAAGGTGGAGCGGGCGTCTTCAAGTGCATCAGGGAGCGCCGTGCCTGGGGCCGCGGGTTGTGCGCTGCCGGCCGAAGGTGTCGCTGCCGCCGTTGATTGCGTCGCCAGCACCTTGCCATACCCGCGGAGTGCCGCCCACGGGTCATAGAAGAGCGACGCGCCGCGCCGGGAGAAATGGGCGTCTATCTCGCGCTTCATGGCATCCAGCCCTTCGCGCAAGGGCTTGCGCCAGCGCTGGTTCCAGCCCGGATGCCCGCCGTCGGTGCAGCCGCAGTCGCTACGCCATCGCTCGACGCCGTGGGCGCAACTCCATGACGACGGTTCATGCAGGAGGACACGCCGTCTGGGAGGGGTGCGTTCCAGTTGCGCCGCGTAGTTGGTCAGACGCAGGTCGTCGCGGCCCGAATAGCCCTGTCCCAGAACGTGGGCCAAGGCCATCTCCCCGAAGGTGAAATGGTGTCCGTAGGTCTCGCCGTCGGTACACACGGAAAGCAGACCGGGGCCGGCGGCCCCCACGAGGCGCCTCCAGAAACCCTCGCCGTCTTGCAGCAGTCTTTCGAAGGCCACGGCCCGCGACAGGGCACCGTCATAGAAGAAGACGGCCATGGAACGCCCGGAGGGGAGTTCCACGAGGTAGGGTTCGCGGATGTCGAGAGAATGCTCGTCCACGGGCATCCATGCGGCATCATCGGCGGGCCTGCCGTCCAGCATGGCGACGGCGCGCGCCTGACGCGGTGCGAGGATGGTGAAGGCGATGCCCGCATCGGCCAGCGTCTCCAGAGAGGGCAGGTCGGCGGCGCTTTCGGCCAGCCACATGCCTTCCGGCTTGCGGCCGAAGCGGTGCATGAAGTCGTCCACGGCCCATGCCACCTCCATCTCGCGGTCGCGCACAGTGGCCAGCGGCATGATGATATGATGGTACACCTGCGCCAGCGCGTTGCCGTGGCCCCAGCGGGCGAGGCTTTGCCTGTCGCCCTCGACCATGCGGCGCAGGGTGTCGGGGGCGTGTCTGTCCATCCAGCGCAGCAGCGTGGGGCCTACGTTGAAGCTCATCCACTCGTAGCAGTTCATGATGTCTGCGATACGGCCATTGGCGTCGAGGCGGCGCGCCCATGCCAGCGGGGCGTAGCTTTCACGGTGGATGCGTTCGTTCCAGTCGTGGGCGGGGGCTGCGCTGCCTTCGGGCAGGACGTCTCCCTGCCACGGGTCTTCCCGTGGGGGCTGGTAGAAGTGGCCGTGGATGCAGAGGTGCCGTGCCATGCTGTCTCCTTGCCGTATGGAGTGGCGGCCAGATGTCGGGGCCAGATGTCGGGGCCCGTTGCGGGGCAGCCGTAGAGGCCTGCCTCCAGCATACACCGTCGTAGTGCGGTGTAAAAGCGTAAACGGGAAGGATGGATGCGCGGTGTGCGCTTTCGCGGAATGGATGCGCGGTGTGCGGTCCCGAGGAGGCGTGCTGTGGTGGCGTGAAACGAAGAGGGGCGGCCAGATGGCCACCCCCCGTGTGTCGTTATCATGGTCAACGCCGTCGGCCGTTGCCGCGCGCCCGGTGGCGTCCGGGGCCTGTGTCTGCCGATGGTGCTACAGACCGCAGTCGCAGAGGTCCTGCCCGAGGTATTCCCTTTCGTTCTCGCCGAGGATGCCAAGCGAGAGGGCGATGAGGGTCCACAGGTGCACCACGCGGTAGCCTGCGCCGTAGTGGTCGGACAGGTCGCTTATCTGCGAATGGCAGTTGTGGCACGGGGCGATGACATACGGCGCACCCGTGGCGACAATCTGCTCGTTCTTCAACCTGCCGTAATAGCGGCGCGCTTCGGGATAGCCCGACTGGAGAAAGCCGCCCCCACCGCCGCAACAGTAGTTGTTTGAGCGGTTGGGCCACATCTCTATGACGTTCTCCTCACCACACACGGCCTTGGCCACGAAGCGAAGGTCGTCCGCCACAGGGTCGCCGAAGCTCTTGCGAACCAGCTGGCAGGGGTCCTGTACGGTGAACTTCACCTTGCGTTCGCGGTTCCATTCGCTGCTGACGGGCAGTTTTCCCTCACGTATCCAGCGGGCGTACAGCCTGATGATGGACTCGATTTCAAACTTGGGCTTGATATTGAATTTCTGCAATCCGGACCGGATCGCGTAAAGTTCGTGGCCTCATTCGGTGTTGAGCCAGACCTTGCAGCCGAGGTCCTCCACTGCCTTGACCTTGTTGCGGACGATGGTCTCCCACGCCTCGTCATCGGCTGCGAACATGCAGTAGTTCTCCGCGGCCCAGCCGACGGAACCGTATGTCCAGTCCGCACCCGCCATGTCGAGGATCTTCCACAGCGGTACCATCTCGTCGGGTTCGGTCACGGGTTCGCGCGAGTTCTGGTTGAGGAAGTACATGGCCCCGTGCTTGTCCACGGGGGCTGTGAGCTTCTCCTGACCGGGCTGGGTCGAGCGCACTTCTTCAAGGACGTCTTCGACCACATAGGCGAAGTCGTCGGGCGAGGCGCCCATGGCGCTGTTGCTTTCCGTCTTGAGCGCCGCGTCGCAGGAATTGACGATGCCACGCGGGCGTTTCTCGCGGGGCCAGCTTGCGCGGGCGTGATAGACGAGCTGCGGTATGTTGATCTGCATGGGGCAGACGTACATGCAGCGCATGCACATGGTGCACATCCATACCCACGGGGTGGTGGTGACCTCCTCGTCCATGCCGAGGGCGGCCATGCGCAGGAACTTTCTGGGGTCCATGTCCTCAAGCCCCGTGGCCGGGCAGCCCGCTGAACAGGCGCCGCAGGTCAGGCAGAGGTTGAGGTTGCCGCCGTCGGGCAGCACTTCCATGACCCGGTCCTTGAAGGTGCGGCCGGGTTCTTGATGCGGTTTGAGCGTGTCGTCTGACATGATGTCTCCTGGCGCGCAGGGCGCGGGCGTTGCATGAGGCGGAGGGATACTGTCACCAAAATCCGGCGTTGAAAAGCCCCGTACATGGCCTTTCGCAGGTGGTGAGGTCCGGGTCTCGTCCCCCTTCGGAGTGCGCTGCGCGCTATCGTTTTGTGCTTTCTGGCTGTTTTGTTTCCTGCCGTTTGCTGTCCTTCGGCGGTGCGCCGTGTGGCTTCGGATGGCAGTATGTAGTGTAGTTCATACCCGGCGGTGTTTCCAAGTGCGGATACGCAGACCAAGGGCGCATGGACGCCGCTGGCGGCGTTCCACTTGCCAGAGTGGAGTGGCGTTGCTATCTCTTTTCATTGCAGGAGACTGCAAACGGCCCGACCGGATGGCGTTGCCCGAAGGTGGGCGAGGATGCGCCGCCCGGAAGACCGGGCACACAATCAGGATACGATGCGCGACAGCGCAATGAAACAGGGTGTATATCCAGGCACCCGGAGGAAGAGACCATGTACAACAGGACGATGGGCAGTGCCGCCAGAGTGGAAGCCACCAATGCCTATATGCGCGGCGTCTATTCGTGGATGACCCTTGGCCTTGCCGTGACAGCGGCGGCGGCGTGGGGTGTGGCCAGCAGTGAAGCCCTCATTGCGTTCATTTTCGGCAATACCTTCGTGTTCTTCGGCCTCATCATCGCCGAGTTTGCGCTGGTGATAGGCATAAGCGCGGGCATCGCACGCCTTTCGGCGGGCATGGCCTCGGGGTTGTTCCTGTTGTACAGCGCACTCAACGGCCTCACGCTGTCATCGATATTGCTGGTCTATGCGCAGAGTGCCGTGTTTCAGGCGTTCATCACCACGGCGGGCATGTTCGCCGTCATGAGCATCTACGGTGCCACCACGAAGCGTGACCTCACCTCCATGGGCAGCTTCCTGATGATGGGTCTTTTTGGCATCATCCTCGCTTCGGTGGTCAACATCTTCATGCGTAGCAGCATGATGGAGTTCATCATCAGCGCCGTGGGCGTACTGGTGTTCACCGGCCTCACCGCCTATGACACCCAGAAGCTCAAGGCCTTCGGCGAAAACGCCCCCATGGACGACGCCGTGGCCATACGCCGTGGCACCATCCTCGGTGCGCTGACCCTGTACCTTGATTTCGTGAACCTCTTCATCATGATGGTGCGCCTGTTCGGCTCGTCGCGCGACTAGCCCCACCATCCCGGAAAGCGATTCGAACCACGGGAGGCCTGGTGGCCTCCCGTGGTTGCTTGAAGCTGGTTCATGGAAGGGGTGTCAGGGCCCATGCGCAACCCTGTATGAGGCCCCTTCCTGCAGTTGCCGTCGAAACCGCCGCCTCCCCTCCGGACGCCCGCCTATGCACGTCGCCGCCCTCCAGAATCACCTCGCTCCCCTGCTCGTCCCCTGTTCACGGGTGTATGCCGCCTGCATGGCGGTGCGCCGCCGCTTCTGGGAATCACCCATTTCGCCCGCCTTCCGTCCCTCGCGCCCTGTGGTCTCTGTGGGCAACATCGCATGGGGCGGCACGGGCAAGACGCCGCTTGTGGACTGGCTGCTGCACTGGGCAGGGACGCGGGGGCTCAACCCCGCCGTCCTCACGCGCGGATACGGCGCCAAGCCGCCTACGGTGCCGTTTCTGGTCGGTTCGCAGCACACGGCGGAAGAGGCTGGTGACGAGCCCTTGATGCTGGCGCGGCGCAACCCCTATGCCGCCGTTCTGGTCGACCCCGTGCGCCGCAGGGCGGGGCGGTGGGCCGAACATGAACTGCGTCCGCATTTCTACCTGCTCGATGACGGAATGCAGCACCTTGCCGTGCGGCGCGACCTCGACCTTGTGGTGCTGCGCCCGGACGACGTGCTCGACCAGTGGGGCAGGGTGCTCCCGGCGGGTTCATGGCGGGAGGGGGCGAGTGCGCTCAAGAGCGCCACGGCCTTTTTCGTCAAGTCCTCCCCGGAGGTCTTCGAAGCCCTTGCCCCGGTACTTGAAGAGCGCCTCGCGCCTTACGGGGTTCCGGTCTTCTCATTCTGGCTGCGCCCCTCGGGGTTGCTGCGGGTGGGCGGCAACGAGCAGAGACCCCATTTCGACGGCGCGCCCTACGTGCTCGTCTCCGGCGTGGGCGGCCCGGGGCAGGTGGGCGAGACGGCGACACGTTATTTCGGGTATGCTCCGGTAAGGCACCGGGTGTTCCCCGACCATCATCCCTATGGGCCCGACGATGTGCGTTCGCTCGCGCAGGAGGGTGCGCAACTGGTGTGCACCCCCAAGGACGCGGTGAAGCTTGAACGCTTCGCGGGCCTCGACCTCTGGACGTTCGACCTGCAGACCGTATTCGGGCCTGCCATAGGCACCGCAGCCCCCTTCCCGCAGTGGTGGGATGAGAGATGGGCGCGGCTGGCGCGAGAGCGCGCCGGAACGTCATAGCACCGGCTGATGCCGGAAAGGAATTTCACATGGCAAAAGACAAGACGTCCCGCAAGGCCCCCATGGGCAGTGGCCGGGATGCTCTCATGCAGGCATTCCGCGAGGCCCAGCGGCCTCTCAGACTGGATATGCTGTTGCGTATACTAGGGTTGCATCGCAAGGAAAAACGCACGCTTGAAGAATCGCTCGAAGCCTTGCAGGCTGAAGGACGCATCCTGCGTCTGCGCGGCGGTGCGTGGGGCCTGACCGACCACATGAAGATGGTGACCGGCACGTTGCAGGTGCAGCGCACCGGGATGGGGTTCGTACTGCCCGAAGACAGGCGCAGGACGGACATCTACGTGCACCCAACGCAAATGGGTGAGGCGTGGCACGGCGACAAGGTCGTGGTGGTGCTGTTGCCCGGCGGGCGCGGACGCAACCCCGAGGGGCGCATCGTCCGCATCCTCGAACGTGGCCTCAAGGAGATGCCCGCGCGCGTCGTCAAGCGCATGGGGAGGCAGGGCCTGCTGTGCCGTGCCGCCGATGCGCGCATCAAGGTGCATTTCCTTGTCGATGTGACGGGCCTTGAAGGCAAGCCGCAGAAGGATGACATCCTCGTGGTGAGTCCCGGAGAGCGCGTCGAGGATGGACTGTGGGCGGCGACCGCCGTGCGCCATCTGGGGTCTGAGGACGACGTGAGCGTGCAGGAGCGTCTGGTCAAGATCAACCACGGTGTCCCCACCGAGTTCCCCGTCCCTGTGCTCGAAGAGGCGGCGACCTTGCCCCCGGCCCCCGGCGGTGGCGATTTCGCCGACCGCATCGACCTGCGGCACATGGAGTTCGTCACCATCGACGGTGCCCGCGCCCGCGACTTCGACGACGCCATCTGTGTCGAGGAACAGGGCAAGGGCTGGCGGCTGTGGGTCGCCATCGCAGACGTGTCGCACTATGTGCGCCCCGGCAGCGCCATGGACAGGGAGGCGCTCGAGCGCTCCAACTCGTACTATTTCCCCCAGTCGGTGGAACCCATGCTGCCCGAGGCCCTCTCCAACGGGCTGTGCAGCCTGAACCCCCGTGTGCCGCGCCTCGCCATGGTGGCGGAAATCTATTTCTTCGGCGAGGGGTCACCCGGCAAGTGCAAGTTCTACCCCGCCGTCATCGAATCCAAGGCGCGCCTGACCTACGGGCAGGTGAACCGCGCCCTGCTCCTCGGCGACGAGGAGGAAAGGCTGGTGTTGCGTCCCGTGCTGCCGATGCTGGAACAGGCCGAGAAACTGGCCCGTGTGCTGCATCAGCGGCGGCGTGAACGCGGAAGCCTCGACTTCGACCTGCCGGAACCTGAAATCGCCTTCAACATCTACGGCGAGACGGTGGACATCCGCCGCAAGGTGCGCCATTTCGGCCATCAGATCGTCGAGGAGTTCATGATCGCCGCCAACGAGGCGGTGGCGCGCTTCCTCACCGAGAAGGAGGCGGACTTCCTCTACCGTGTCCACCCTGAACCCGAACCGGAAAAGCTGTCTGCCCTGTTCAAGGTGCTTGCCGGTACCGACATCGCGCAGGGACTGCCGCGCGAGGCCTCTGCCGGGGCGTTGCAGACCGTGTTGCAGAAGGCCCACGGGTCGGCGCAGGAGTTCCTCATCAGCAGGCTCACCCTGCGCACCATGATGCAGGCGCGCTATTCGCCGGAACATGAGGGCCATTTCGGGCTTGCGTCGGCATGCTATTGCCATTTCACCTCGCCCATCCGGCGCTATGCCGACCTCGTGGTGCACAGGGCGTTGAAACGCGCGCTCGGGGGCGACCCCGGGCCGACCCCCGCGGGCGGCAAGCTTGTCGCCATCGCCGACCAGTTGAGCCAGCACGAACGCAAGGCCATGGAGGCCGAGCGCGAGATACTCAAGCGCCTGACGGTACTGCTGTTGCGCTCGCGTGTCGGGGAAACGCTCACCGGGGTTATCTCGTCCATACTCGATTTCGGTTTCTTCGTTGAACTCAACGAAGTGCTGGCGGACGGCATGGTGCGCCTTTCGAGCCTCGATGACGACTACTACGCCTTCATACCCGAGCGTCAGGAGTTGCGTGGCGA
>Ga0302253_1000859_pt1 | contig 21625 bp, 12 predicted proteins | sample AAG_RA_Trp_MG_FD_193537 | JGI IMG/M metagenome (GOLD analysis project Ga0302253, IMG submission 193537) | Enriched activated sludge microbial communities from anaerobic digester in WTTP, New Holstein, Wisconsin, United States - AAG_RA_Trp | ecosystem: Engineered > Bioreactor > Anaerobic >...
CTTCCGGCACTCCCGACTTCATGTCGGGATGCGCTAACCAATCTCGTTACTTATAACGAGACCACACCCCGATATTATTACTATATAAAAAAGAACCTTAACGAACTTCCAACACTCCCGACTTCATGTCGGGATGCGCTAGCCAATCTCCAAAACAAAATCTGGTTACAAATATACATGATTTTTCTTCAATGAACAATGAATAAAATTTTATTAACGAAATACTTTATACTTTCAACGGTTTTCTATTTGCAAACTAATTTGTAATACTTATCTTTGAGCGTTGAAAATTTTTAAATGAACGATTAGTGCATGACTATATATCATATTGACAAAAGAAGCATTTTTCTTCTATTTTTTGTTTTACTAAGTTCATGGCTTGCAGGTCAAAAATATACTATTAGCGGTTATGTAAGAGATAAAAAAACGGGTGAAGATATGCCTTCTGCAAACGTGTTTATAGAAGAAATAAACAAAGGAACCGTTACCAATAATTATGGTTTTTTTTCTATAACGTTGCCCAAGGGAAATTATACATGCAAGGTTTCGTATGTTGGATATGCCGATATTTCTAAAAAAATCACACTGGATAAGGATACCAAAGTTAACTTTCTTATAGAAGAGAATGTTATTCAGGCATCAGAAGTAGTGGTTACTGGTGAACGAAGCAATAAAAACGTGGAAAGTATAGATGTGAGTACTTACAAACTTCCGGTAGAAGTAATAAAGGAAATACCTGCCTTTATGGGTGAAGTAGATGTGTTAAAATCAATACAGTTACTACCGGGTGTTCAATCGGGTGGCGAAGGGAACAATGGCTTTTATGTTAGAGGTGGTGGTCCAGACCAGAATTTGATTTTACTGGATAATGCTATTGTATATAATTCGGGACATTTATTTGGTTTTTTTTCTGTTTTTAATGCCGATGCTATTAAAGATGTTAACATGGTGAAAGGTGGAATGCCTGCCAATTATGGCGGCAGACTTTCATCGGTTTTGGATATATCCATGAAAGAAGGCAACAATCAGTCCTTTCATGTAGATGGCGGTATAGGTATTATTGCTTCACGATTAACTCTTCAAGGACCTATTAAGAAAGATACTTCTTCCTTTATTATTTCCGGTAGAAGAACTTATGTGGATATAGTTACAAAACCTTTTATTAAAGGAAATTTAAAAGGTACCGGTTATTATTTTTATGACCTCAATGCTAAAATTAATTACCGATTATCCGAAAATAACAGGCTGTTTTTAAGTTCCTATTTTGGAAAAGATGTGTTTTTATATAAAAACGATAATGATGGATTTAATATGCGTTTTCCATGGGGAAATACTACCATTTCTGCCCGATGGAATCACATATATAATCAGAAACTATTTCAGAATTTAACCGCAACTTACAGCAACTATAATTTCACTTGTGGTGCTGAACAACAAGATTATGAGTTTAAACTGTACTCGGGCGTTAAGGACTACAGTCTGTTTATTGATTATACTTTTTTGCCTAACGTACTTCATACCATTAAATTTGGAGCACAATATATTTTTCATGATTTTGAACCCAGCAGTGCTACTGCAAGAATTGGTAATACCTCTTTTGATACAGGAAAAATAATTCATTATTATAATCACGATATAGCCATTTATGTTAACGATGAAATTGACCTTTCCGAAAAACTGAAAGTGTCGGTAGGGCTGCGTCCAACCTTTTTTCAACAAATCGGACCTTTTACACGCTATGTTCTGGACGACCAGCGACGTGCCATGGACACCATTACATATAAATCGTTTAAACCAGTGGCTACCTACTCCAATATAGAACCAAGATTATCGCTACGGTTTTCCATAAATAAAACTACTTCCTTAAAAGCCTCCTACACACAAAATTATCAGTATATTCAACTGGCAAGCATGTCTTCTTCCACTCTTCCCACAGATGTATGGATTCCAAGTTCTGATAAAATAAAACCACAATTTGCTGTTCAATATTCATTAGGATTATTTAAAAATTTTCACAACGATGAATATGAAACTTCACTGGAATTGTATTATAAAAGTATGAAACACCTCATTGACTACATGGAAGGCATGACCAGTGAAGACGATATGGCTAATAATCCGGACAATAATTTTACTTTTGGAACAGGCAAGTCGTATGGAGCAGAACTTTTTATTAAACGCCGTGTGGGAAAACTTACCGGGTGGATAGGTTACACGTTGTCTAAAACAACGAGACTGTTTCCCGATATCAATAACGGAAAGGAATACCCTGCAAAATACGACCGCCGACACGATTTATCGTTTGTTCTTACTTACAATCTTAACAACCAATGGAATATGGGTTTTGTTTTTGTATATGCTACCGGCGATGCTACTACACTGCCTATTTCACGTTATTTTATCGAAGGCAGAATTGTGAGTGAATACGGTGAACGAAATTCATACAGAATGGTACCATACCATAGAGCAGATATTTCGGTTACATACAATTTCCCCAATAAGAATAAAAAATGGAACTCATCACTAAACTTTTCCGTTTATAATGTTTATAATCGCATGAATCCCTATTTTATATACTTAGATACCACAATTGATTTATCAAAATATCAAATAAACACTACAGCAAAACAAGTTTCACTATTCTCGATTATGCCTTCCATTACGTATAACTTTAATTTTTAGCGGATGAAGAAATTATTTTTTATTTTATGTTTATTTTTGATGATAATCGGATGTGAAAAGGAAATTACAGTTGATTTGCCTGTGGTTGATTCTAAAACAGTGATTGAAGGAGCCATTGAAGAAGGTCAATATGCATGGGTATTTGTAACAAAAACAGCCGCCTATTTTGCCCCCTTTGATTCATCGGTTGCTATGAATATGATTGATAAAAATGCACGCATTATTGTAACCGACGGTGTTTTGGTAGATACGCTTCATCTCACCATAGACCCTTTTACATTTCCCTTTTTGAAATATGTTGGTAGCATCATCAAAGGACAGATTGGAAAACGATACTGGTTGCGAATAGAAACTAATGGGAAAGTTTATACGGCCAATACAACCATACCACAACCAGTTCCATTAGACAGTCTTGTATTTAAACCCGATATAGGGCAAGATACGCTGGGTTATATATGGATTTATTTAAAAGACCCCGATACGCTTGGAAATTATTATCGTGGATTTACTAAAGTACTTGGCAAAGACCCTGTTTTTCTGCATCCCTATCCTTCTGTATATGATGACCGCTTTTTTAACGGACAGACGGCTGAATACCAACTATACAGAGGCAGAAATCCTTTGGAAGACAGCCTGTACAACGATAACGGTCTTGATTCATCGGGCGTATCACGTTTTTATTACAAAAGAGGTGAAACCGTAGTGGTAAAAATTGCACAAATAGATGCCAAACATTACGAATTTTGGTATTCATTGGAACAACAATTTATGACCGAAGGCAATCCTTTTACATCACCCGCTTCGGTCAAAACCAACATCGAAGGAGGTGCCATCGGCGTATGGGGTGGATATGGTGCCAGCCTTGATACGTTTGCTATTCCTAAAAAATAAACGGTGACTCCCTATACCATACATAACTAAAATACCGATAAATCGAGACAATTTTATTTAAGGGAACTTCTAAAATTTGTGTTTTTTAAAACCACACGTATCTCGTCAGCAATGACGAGACGAGAAAGAACGCAAAGAAATAGATATCAATACTTTGCGACCTATGCTCCTTCTTAGCGAACATTGCGGTTATATTATTAGTTGAATTTTTATACTGATATGCATTCAAAAAAATTTAATCGGTATAATATCAAGTAAGCATTCAAATTCGGTTTTTAACCTCTTTGAATGCAACATGGTATAATACGTAAAAAAAGTATTAAAGGTTGCTTTTTTTTGCAAAAAAATTTCACCATTTTTTTATAATACTCCTAATAAGTTATTTATGCACCTTCGTGTTCGTCGGGCAGGTATCGTTTTGCAATAAAACGAACGGGAAAACGGGATGCCAAAAATCCAATACCCAAAATAACCGATACTATGACTAGCATATCGAATAGGCGTACTTCTACTGGATACGAGTGAACAATAAATGCGTCGGGTGAAGAACCTTCCATGGGGATAATACCAAACTTATGTTGAAGAAAACAGAAAACAAGTCCTAATATCAATCCAGCAGTGGTACCAACAATAGCAATGAGCCATCCCTCGTGTTGAAAAATGCGATGAATACCTTTTTGTGATAGTCCAATGCTTTGCAGTGTATTGATATCTTCTTTCTTTTCCAAAATAAGCATGGTAAGCGATGCCGTAATATTGAACGAAGCAATCAATAAAATAAAAAGCAGTATCAAGAAAACAATTATTTTTTCTGATTTCATGATACGATAAATGAGTGCATGCTGTTCGAACCGGTTTTTAACATCAAAGGAAGGTCCTAATGATTTTTGAAGAAGTTCTTCCACATGATGTGCATTGGTGCTGGGTTTTAATTTTATTTCTACAGAAGACGCTTCATTGGTATAGTTCAGCAGTTCGCGTGCAAAAGAAATGGGAACAATAATATAATTGTCCATTTCGGGGTCAACACTGTATATGCCTACAGGATAAACAGGTTTCATAATAAACGCGTTTTCGGGAGCAGAATTCAGATTTGCCAGACGATTGGGCACATATACATTTAGGGGGGCAGCAAAATTCAGACTTACCGATAAATATGCCGACACGCCCATACCTATAACAGCCACAGGTCTATTTTGATAAAAAAGACTAAAATGCCCATTGGTCATCATCGAATCGAGTCCTGTCATATCGGAATAGGCTAAATCAACCCCTTTTATGGTAAACGGATGATAAATATCGTGATACTTGATAAGTGCTGTTTCTTCAACGGTAAAGGCATATTTGTCAATTTCACTAATGCTGTTAATTTTTAGTAAAAAGGGAGCATCTGCCTTAAACACTTTTTGCTCAACAGGCACCACTTTAAAATCCGAGTCGAATGAATTGAAACGTTTTATAATGAGCGATTCAAGTCCATTAAAAATAGAAATGATGATAATAATAGCCATGGTTCCAATAGCAAAACTGACGCTTGTAATAGAAGAAATTACATTAATAAGATGAGTGGTCTTTGGTGAAGTAAGGTAACGACGTGCTATAAAAAAATGAATATTCATGTTTATTTTTTTAATAATTCTTCAATGCGTTTGCTGTATTCGTATGAATCATCAATAAAAAAGGCTATTTCGGGAATAGATTTTATTTTATTCCGTATGCGTTGCCCAAGCCAGAGACGAATATTTTTTTTATTTTCTTCTATCACTGAAAAGATTTCCTGTTCTTCTTTTTTAAGAGAATAAATACTAAGGTACGATTTTGCCAACGATAAATCGGGGCTCATACGCACCACCGTAACTGTAATCATGGCATCAAAAAACATATTTGCATTTTGCTGAAATATTTCGCTTAGTTCTCGCTGCACCAAACGTGCCACTTTTTGCTGACGTATAGATTCCATAATCAATCAAATTTAATTGCTTTAGAAGGTTGAATTTTGCTAACAATAGAAGAAGGCAATAATAAAATAATAAGTGTTATTAAAATAATCGCCCCATTAAGCAAAGTTACTTGCCACGAATTTATTTGCATGGGAACGTAATCCATGTAATACGATGCTTTGTCCAAATGTATAAAATGATAGTGATTTTGCAAATAATATACTGCATAGGCAAGTATATTGCCAATCAATAGCCCGAGAAAAATATAAATGCTGCTGATATAAATAAATATTCTTCTGATATTAGTATCACGAAATCCAACAGCTTTGAGTATTCCAATCATATTAACCCGTTCCAGAATTAAAATTAATTGTCCAGAGATAATATTAAATCCCGAAACAATCATCATTAGAATAAGAATTACCCACAAGTTGGTATTAAACAAACCTATCCAGTCAAAAATATATGGATATCGTTCTATAATAGTAGAGACTTTTAATTTTGTCCCATCTTTAAGAAATTTTGAACCTACGATGGAGAATATTTGTTGTTTTGTCGCATCAAGCGAGTCAAAATCGTGGATATTAATTTCGTAGCCTGATATTTGGTTTGATTTCCAATCATTGAGTTTTTGAACATGACGTAAATCTACAAATACAAACATGTTGTCAAAATCTTCGAGCATGGTTTCGTAAATACCACACACAAAAAATTTTCTCATGCGGGGCGGATTTTGAATAAAATACAGGTAAACGGGGTCTCCCATTTTTAATTGAAGCATGTCGCTGATTTTTTTGGATATGAGTATTTGGTTGGATTTGGCAGAATCGCTAAAAACGGGATGCGTACCCTGAATCATGTTTTCATCTATAAACGACCAATCATAATCTTTATAAACACCTTTTAAAATAGTTCCCTGCAACATGGAATTTACCTTAATAATGCCGGGCTTGGTAGCAAACAGTTGAACATGACGGATGCCATGTATATTCATGATTGCATGAATATCATTTTCATCAATATTGATGGGTTGTGTTTCATAAGAAAAATTGGCATCGTAGTTATTCACAACAATATGCGAAGCAAAGCCTGAAACTTTTGAGCGGATTTCATTTTTAAATCCATATACTACGGCAATAGAGATATACATCACCAAAAAACTGACCGCAATACTTAATACGTTGATAATGGAAAGAGGCTTGGAAATCCTGTGTGAAACGGATTTTGTAAAAAAAATTTTTTGTGCTATAAAACGTGCAATGTTCACTGCGAAGGTTTCAGATATTCATTTGCAAAGTTACCACAATTTTGGGAAATTTGTAATTAATAGTGTTCGTGGTTAAATATATTTCATTCTTTTGTTAGCGGTTTGGTATAACCTGTTGTCATCATTTTTGGTTTGCACAAATATACGCTATTTTTTGCTTAGTTTGAAAACTAATTTTTAAGTCCGACGAAGTTAGCCACTACACTTGCCTACACACAAAACTTCGCCGAGCGCTCAATTTTTTATTTTTAAAGACTTCGGCGAGCAGGGGCTCCTCCTCGTTTCATTGATTATCTTGAGATTGCTTCGTGCGTTCCTCCCTCGCAATGACGGGGTGAATAGTTACAAAATTAGATAAATCTATTTTATGAGTATAGAAATAAATAGAAAATAACTTATCTAATTACTGTTACGGCTCCGACTTTTTCGTGGTCTTTATTAAAATCATCTTTAAACATAGCACGCCACGTATAAGTTCCAACGGGTACAATATTATGATTTTTGGCTCTGCCATCCCATTTTTCGCTACGTTCATCATCTTTACTATATTTGGTTGTGGACCATATAACTTCACCCCAGCGGTCATAAACTTCCAAATTAAAGCCTTGCTCTTGTATGCCATGTGCCATGATATAAAAGGAATCATTATTCCTATCGCCATCGGGACTAAAAGCAGTAGGCGCATAAAAGGTCCATTGCTCAATAATTTTTAAAGGAGAAATGGCTGTATCGGTACATCCCTTATTGGAAACGGCTACCAGCATAACATTATATTCGCCCGCTCCCTGATAACGATGATAGGGATTAACCAAACTGGAAGAATCACCATCTCCAAACATCCATTCATACCATTCAGCACCCGTAGAGTGATTTACAAAATTTATCATTGGTTCTACCTCTGTAACAACTTCGGGATGCCAGACAAATGCAGCAGTAGGTTGAGGCCAAACCGTTATCATATCATTATAGACTATTACGGTTTTACATCCATGTATCGAAGTAACGGTTAATGTTACATCATAAGTGCCGGCACTGGTATAAGTATGAACAGGATTTTTTGCCAGAGACAGATTGCTTTGGTCACCAAAATTCCAAAGATACGTTTGTCCACTGTCGGGATTTACTTCAATAAAATGTACAGTCAACGGAACACAACCTTGTACCGTATCGGCTAAGGCATTGGCTGGAGGCAAGGGCCATACATAAATGTAAACACCCGACGTATCCCATGTTCCACATGCATCTTCTACTCGTACCATATAATAACCCGAATATTGAGGATAAATATAAATAGGAGGTGTTACTACATCACCATCCTGATTATATATAATGTAAGGAGGTCCTACACCACCTTCTATGACAGTAGTAAGCATTACAGGGTCACCGGGACAAACGTGATTCGTATTGGCAATTAAAGTAACATGTACAGGTGGTGCTACAAATACAGTGGAATGAAGTATGGGAGAGGTACAGCCATTGGCATCTACTACATAGCCCGAATAAGTAGTGGTAGTATCAGGATAAACGCCAATAGTAGCATTCGAAGGTAGTCCATTCCAATAATACGTGTATGGTGGAGTGGCTCCTGTAGCCGTCAAGGTTAGGTATGCCGGTTGACTTATACAAATATATTGGGTAGGTGTAACTGAAACAATCAATTTTGAAGGTTCGTTCACCGTTATTCCATTATTTTGAGTACAACCACTCGCATCCGATACATTAACCGTATAAATTCCTCCATTGATATTTAGCAAATCTTGAGTAGTTGCACCATTGCTCCATTGATAAGTATAAGGTGGTCTTCCACCTGAAACGGTTAAATCAACGGCACCGGTACCATCACCATTACATAGCAGGTCTGTTTTGCTTAAACTTGTTGTTATGGGAGTAGGATTATATATTATAACGGTTGTAACAGGCGAAGCACATCCATTGGTTGATACGCTTAGTGTTACTGTATGAAGTCCTGTAGTACTCCATGATACTTGATGAGGACCAATACCCGAACCGGGAATAGCATTCCCTCCATCCCATGACCATGTAAAAGATGAATTTACATCTGAAATACCTGTGAAATTAATCTGGCTTGCATTACCCGAACAAGCAATAGTATCGGCAGTAAATGTACTCGTTGGAATACGTGTTAGTTGAACAATAACCGAATCGGCATCTGTGCAACCGTTATTGTTTTCAGTCCATACAAGTGTATAAGTTCCGCTTTGAGTTGCTGTGATGGTGGCTTGTGGACTATTTATAGGATTAATGGTGATATTACCTGTGCTGGTCCATGTACCTGTTCCTACCGAAGGAATTGCATGAAGCGTATATGTTAGTCCACAGATTGCCGTATCATTTCCTGCATTGGATACTGGCATGGGTATTACCGTTACATGAAACGTAGCCGTATTAGTACATCCATGGACATCGGTACCAAGAACGCCATAGTCTGAATTGGTGATGGGAGAAACGGTTATACTGGGTGTATTAAATCCCGTAGTCCAGACATAATTTACAGCACCATTCCCTGTAAGGGTTGTACTTTGTCCTTGACAAATTGTATTATTCCCAGTAATGTAAACATTGGGCAACGAATATACCGTAACGGTGGTAGATGTAACAGCAGTGCAAGTATTTGCATCTGTTCCAGTAACTTGATAGGTCGTGGTTAATGCGGGTGTTACAGTTTGAGGATTGGTGATAATACCATTACTCCAACTATAGGTTACTGCACCATTGGCTGTAAGAGTAGATGAACCTCCAGGACAGACAGCGGAAGGTGATGCAGAAGCAGAAATAGTTATTTGTGGAGGCTGTGAGATTGTAATCGAGTTGGTAATACTGCAACCGTGAGAATCGGTCAGTGTAACATAATAAGTACCAGGTCCTAATCCTGTAATTGACGAATCTGTTTGACCACTATTCCAATGCACCGTGTAGGGAGGAACTCCGCCTGATGTAGATACTGATGCTGTCCCATTACTCATTCCATAGCAGGTAACATCCGTATGATTCATTGTAGAAGTTGCTGCTGGTGCTTGAGTAATAGTTACTGTTGCTGTATTGGGGCAGCCACCATTATCGGTTACATTTACCGTATAGGTGCCAGGTGGTAAGTTAGTTGCTGTAGAAGTTGTTTGATGTGCCGGGTCATTCCATGAATATTGATAAGGCGGATTGCCACCACTGGCTGTAACTGTTGCTGTTCCGTCATTTGTGCCATTACAACTTACATTGGTAAAAGAGGTAGATAAGGAAATGGCAACTGTATTAACATGTTGTGTAGTTGTCATCTGACATGAGCCGGACGACACCGTTAACGTAACAGTATAGTTACCAGGGTTTGTATATGTATGCGAAGGGTTTTGTGACGTAGAAGTAGTGCCATCGCCAAAATCCCATAGCCAACTGGTAAAACTTCCCTGATTAATAGTAGAAGCATCGGTAAAATTAGCGGTTAAGCAACTTGCTGTAAAATTAAAGGCAGGGGTAATATGAACGATTTCTATTGGGAAGGCATACCAAAACCCACATAACCCGGCAGAAGTAGGCGATTGAATATAAACATTTACACTTTGACCATCATAATTTTGTGGATTTATAGTTATGGTTGGTGTTGTTTCACCGGTTGACCATTGATATGTCATACCCGGATCAATATTGGGAATAGTTAATGTAGCAGAAGTTATATTATCACAATATACATTGGGAACATTAATAAACGAAGAAGGACAAATAAAATCAATATATCCATAGCCAAAATGTCCACCTTGGGCGCAATCGGCAGCGGTTACTACTATAGTAATCGTTTGACCGGCATAAGGTCCCAAATTAATACCTACTGTAGTCCATGTTTTATAGCGAATATCTCCAGAAGTTTGAAATCCAGGAATACTGCCACTTGCCACATATTGTTGATAACTACATGGAATAACATTATTACTTCCATCATAAATTTTTAATTCAAAGTAAGGTTGTTCACTCCAAGTATGGCCAGGGTCTTGAAATACGACAGCATATTTATAAATAAAATTGGTGTCTTGTGGTTGAACGTTAAACGTATAAATAAGTTGTTCCGCTTCATAATTAATATCATCATTTCCCAATTTGACCGAAAAAGTTCCACCGTTGGGTGCCAGCATGGGAAAACCACCATAAGGGTCGTTGCCACTGGCGGCATTGGTAATGACATGTCTGTTGGCTACAGGAGCAGTTCCTGTCCAACTTCCAGCAGGATAACCATTATTAGTTCCAGTCTGGCATGTCCAACCTGAAAAATTACCATTTTCAAAATCAAGATTGGAACATCCGCTTGCTTTAGTTTGTTTTAAAGATTTTGCAATTTCATGCCTTGTAACAGTAAGATAATGCTCAAACCATAGGTCTGCATTAGAATCTTCCCTGTCTCGTTGAATAATAATAGCATCGCCATTGCCATCCTCTCTTACAAAATGGTCCACCATTTTTACTGCCGAATCCACCGATTTTTGGGGTGGATGTGTTTTAGAATGTTCATGCGTTTTCTGTGCATAAGCACTAAACAAAAGCATAAAAAAACTCAAAAAAAATATTGTTCTCATAAACTTTTTTCTTATATAGACGTAATACATCATTTTTAGTTGCCTAAAAGTAAATATTTTTTTAGAAAAATAAAAATTTTTCTATACACATTAATCTGTATCGGTAGTTTCAACTCGTTTAACCGATTGAACTCCCTTAACTTTTTTAATACTTTTAATTAACTCCGACAAGGAAGAAGTATCGTGTACATATAAATCAATAAATCCTTCAAAAATGCCATCGTTCGCATCAAAATAAATAGTACGGATATTTATTTCCAATTCGTTAGATAATAGATTGGTAATATTATGAACAATACCTATATTGTCTATACCGGTAATTTGAATTCTTACCAGATATGATAAAACTTTTTTAGTTATCCATTGCACAGCAACAATCTTATCGCCATGATTTGCCATTAATTTAATAGCATCGGGACAATTTTTTTTATGAATGATAACATCGGTGGGTGTAGCAAGGTATCCAACCACTTCATCACCGGGTATAGGATTACAGCATTTGGCAATGCTATAATTTTGCTGATTTATTTCTTCATTCACCACAAATGGTTTTTTGCGGTCAACGGGACTTAAAAGGTTTTCGCTGGTTGTTTTTCCCGCTTCGGAAGGTTTTAGAAAGGGTATTTTTGAAGTAGTTTTATTTATTTGAATTTTCCAATAGCGAATCCATTTATTGCGACTTTTTCGCTGCAATATTTTCTTTGCATTCTGAAGGTCTATTTCGCCATTTCCTACCTTATAATAAAAATCTTCTTTTGAAAAAACTTCATACCCAATCATCAGTCGCTTAAACACAAGGCTTGTCAACGGAATTTCCAATTCCTTAAATTTATTTTCCAGTAATTCCTTGCCTTTATCGATAAGGGCTCTGCGTTCGGTTCTAAATTTATCTTTAATACGGGTACGCGCTTTGGGTGAAATAACAAAATCGAGCCATTCTTTTTGAGGGCGTTGAATATCGCTGGTCAATATTTCTACCTGATCGCCACTGGATAACACATAGTTCAGTGAAACTAATTTAAGATTGACCTTCGCCCCAATAGCATGGTCACCTATTTCAGTATGGATATCATAAGCAAAATCGAGCACTGTGCTGCCTTTGGGTAAGCGACGCAGTTGTCCTTTGGGAGTAAACACAAATATTTCTGAAGAAAAGAGATTCATTTTAAACTCATCGATAAACTCCAAAGCATTTTCATTGTTTGATTCGAGCATTTCGCTCATTTTCTTAATCCACTTGTCTAATTCAGATTCTTCTCCCCCATCCTTGTATTTCCAATGCGCTGCATAACCACGTTCTGCAATTTCATCCATGCGTTTGGAGCGAATTTGAACTTCCACCCATTTGCCTCCCTGCCCCATAACAGTAGTATGCAATGCTTCGTAGCCATTGGCTTTTGGCGTACTAATCCAGTCACGCAATCGGTCAGGTTTGGGTTTATAAATATCTGTCACCATAGAATATATTGCCCAGCATTGGGTTTTCTCGCTAATATCCGGTGAAGGTTCAAATACAATACGTACAGCAAAAATATCATAAATTTCTTCAAGGGTAACACCTTTCAGTTGCATTTTGTTCCAAATAGAATATACCGATTTTGGACGTCCGGAAATGGTATAAGTGATACCGGCACTGTTCAACTTTTCCTTTATAGGTTTACAAAATAATTTAATATAGGATTGCCGTTCTTTTTCGCTGACTTCAATTTTTCGTTTTATTTCGTTATAAACTGCTGGATGCTGATATTTTAAAGATAAATCTTCCAATTCTGTTTTAATAGCATAAAGACCCAAACGATGCGCCAGAGGGGCATACAGATAAATGGTTTCGGCAGCAATTTTCATTTTTTTATAATCGGGCATCGAATCCAGAGTACGCATATTGTGCAGACGGTCGGCTAATTTAAGCAAAATAACGCGTACATCATCGGACAGAGTTAGCAACATTTTTCTAAAATTTTCTGCCTGCAACGAATTGGTACCACTGTCAAACACATTGGAGATTTTGGTTAGTCCATCAATAATACTGGCAACTTTATCGCCAAATACAGTACGAATTTCATCCAAAGTATAGTCAGAATCTTCTACAACGTCGTGCAATAACGCACAAATAACGGCCGTAGCACCCAATCCTATCTCTTCTACTGCAATACGTGCTACCGCCAACGGATGATACAAATAGGGTTCACCGCTTTTTCGACGCATATTCTCGTGTGCTTTAAAAGCAATATCGTATGCTTTACGAATAAGAATTTTGTCTTCCTTCTTTTTACAGCGATGGCAATCACTTAATAATAATTCAAGTGTTTTGTCTAATGCCTCTTTTTCCTGTGGAGTAATGCTGCTCATGATGTTTCCCTTTCGTGTGCAAAATTACATTAAATTTCGTTTTATTTTGAAGTTGTATGCAGGAATAACCAAATTTTTTGAAATTTATCTTCATCCTTGATATGAATAATACATGGGTTTTTTAATGAATAGTATGATATTACCTTATCTACAAGACTTTCACGAACAACCCACAACATAGGATTTTGATATTCTTTTAATAATATACTGATGCCATGTGCCCATCCCTGATGTTTCAATTCCCATGGTCCAATTTCATCTACTACCACAATATCTGCATGTTTTACATAATCAATGGACAGTGATTTATTTCCCATAGCAATACCTTCGGTATTAAAATAATAATTGCCAACATGCGGTTTGAACCATTCATTCTCTACTCTTGAAAGAATTACTCGTTGCCTTGTTTGCAAATCAATAATATCATAACCAACATGTATATTATTTTCTACTACCGAAGGAGAAACAAAACCTGCTATACGATACTTATGTTCTTGTAGCCAATCTACTAACTCCATCAACACTGTAGATTTTCCTGTTTTTTCCGTTCCTGTAATAATAACAATGTTTTCTTTAGAGAGCATTTTAAACTCAGCCTTCTCAAGCCAAAAATCAATATACGAAATCATTTCCCAAATTTTATTTAAAGGCTTTTTTAAAAAATCTTTTATGGAAGGCATAGCAGCAAGAATATCGGGCAACGTAGCAAAGGCAAGTTCAACGGCTATTTGCGAATTTTTAAAGGATGTATTTGAAAAAAAATGACCAACCGCAGGATTTCTCAATTCTGTTCCTATCACCGAAAAACCCACTATTAATATAATGGCTCTGATATTCATTTCTACTCCTGCTATTAATCCAGATGTTAACGCGTACATAGTTTTATTTGCTTCATAATAAACCAATGCCGATAATATGGCAATAATAAGTAACGATAACCAAAATGCTGGTTTAAGCAGTCGTTTAAAATTATTTGGATAACGCAAAAACCAAATTATAACCACCATCAAGCCAACCGTAATCCATATTTTCCATGAAGCAAATCCCATTAAAATAAAAACAGTCAGTATTAAAAACACATTGATGAAAAGCCAATTTAATGAAAAAGGGAAGTCAGATACGACAGGCGTTTGCTTAATTTTTTGTACTTCTTCTACCGATAGACTTTTAAGCGGTATATGTGCTTTATTAATTTTTTTTCCGATATAAATTCCGATGAGTGAAGTTAATAATCCCATAATAACGTAAATAAATATCAATATAAGTATTAAAAGCCATGGACTTGACACAGAAATATGCAACTGCTTTTCTATAAAATGAAACACATCTACATATAAATTGAATATTTTGAAACCATACATGATTAAATAATTCAATATAAATTGCACAAAGTTCCAAGACATAGCAAGCATACCGGCCAATAAGTATCCGACGATGGTTCTGTGAAAAATTTGTACAGCAATTTCCATGAGTAGTGCTTCGCAAAAAATAGCAATCATAGGTCCAAAAATAACGGCACTGGGCGATATAGCCTTCATAAGGGCACATATCAAACCTGCACGCCAGAACAGTCCTTTCTCTTTCCAATGAAAAGCAACCGAAATAAGCAAAATAATACCTATAGCAGTTAAAATATTTCCACTGAAAGGGATTTTGAGATTATGCAAAAAACTTCCAAGTACAATTTCAGAAGATGCCCACAGACTTCCCAATACCGATGCCTTAAGCCAAACTTGATTTAATGTCTTTCCTTCATTCATGGAGGATACATATTTTTCTGGCAGCACCACCATCAAATAAATGATATGCAGCACCACCCTCGGCAATAACAGAAAAGAGTTTATCCGCATCAATAACTTGCGTAGCACCTATAATAGACACCTGTTGTTCAAAAAGAAATTCGGGAAGAATACCGCTTGTTGGTCCTACCACTATTACGGTTGCATTTTTTGGTACTTCGCTCAATAATTGTTCCATCGTATGGTTGGCAAGTGTGGAACCCGTAATAATCACAATATCGGCATTAGAAAATATTTCATTGAAACGTTCCGCAGGTATATATAAATGGATATATTCTTTTTCAAAGGCATTTGCATTTAATTCCAGAACCTTTAACGTACATGGCATTTGCGATAGTTTACGAATATAAGAACAGAAAGCCCCTACCATAGCAATGCGTTTATTTGTAATATCAACCAACTCCAGCGGGTCTTTATTTTCAATAATATGATAGTTTGCCTTTGCCATGATTTCTGCAGAAAGAGCATTGATAGTTGCCAGTTTGATAATATCGAGGTAATTTTCATTGCTATGATATTTCAAAAAGTCCAATACTTTATTCCCCTTAATGTTCCCGGGTAAATATAGCGATTCTTTACGCCGATGACCATGCATTGCCGGTTCATTGCATTCGGTTTTTGCCAATCCACAATAGCCATTTGACAATTGAACAGCCGTAAAAGTTGCACCGCATATAATTTTTTCAATAGTGGTATTTCTATATTGCAATGCGTACTTGTCTAAAATGAACTGAATAGTTTTTTCAACAATCATAATTTTTTTGGGATTAAAAATACTCTACTCATTTTATAGAAAAAATGTTTTTAGTCGTTTTTCTATACTTCACTATTTTTATCCTTAAAATTGACAAGAAAAAGATGTAGAAAATTAAAAAAATATCTAAGAAAAAATTTTTATTCAACCCTCTGAATTTGTATTTGTCATTATGTAAACGTTGTTAATAAAAATTTTCTTAAAATTCATAAAAAAACAGTTGCAGATAAAAAAATAGTAGTTACCTTTGTCGTACAATTGTTTTCATAGTTTGTTGTATTTGGGTTAATGAAGGGGTGCTATTACATAGCACCCTTTCAGATTCTTAGGCGTTCCTATTCACTATAAAAAAGTTATTGAAGGTTTCTCTGTTCAGTGACATCATTTATCACTGAACAGAGAAATTGATTTTATTTAACTTTGGAAACACGTTTGGTTATAACCGTTGAGCCATCGTTCAGTATCAGCAGATATATTCCTGCATCCATATTAGACATATTAATCTTAGTTATATTGGTACCCTGTTGAACTTCCTGTGAAAGTATTTTTTCACCAAGCATATTATACATATCTATTGTAACTTTTGACGTTAACACTGAAGGGAATTGAATAGTTATCAATTCCTTGGCAGGGTTTGGATAAATAGTTACATTCGAATTCTTGCTATAAGGAGCAGGAGTTACGGATGTAATTACGGAAGGATTCCATTTATAGATACCTCCTACTGATGGACTTTCATTAAATCCACCTGCCCAGCCTGTATTAATATCATAAAACTCCACCGATGTGTATTGAACAGAACCAGTATCAATGTTCAAGAAAGTGGAACAATCGTCTATACTATAGGAAGAGCCTGGATTAGTAGTAGAAGAAGAAAGACTTGCACTTACATCTACCCACATCGAGGCTGTCCCAGGAACATAATCTATATGCGGAACTTTTACATAATATCCCGTTGGAGATAAGGTTGTCCATGTTGCACCACCATCCGTAGTTTTTTTAATTCCTATATAAGCACCTGATGAATTGTTGGTACCCGTAACAATTCCTATATTACCATTTTTAAATACAGGTTGAGCAACTGCTGATGTTCCCAATCCAGTAGCAACAACTGTCCAAGTTAATCCTTTATCAGTTGTTTTATATATACGTCCTTTTGTTGTTCCAAACCAGAGTGTATCGCCCACCGCATCGTAGAGATTAGTAATGCCGGCTTCCCCACTAAGACAATTTGGAATATTGGCAACAGGAGTTTGCGTCCAAGTATTTCCACCATCGGAAGTTCTATAAATAATATACTTGCTACTGGTATTAGGGTCACCCATAGTTAATCCATCATGAACATTAAAAAAGTGAACAAAATCGAGCCAACTGGTAGAATAATCGGGCGAATTTGGCAGAACAGTCCATGTAGTACCACCGTCCTCGGTTTTTACTACGACACCACCATTGGCTGCAGTGGCTGGATACATGGCTGCAAAGCAAACAGTATCGCTAAAAGGATGTAAATTAGCAATACCATAACTCGTAGAATTGGTAAACACAATAGTTCCCGGTGTCCACGTAATACCACCATTTTTTGTTTTTGTAAATTCCTGAATAGTAGCACCACCTCCAGAGCCATCGTAAGCCGTAGCCCAAACCACATAAGGATTTACAATGGCTATTTGTTCTATGCCACGATAAGTCGTTGCAAATCCTGTATTTTGTTTTATCCATTTGGAAGGAGGTTGGCATGCAGTTATATATTGACTCCTTGTTTTAGTATCTGTTCCATAATTGTTGGATACAGTAAGTGAAACCTGATAATTTCCACAAGCGCTGTAGGTAATGGGTGGTGGCGTTTGCATTGTAGAACTGGAAGGTGTTCCACCATCAAATTGCCATAAAAATGTTGTAGGATTATTGCTGGAATAATCGGTAAAGTTGACTGTACCTCCTGCAGCAGGTGCACTGTTATCGGCACTGAAATCGGCTATGGGTGCTTGTGAAGGAGGTTTAATTCTAACCACTGCCATGTTGTCCGAGTTAAAATTATATCCACTTGGATTCAAACTTCCAATAGCATAATAGCCATTAGAAGAACCCGACCACCCCCAATTGAAATGAAATTGATTAGACGAATTGTAGCCATCGCAAACAAATGCATGACCTTCACTTCCATTATCACCGGAATAAAGAACAGGACGTCCAGCATCCAATTCTGCTTTTAACATGGCAATCCAGTTATCAGAAGTAAAAGTTGCCATAAATTGAATTTCGGCTGTAGAACAATAGTTAAAGAAATTTATCAGGGCAGGAGCAACATCCCACGTATAAGCACCCGAACCGCTCGGGTCATAATCCATTTTTACCGAAACGCCACAATGATACATCAACGTAGCCACAGCCGTTTTTTGAGCACTGGTAGTACCACCCGTATTTACCATGTTTGCCCAATCATACGTAGTAGTACCAAAATTAACAGTAAGCGGACCTATGGTAGAACCATTAGTAGTAGGAGTATAGGTAAACGAACCCGTGCCCGTCGTAGGGAAATTCCATTTTTTCATAACTTGCGCCATGGCAGTGGCAACACATCCGGTTACACAACGCTGCGAATTGACAACGGGGCATAAATTATAATAAGGATTGCTTTGGTCCCACAACGTTGAACATAGTGGACTAACTGCCTGTCCTGACTTTTCATATTCGTTATTTTTAATTTTGTTCCATTCTTTCAATGTCTCTTTATTGCTTATATTGTTGTCAACAATATATTTAATCTGATGGCTGTATGATTGAAACCATTCTGAAGCAACAACAGGGATATTGTTTTTATCAAACGGTTCGTTAGATGAATAACCGAGAACAGGAATAACTGCATCATCAGCAGATATCAGGACAAAACCACCTCCCTCAAAAACAAATACATAAAAGGTTGTTAAACCGTCTTTCTGAAAAGTAATCATATCAGAAACAACGGCGTTGCTTTTGGCAGCATAATGTTTAAAATAATTAACAGCAACACTTCTGGCTGTTTCAGGTGTTATTGGTGAAGCAAATAGTCCAAAACTAAATGCTATCAATACAAAAAGAACAAAAAACTTTTTCATAATCTAAATTTTTATTAATGCACAAATATACTTGATTTTTTTTAATTAATTAATTACTAATGCTACGCAAAAATAATTTAATTTTATAGCAAATAGGAATTATGAATGTTAATAACTAATACCAAACCGCTAACAAAAAAATGAAATGAATTTTGTCCCGTCAAACTCTAATCTCGTCAATAATGACGAGACGGGATGCCGACAGACTAACAGTTTAACCTGCATTATTCATAAATAAAATTAAAACATTGAATAAATGCAGGTTAACCCCGACTTAGATAAAGTTATATTTTTAGAGCAAAGAGAATAAAAATATTACCTTATCTTTGTCGCCTATTTAATTCATGAAACTAAGTTTTATGAATTATTCGGATTTAAAACAAAAGCGAAGCGAATTGTTATAATGAACCTGTTAGTAAGTCGGTATTATAATGAACTACAAAAGTTATCAACACCCGGCTTTACATTGAATTGAAAATTTTGCGTAACATCAGTTAATAAAAAAATAACCTATTCCGCCAATTGCTTGCCAAGCAAAATTCCAAACTTTTGCTTTACCATCAACGATTGGAACGACTGAATAACTTGGATTGAAACGTATCTCCGTATTAATATACCATCTTTTTGAGATAGCAAAATATTTTCCCCCAGAAATATTAATGACTCCACCTGACAAATAATAACCCATGCCCAATATACCGTTACCACTTTCTTTTAGGGGTTTATTTCTAATTTTATTTTCTGGATGTGCCAGTACTAATCCTACTCCAGTATTCAAATGGAAATTGTGTTTAAAAATCTTAACTCTGTTCAGAAGTAGCAGGTTTAAACCATGTGATATACCGAAATGCTGAATATCGGGATGTTCATTTTGCAAGTATATTTTATGATGAACTGCTTCAAATTCATAGTTGCATGTAGAATCATTTTTATACGAAATACGCCATAGCCAGTAATAAGGTGAATTAAAAGGTTCACTGTGATAATGTGCTTTTAGTTCAATGTCTTCATAACCTGTTTGCTCTATGATTAGTTTTGAAGGCAAATTATTGGCATAGCCTAAATGAAATTCAAAACTGTATTTTTGAGCCATACACACGTATGATATTAAAATACAAAATCCACAAAGTAAACTTCTTTTCATATTACTGAATAAATAACTTTACCTTTCATTGTAAATATTGAACAAAATTAACATGTTTAGATGATATTTTAACAATTCTTGTAATTATTTAAGTGCAAATATATTTCTTTATTTTCAATAAAGACATGACTAGTCGTCCTTTAAAAACTCATTTTAGTATTTTAATCTTTCTTGTACTTTTCTGATGTATTATTAAAATATATTCTAAGGTCGTCAAGAACTTGTATCCAAAAGTACAAGGTTCTTTTTTTTTCGCAAAAAAGAACCCTTCATGATTAAATGAATATCATGCAATCCATACTTCGTCTTCGTTAGAGAATGATACGGAATAGGTTAACATCCTCGTTATAAACGAGGACGAGAAAGGGATTATATACCGTTATTCGTTTTTATCAAAAAAAGTTGTATATTTGTGGCATTTAACAATGCATTTAAACTAATAAAAATCTAATAATATGAGAAAGTCCAGTATTTTATTAATATTTATTATTCTTGTATTTAGATTAGATGGACAAGTGATAAATAACATTAACCTGTTTTCTGGTATTTCATTTTCAAAAATAACTTGGAACACAAATGGACTAACACTTTATGAAAGACCTATTATTGGATATTCTACAGGATTAAAAATTGGATATTTGGAGCATAATTATTGGACATGCAATACAAAGATTAGATTTTATCAACTAGGTGGTTCTGATAAAGTTACCTTGGTTGATGCGAATGGTAACAATATTGAAGATATTACTACAAGATTTTATTTTAACGAACTCGGAATCAATGCAACAATTCAGGTTAAATACCCCATAAATAAATTTATCCCATTTATTTATTTAGGACCAAGATTAGACTTCTTATTATCTTCTTCCCAGAGTTTTAAAGATATTGAAAAAAATAATTATGGATTAGACTTTGGCATAGGACTATCCTATCATTTAACAGATAAAGTATTTTTGACTTCAGATATAGGATATAGTCTGCTTATACGCAAGATTGTTAACAAAACTAATTGTACCTTAAATCCAGATATAAATATGTTGATTGAGGTTGGAATAGGATGTAATTTTTTAAAATAAATTCTCCCTCTACTTTGCCTCAAAAAATTCATAACCCACATAACTCAATCT
>Ga0302253_1000860_pt1 | contig 21624 bp, 28 predicted proteins | sample AAG_RA_Trp_MG_FD_193537 | JGI IMG/M metagenome (GOLD analysis project Ga0302253, IMG submission 193537) | Enriched activated sludge microbial communities from anaerobic digester in WTTP, New Holstein, Wisconsin, United States - AAG_RA_Trp | ecosystem: Engineered > Bioreactor > Anaerobic >...
TCGTGATCTCGGCGAGCCTGCTGAACGTTACATCGCCCTGTCCGCTGATGGCTTTCAGGTACGCGATCTGCCGGACCGTCATATCCGAAAGCCCGCATTCGGAGAAGATGGAACAGGAGCATTCGTTTTTCATCATGAGCAGGCGCTCAAGTGCTTCCAGCAGGTGCTCGTTGTGTTCGTTCATACTCCGACTGTTGGTTAGTTAGGTCTTACCTAATGATAAAGGTGGTGGTTTGGGTCATCTGCCGGGATTGCGCCGGGATGCGGTTGAAGAGATCGAAGCCTGTTTTGCTATTGAAAACGGGGATCGATTTTGAAACGAAAATCGATGATCGATTTTTTTGAAAAAATAGTTGATCGGGATCGTGATCGCGATTGCTATTGAAAAACCAGGATCCGGTTTTGAAATAAAAATTGCTGATCGATTTTGATCTGAAAATCGGGATCCGATTTCTGTACGAAAATCGGATCGCGATTTTGCGCTCCGTCTGTAGTTTGGATCCGGGAATGATTTTTCAATCGCAGATCGATTTTTCTTTGAAAAACGGGGATCGATTTTGAAATGAAAATCAGGGATCGATTTTTATCTGAAAATCGATGATCGAATTTTCCGGAAAAATTTTTAATCGGGATTGTGATCGCGACTGATTCCGGAAAATCGCGATCCGGTTGTATTGACCGATCCCGGTTGATCGTATCGGGTACTTCTGGTACTTACGATCGTGCCCGTCAATTAGTTTCACAATTTTTCAGTATCGGACAGAATTACCCTGAGTGTTGGCTGAACTCCCGTTCATTCCGTCTTCCGGTTTTCCACGAGAAATTCCGTAACCGCCTTCCTGAACACTTCAAGGGTCGCGGCATCGTCCTGAAGGACCTTGAATACCCGTTGTGTGTCCAGCCCGGAATACTCGTGGACAAGGACGTTCCTGAATCCGGCCAGTTTTGCCATGCGGCCGGCAAGGTCATCCGGAATAATGCCGTTTTTCCCGAGCACCTGGAATGTCTCCCGGTACGGATGATGCCAGCCGTTTGTGAATTGGGCCGGCGTCAGGAAAAGAAGTTTTCTCCAGTCTGCCTCACACCGGCCCGCTCACATTCCCGCGGACCGTGAAATAGTTGGTATACTCATCGGATAACCCGTTGGGATTCGTGACCACGACGTCCCAGGCACCGACCGTTGATGTGTTGGGGATGACAAACGTTGCGGTCACGCTCTTGTCGGAGTACCAGCTGATGGTTGTTGCATTGATCTCGTCCTCCCCCTTGTGGCGCAGCCTGGCCGTCAGGTCCTTGAGGAAACCGGAGCCGGTGATTTCAGTGACGACCTTTGTCCCGGCCTCGCCATGATCGGGCTCCATCCCCTTGATTGAGGGCCTGGCACTGGAAGTGGTTGCGGTCGTCGTGGCTGAGATTGTCGCGGCTGTCGCGGTCTTTGCGGTACCCACGGCGGCCGTTGTTTCGGTTGCAGCGGATGTCGGTGCCGCGGTCGGGATTGAACCGGCATCAACGTGCGTGATCTTCACCGTCATCACCTTCTCCATCATGGAGCGCTTTGCCGTGTCCGTTGCCTTGGTTGTGCGGTACCCGTACGACCCGTCATCATTCTTGTAGATGAGGGCACGGGAATACGAATCGGTTGCGGAATCGTATCCGAGAACCAGCCATGCCGGTGAGTCGCTGCCCGATGCGCTCCGCACAATGTCTCCGGCAGTGTACAGGGGCCCGGCGGTTGTTGCGGGGGCGGCAGTCTCTGCTGGAGCCTGATCAGATTCGTCAGAACACCCGGCAAAGGATGCGCAGGCAACCAGGAAAAAGCTGAAGATAATCAGGATCTTGAGAAAGCGTTCCATGCACTCCGGTTACTCTGGATATTATTAATAATTGTTAAACGGGCGCCGTACAGTGCCAAACCGGACCTGCCGGAAACGTGAACTGATCATGGGGTTTCGAATCCTGGAATCAGCAGTCTTTTCCAACAGGTTTTTGCCATCCTGCTAAACGAAGGGCACCAGCAATAGATATAGGTCCGGCACCCAACATTCCGGTGTGACATTCGACCGGCGGTACTGGTTTTTCATAGGATCCGCGATGATCTTTGCCAGTATTGCATCCGGTTCCACGCTCTATCTCGCGCTGGTGCAGGAGCATTTTATGGAATGCAACTCGGTCTCGGCTGCCTGTTTCGACATGTTCGGGATGGTTCCCTGCATGGTCTTTGGTGTCTTCTCGCTCCTGCCGGTCATGATGGTCATTCCCTACCTTTTCCGGCAGAACGAGCAGCCGGGTTTCCTCTCGGTCTTCGTGCTCGGGTGCATCGTCCTCTATACAGCGCTCGACGCGGCAAACAACATCTCGGCAATCCTGGGATACCACCACATCTACCTGTTCGCCCATGCAACGCTCGACACCGCCAACAACATCACCGGAACGGTTGTAGGCACCGGTGAATCGCACTGCTGATTTGTTTGTTGTTCAGGAGAACATTACCCGGTTTTGCAGATGTATTCTCATCATGCCGGTGATTCGCAGGATATATCACCGGAATGTCTGCCGGCCGGTACTCCCTGCGCCCCGTTCTCCAACAAGCGCACGGTACTGCGAGAAACAGTCGATTGCTTCGGTCTCCCTGCCGAGTCTTGACAGTGCCAGCCCCCTGTTGTGCCACGTGACCGGGTCGCGGGGATCGATGGCGAGCGCCTCGTCAAACGAGCGGAGAGCCTCCTCGTGCTGCCCGAGGCCTGCCAGCGCAACCCCAAGGTTGGTCAGGACGACAGCCACGCCGGGACTCATGTCCAGGCATGCACGGTACGCCTCCACGGCCTCCTCGAACCTCCCGAGATCCGCAAGCGATACCCCCTTGTTGTACAGGGCCTTAGGGTAGCGGCCCGAGATCGCAAGGAGGCGGTCGAAACATTCCAGCGATCGCCCGATCTCGCCGGAGAGGTAATGGCAGTTCCCGAGGAAGAACCAGGCCTCGGTATGCTCCGGTACCAGGGCAACTGCCTGCCGGAACGCGTCGATTGCGCCGGGATAGTCTCCCTGGCGGTAGTGTGCAAGACCCCTGAAGAACCAGGCATCCGGCGAGAGCGGCGCTGCAGCTGCGGCCTGCCCGGCAAGGCTGAGGGCATGCGCGAAGAACCCGAGCCGGTCCACGGCAGCAGCAAGGCCGGTGAGGTACCGGGCGTCCCGGGGCCGGGCATCGAGCGCTTTCTCGAACAGGCGGATAGCTTCGGGATATCTCCCGGCAGTGAAGAGCGCGGTGCCCTCCCGGTACCAGTCATCGGGATTGTCTGGTTCCGGATTTTCGTCATCGCCTCCCCCGCCCGTTCCTTCCAGAAGTACCATGCGTCTCCAGTCTCCCGGTTCAAGAATCCGGTTGCCGGAATATAACAGTTCCGCGATGGCCGGTGCCCCTACCCAAACCCTTAACAGAATATCCCCGCTATACTCCGGACAGAGATGACGGTACGAAAAAAATACCCGTTCCTGATCTCCGTTCCCCATGGCGGGACGGAGATCCCAAAGACAGTCCGCCCGCGGCTGCTCCTCTCCGATACGGACCTCCGGTACTATTGCGATCCAGCGACCCGGACCCTCTTCGGGTACCAGGAACGGGTTGCCGCCTGGATCGACACGCCGGTCTCCCGCATGGTCGTTGATCTCAACCGGCCACCTCTTCCCCTCCCGCTCCGGGATCCCGACGGGATCATCAAGCTCCGGACCATTGACGGCCGGGATGTATGGAGGCCGGGACAGGTCCCCGGTATGCCGATGATCCACCGGCTGTGCGTGGACCATTACTTCCCGTTCCACCAGCGGATCGATGAGCTGATTGACCGGAACCATGTCAGCATAGCCTTCGACTGCCATTCCATGCTCCCGTCCGGTTCGGAGTTCCAGAAGGACGCCGGGAAAAAACGGCCCCTGATCTGCCTTGGCAACAATGGTGACCGGAAAGGGCGGGCAAAAAAGGGAGGCCTCGCGACATGCAGCGAAGAATGGATCACTACGCTTGCGAAGATGTTCGGGGATGCATTCCCGGCGAACGGTGCCGTTGCAATCAACAATCCCTTCTCCGGCGGGTTCATTGTCAATGCCCATTACTGGCGCAAGGGAGTGCCGTGGATCCAGATTGAGGTGAACCGGATACTGTACGAACCCCCCTCATTCCCGGCCAGGTCCGACACCGGTACCGGTGAACAGGTATCGCAGCTGAAGGAGAAGATCTGGAATGTCCTCGCATCCTTCTGGGATCAGGTTTCCGGAGCGGGCGGCTAGAGTTCTTTCTCGTACATCACAACGTCGAGAACCTTTCCGAACTTTTCACCGGCGTTCCTGATATGTGCGCACCGTTCATACCCGCACTTCTCCATCAGCCGGATACTTGCATGGTTCTCCCCGCAGAGGGTTCCGATGATGACCCTGATGCCTGATTTTCCTGCCGCATCCTCGAGCACCTTCAGCGCCGCAGCCCCGATTCCCTTCCCGGTGAATTCCGGCCGCAGGTAGATGGAGACCTCTGCCGTGCGGTCATATGCCTGGCGATTCTTGTACCGGGTCAGGAAGCAGTACCCGACGACCGTATCGCCTTCCTGAATCAGGAACGAGGGGTATTTCGGATTCCCGACAAATAAAAATTCTTTCAGTTCTCCGGCAGTAACCGGTTCGCTGTGGAACGTTGCCGTCGTATTCCGGACATAGTAATCATAGATTTCCCTGATTGTGCCGAGATCGTTCTCCGTGACCGGGAGGAATGCAGGCATGGGTACACCTAGCATTTCGGTGCACCGGTATCTTGTGGTGGATCTGATCCAGCGCATGGCGGGTACCTGCCGGATTACCAACCCCCGGGCAAAAACCGGATAAAAACCGAACCCCAACAATTATCCGTCGCCTTTCCCTACACACAATGGAACGCATGCCGGTCAAAGTCCTCTTCATCGCCTCCGAAGACGAGGAGAACCTCTCCGTACGGTATCCCGCTGCGGCCCTTCTCAAAGCCGGGCACACGATAGAGATAGCACCATTCTCCGTGCCGGAAGATACCGAGCGGGTCTTAAAACAGATCTACAAATTCCGGCCGGATCTCGTTGCGGTCTCGATGGCTTTCCAGAGCCGTGCCCTGCCGTTTTTCGATCTGATCAAGAAGATCCGCAAGAACAATGCTGCCTGCCACATCACGGTTGGCGGGCATTTCCCCACGTTCGAGTACCGGAAGATCCTCGAGCTGAAGCTCGGGATCAACAGCGTTGTCCGGTTCGAGGGGGAGCAGCCGCTCGTGGAACTGGCTGAATTCCTCGATGGCAAGCGGAAGATCTCTGACGTGTCCAACCTCGTCTTCTGGGTCGGCAAGATGATCGTGGAGAACCGTGTTATTGACGAGTTTCCGGATCTCGATGCCCTGCCGTTCCCGGTCCGGAACGATCATCCCCAGGTCCGCCTTGGCGAGAATTTTGCAACCCTTGTCTCGAGCCGGGGGTGCTGGCACGCAGCCTGCTCCTACTGCTGCATCGGGGCCTTCCATACAAAGAAACCGGGGAAACGGCATGCACTGAGGTCTCCTGAAAACATCGCACAGGAGATTGCATGGCTGTACCATAAACAGGGCGTCCGGCTCTTCCAGTTCCATGACGACAACTTCCTGCTGCCAAAGGAGCGGGACAGCATTGCCCGGCTCGAGGCGCTGATGGCTGCGCTCGAAAAAGAGAAGGTCGATATCAGCACCACTGCGTTCCTGATCAAGGCACGGCCTGACTCGATCACCCCGAACATTGCAACCCGCCTCTGGAGGCTTGGGGTTGCAGGCGTCTTCCTCGGTGTCGAGAATGCCACTGACAGCGGCCTGTTCGCCCTCATCCGGGGCTCGCAGGCCGATGATATCGAACGTGCGATAGGGCTCCTGCGCCAGAACAATATTTCCGTGACGTACAACCTCCTCATCTTCCACCCGGATGCGACGCTCGATGAGATCAACGATAATCTCCTCTTCATCAAAAACCACCCGGGATACGCGTTCGATTTCGGCAGGGCCGAGATCGTCGCAGGTTCCCCGCTGGAAAAACGGCTTGTCCGGGACGGCCTTATCAGGGGCAGCTGGCCGAACCAGGACTACCGCATCCCGGACCCTGCGGTTGAGCAGATGTTCCGGATCAATCTGGCCACGTTCCGTGTACCGGGCTCCGGATATGCAAAACTCGCCCACACCCTCATAGCGCTCTCGTACCGGGCAGCGGTAGTCCGGCGGCTCTACTCCGGCCCCGTGGCAAAGGAACTCGCTGAAGAGACAACAGCCCTTGTCGCGAAAGGCAACACGTTTGTCCTCGACCAGATCCTGAAAATGTATGCCCTTACCGCCAGGCTTGTATCAAAGAAGGATATCGATGATCTCGCGGCATCCATCCATGACGGGAGCAGGGACCTGATCAGGGAGGCGGATGCGCTGTCCCGGCGACTGGATCGGCTGCAGCAGGCGGAAAGGAAGTTCCGGAAGAGCGGTGTGCCCGGCGAAGTGCAGTTCTCGACCGTTCTGCGGAAGATCTTCCGGATCTAGGGGAAGGGTGAATACATGGCAATCCGGAGTGCGGAAGAATGACAGGTTCAGCTGATTGCATCCGGCCGACCGGAATAAAACTCCTCCTTGCAGCCACATTCCTCATCCCCGTTCTCTTCCTGGTCCTGCTCATCACCGGTTTCACCCTGTGGGAACCGCTGGTTCCCGTTGCCCTGTCTGCTGCCATCGCCTATGCTGCAGCCTGTGCTGCCGATTCCGGTATCAGGAGCCGTGCCATGAAGATCGCAGTTGCATCGGTTGCCGCCCTGGTGTCAATCATCCTGGGATCGCTGTTGATCCGGAGCATGACCCTTGTCTGCGACCCGGTCCATGATCCCGGACTGGTCTGCGATCCGGTTCACGTGCCGGAGACTCCCCTGCCGGGCGTTATCCCGACCGTCATACCCGCAGAAACCACACCGGTGATCTTCGATCCGGTCCATGACCCGGGCAGCTGCAGCGCTGACGTATGTACAGCCGCTCCCGGTATTGCAACCGGGTTCGTGGCAGAAAAACTGGAGGAGTGCCGGCGGAAGTGCGGCCGGTAAAGGCTTTTCGTGTACGGTTTTCATCTGTCCGGGAAAACCCGGGTGCACGCGTCCGCATGAGGGGTTCCCGCCGGCATCAAAAAAAACCGTCTCTGTTGAAACGGGCATGAAATGCCAAAAACGGTTTCCCCGTTCGGGTGACTGGAGCCTGTCCATCATTATCATTCAATCCATTCCCACAAACCTTATACCCCTCCCGCCACTACATCCCAGTATGTCATCCATATTTACCAGAACAATACCCATCCTCGTATTATTCCTTCTCCTTACCCTGCCTGCAACAGCTGAGGTTTTGCCCGGGAGGATCACGGTATACTCGTCGCCGTCGGGTGCACTTGCCTGCATCGATGGCGGCAACTGCGATTTCACGACAACCACGTTCACGGTCACCGGTAACTCCCTGCACACGGTAACGGTCCGTGAGAAAGGATACCGGACCTGGACCGAGAATGTGTACGTGACCTCCGACCAGACCAGCAGGGTTGATGCGTACCTTGACCTCGATCCGGATGCAACCGGTATCAGAGTCGGTATCAGGCCGGGCGGTGCGACCGTCTGCATGGACAACATGGACTGCCGCGCGAACGTGGGTGCAAACAGCACCTCCGGAACCACGTTCTTCCGCGGAGTGAGCCCGGGATACCACACGATCTCGGTGGAGGCGCCGGCCGATTACGAGGATACCACCCGGCTTGTCCAGGTTGAACAGGGGAGAGTCTCCGAAGTGAACATCGAGTTGGTCGCATTTTTTGCACCGGTTACCGCCACCCTCACCACGGCAGCAGCCCGCGCCACCGGTTCGATCCGCGTGTATATTGACCGGACCGGCAGCACGGTCTGTCTTGACAATACGGACTGTTATGTCAATGTCGGCGGGAGCCCCGGCCCGGGAACCGGGACGGTTGTCTTCAGCGACGTAACGGCAAACGAGGTGCACATCATCACCATTGCCGCGGACGGGTACCGGCCGGTCTCGACGGGTATCACGGTCGGCAAGGACCAGGTGGCCACCGCTGACGTATCGCTGCAGCCCCTCGGCAGCAGCAGCACGACGGAGACGACATCCACACCGTCACCCCGGCAGACCGTTCCCCCCACCATGCCGACAGCGCGGTCCGGGCTGGATCCGGTTGTCGTCATCGGTGCACTGGGACTCTGTGCTCTGCTTCTGTTGTCCCGGAAATAGAACAATACCTTTTTTCTTAAAATCTTCCAGTGGTGGTCTTCTGCAGTATTCCCGGGTGTACCCGCTGTGCTGACCGGTGTATTTCAGCCTGAAAATCCGTGAGGCCGGTCAGGAAGCAGGCAATTGACCGCCAGATAAGGTTTTTTACAGGTACCGACCAATACTCGCATGCGCTGATATGAACCGGTATCCTTTCGGGGCATTCATAACAACCCCGCAAAAAAACGTCATATCAGGAAAAAGAACCAGGAGTTGACCACGAGCTATGGCAGATGATACAATCGACCGGATGGCGAGCAAGGGTGTATCGGAAGCGGACCACGTCAAGACCCAGACAATCGAGGCGCTGGAGGAGGCAGCCCGCCGCCTCCGGAATACCGACGTGTCTGTGAGTGGCGAGGACGTGAAAAAAATCCTGCACGGCGTCCAGGACAAGATGGATAACCTCAAGGTGGAGATCGGTGCAAAATACCACGAAGTGGAAGCCGAGTACCAGAAGAAGGTGGAGCCTGTCGAACATATGATCTGCGATCACCCCATCCCTGCAGTTGTTGTCGCCATGGGATTCGGATTCCTTCTCGGTATGCTCATCTCGAGATCACGTGACTGACGGGGGACCGCATGGAACCTGAAGCCTGCGACGAAGACGTATCGGTAGAATCTGATCTGGCGACAACGGTCAGATATCTGGACCTCTGGCTGCGGCAGAAGACCGACCTGTTCCTGCAGCACTATGTCTTCGAGCCTTTTGATATCCTCGGCACCAGGATGATGTACCTTGTCGTCGTGCTCACGCTCCTTGCAGCTTCGGTCGTGATCCTGGTTGCCGCTGCGATCTTCTTCATGGCGGTATTCATCCCGTTCTGGCTGGCGCTGGTCTTTACCGGGCTGCTCGCCCTGCTTGCGGCGCTGGTCATCGTTAAGGTATTCCTGAAAAAACCGATCGTCCTTCAGACACCAACGGCGCGGGAGATGATGAACCGTGGAAAACCGTAGACCGATCACCGAGGATGACGTCTACCTGACCGAGCTGCTGCTCGCAAAATCCTACGGGCACCTGAAGACGTCCGTGGTAAAGGCATCGTCAGATGCACTGTCTTCTGTCGGAGAAACGGTCGGGGGGACCGTAAAGCGGCATCCGTATGCAACGGCAGGTGCAGCCGTCGGCGCCGGTATCCTCATGTTCATGCTGTTCCGGATCCTGGGCGGGGGAGGAGGCTCCTCCCGGCGGAGGAGCGCAGCTTCGCGGGACGAGAAGCCCCGCTCCGGCCTTGCCATGGATCTCATTGGCATGCTCATGCCGTTCGTCATGCCCCATATCACGGCATATCTCGAGCGATCCTTCGGCCGTATGGTTGGCAGGGAACGTGACTGAAAAGCGCAATCCCGAATAATACTGCCGGGCGGGCGTTTCCGGTCTTTTCTTTTTTTTTGTTCCTGAGAATGCCGGGGAGATTACTATTGGGCAGGGATGCTGCCCACGGGTGCCCGGGTTCTGCCGGCCCTCGCCTCCAAACAGGTTATACTGAGGGATAACAATGTGCTCCCGGCACCTCGCCGGGGTGATGAGGATCATCAGTCTGCAGACCTGAAACCGGAAAAGAACACGATACTTCGACCCTCAGCCGGTGAAAAGGGGGCAGTCAGAAAAACCGATCTATCCTGGATTGTTCCACCGGCCTGCTACCCGAACAGGTCATGCAGCCTGAACCGGTACTGCCCGAGTTTCCCCTCAAAGTTCGATGCCCCGATGCAGCAGGCCTTCCCGGTCTTTGCGGCAGCGAGGATACCAGCCTTCATGGCAGCCTGTACCGCTTCCTCACCGGTGCCGTTTATGACGATCTCGTAGATCGAGCCCACGCCGCCAGGGACAAGCGAGTCCGGTATCCTGTCTTTCAGCAACGGGCAGAACCGGTGGCTGGTGCTCGCCGGCATGGGGAATGCATAGTTTTTGCATGCCACCTTCGATCCGCTCCTGACGATTCCGCCGGCAAAACCGGTCATCACTCCTTTCATCCCGGCGATGGCACGGGCCCCCGCCTCCGCTGCCGCTAGGGCAGACGGCAGGTCCTTTCCCATGACCAGGAAATTTCCCCCGGCAATCCCCCTGATGGTGCCGAAGCGTTCCTCGCCAGCATACTCGCCCTCCATGACCGGGATCCTCCAGCAGTTCCTGCCGCCGATAACGCACCGTTCCTCGTACCGGTCACCGAAATAGTGTATCCGGATATAAAACCGCGAAGCTGCATCCGGCAGGCCGTCGAATGCGGCGGCCGTCGGTGCCGGCAGGATGCACTGGGAGACCCGTGCAGCCACGTTGGCTTTCATGTTCTTCTTCTCTGCACAGATCAGGATCGATACCCCGGGCCGTTTGTCGGGGGTTTCGCGGGACGGGACATCGCATTCTATCCCGGCCTCGCAGGGGCATGCAATCTTGGACGTAGCAAAACCGGTTGCGGTCACGGCAGCCCTGCGGGCCCATTCCGGCGTGTTGGCGGTGATGATGACCCGCGAAACCCAGACCGGAAATGCCTCGGCATACGTGTCGAGGATCTCTGTGCCGTTGACCTTCATCGTGACCATCCCTTAAGGATATACGATACCTTCCTCCGTGATAATATGATCCATGCGCACATCGGTATCGTCGAGCGGGAGCGAGTCGATCTCCTGGCAGGAGAACGCAAGGCCGATCTTGCGGAGATCCGGGTATTTCTCAAGGAACCGGTCGTAGTAGCCGGCGCCGTAACCGATCCGCCCGCCCGTGCGGTCGAAACCGAGCATCGGGAGCAGGATCGTGTCGATATCGCTGCCCTGCGCCGGGATCTCGCTGCCGATCGGCTCGGGAACGCCGAAGGTGCTGGGGACAAGGACGGCGGGATCCCGGAGGTACGAGAGCCGGAGGCTGATGTCTTCCTGTACGATGATCGGGACGATGAGCGGAATTCCCCGTTCAAGGAGACGCGTGATGATCGGTTGCGTATTGACCTCCTTCTCCTTTGACGTGTATGCCATGACGGTCTCGTTATCCCGGATGAGCGTCATGAGGTGGCGGCAGATCGCCCTGCTCTTCTTCAGCCGGTCCTCTGCAGCCATCGCCTCCTTGCGCTCCCGCAGGATCTTCCGTATGCTGCTTTTCTGCTCCCGCATGGGTAGGAGTGGAAAACGGAGGTATTTAGTTTTTCCGGATTGACCGCTGACGGTGAACCTGCGCCCCTGACTGCTGCCCCCCGTCCCCGGCAATGCCTGTCTCGTTTAGTGGTTTTCTCTGCCCGGGCGGGCACGGTGCATCAGAATATCCGGTCACCCGCTGAGCCGGAACGACCCGGGAGGGAAATGGAAGAACCAGTCCTCCCCCATCGGATACCCCCGGGGGGTTTCGGGTGGCCGGTAGAGTTTCGGGCGGTACCCGAGGGCAGTGCGGATATCCCGCCGGACAAAGAACGACCGCCGGGAGACAATCCCCCGCTGCTGCTTCACCGGCACGGGAAGGTTGTGGATATGCTCGTGGCAGAGATGGCAGACCACGAGGATCCGGGTCGAGGGATCCCGTATCATCTCCCGGAACTGGCGCCGGGATATCCGGTGGATCTCAAGAAACGGGAGCGCGAAATACCCGGAGCAGAGCTCGCAGGTTCCCTCGACAGCAATCTTAAGACATCTCTCCTGTGCCGGGGTCAGCCCGGGATACTCGGGCGGCGGCATGGCATCCCGCAATTTCCGTATCCGTGCCGGCAGGATATATTCCTGCCGGTAAGGACACCGGCATGATACCGTTCCTGCCGGACATGAGGACCGGAACAACGGCGGTGTTCGAGGCACCTGCCTGCCCGTACCCGGTTACCGGATCTTCCCGACCGGCATCAGGTACAGCGGTACCTGTTCCGGAGGGAGCCCTGCAATGGTCTGTATGCCGTTGTCATCGAACGCACCGATTGCAACAGTCCCCTCACCGAGCGCGTATGCCTGCAGGTACAGATTCTGGGCAGCATGGCCAGCCTCCAAATGGACATACCGTACCCCCCGGTCCCCGTATTTTTGCAGGGTCCGGTTGTAATCGGCTGCGATGAGCAGTACCGCGGGTGCATCACGGATCGGTTCCTGGTTCAGTGCGTTTATACAGAGATCCGTGCGGATATCGCGGTCTGCAACCATCTCCAGCGCATGGGAAGCCGGAAGGTAATGGTACACTCCCGCAGGCAGTCCGGTAACGTTTCCGGCTGCAACGTAGATCTCAAGCGGGTACACTGCACCTGCCGAAGGTGTTGTCCGGAACCCCTGTGCACCGGTAATTCCCTGTGAAGCCCAGAGCAGCTGGGAGATATCGGAGAGGCTCAGCGGATCCGGTGAATATTTTCGGACCGAGCGCCTGCCGGAAAGGGCCTCCTCCACGGAGATTGTTCCACGCGTCACCGGGGCCGGCAGGATTATCCGGATCCCGGCAGTCCGAACGCTGCTCATCGCCACGGGTGCAGCGTCCGGACCCGCAGGATCGCGGGGAGCGGTCGGTGCGGATACGGAAAAAATGCCGATGACAACGACCAGCGCAAGAAGGATTCCTGCGGCAAGGAGAACCGGAACGCCGTGCTGCCCGCTCTGTGCCATGGTGATATCGATCCTCCCCCCGGATGTTAAAGGTTGCCCTCCGGTTCCGGATCTTCTGCGGTTCGTGTTTCTCCCATCCATCCGGGCACGATACTTTTATTGCCCGGCCGCGGAGAGAGACTCCCGTATGGAAGTCTATGTGATGCTGGGGAACCTGACCCATGCTGCATTCGACGAACTGGACAGCATCGATGAGCGGGACAGGAAGGCAAAGGAGATCATCGAGTCGCTCGGGGGAAAGCTCATCGCCCGGTATTACACGCTCGGCCAGTATGACTTCGTCGTGGTCTTCGAGATGCCGGAGAAGGAGAACCTGGTGAAGTTCCTTTCGATCCTGGGCAAGTTCGGCACGGTCCGGACCGAGACCTTGGAGGCGATCCCGAGCGAGCTGCTGTACCGGGTTGCAAAAACCATCTGATCCCTTGCCGGGGCGCTCTCCCGATCCGTGACCTGCCTCCTGCGGGTACCGTACGGCGTATCCCGGGAGAGGATTCTGTCCCCTGTGATTTTTTTGGAATCTGCCGGGCGGTTATCCGGCGGATCCCACCCCTTTTTTATACCGGCGCTCCTACCGGACAACCACGGGTGTACCGTTCTTATGATCCCCGTTCTTTCCGGCAGGCGGTGGTTAGCGTACGAACCGACACGCGACACCGCCGCAGCAGTTGCCACGGCGCTCATCATGACCTGCGGAGGCTATTACCTGCTCGTCCACCTCCCGGAGGGGAGCATGGTCCAGCTCGCGTACCGTATCGTTTTCGAACTGCTGCTCGTCATCTTCCCGGTCTGGTGGATCTGCCATTACCGGAAACAGTCCCTTGCAGACCTCGGGATCACCTGTGATACGGTGAAGTCAAGCCTCCTCATCAGCATCGTTATCACCCTTGTCTTCCTGTACTTCGTCTTCCGGCACTTCTCCTCGTACGGGGCAGCGCTCATCCCCCATTTCGTCCTGAACGCGGTCATCCTCTGGGAGCCGTTCTTCCTCTTTGCATGGCTCCAGATACGCTTCGACCGGGCATTCGGAATCATCCCGGGGATCCTCCTGACCGGCATCTGCCTGGGTGCCTACCATATCGGAACGTACGGACTCCCGCTGGTCACGAGCCTCATGGCATTCGGGATCGTCTTTGCGGCCCTGTTCCGGATCACGGAAAATATCCTCATCATGTGGCCGCTGACCTGGAGCACGGCATCTGCCGAAGGCAGTCTCGAGGGAGGATTCCTGTTCGGGTGGAATGACGTTGCGGTCGCCGCTGGTATCCTTGCCATCCAGCTGGGATTCATCATCGTCACGTGGAAGCAATACCGCGACGATCCGGCCCGGTCCTGATGGCTCCTGTCGGCCCGGCGGATTTATCCCGGGGCCGGGCGGCAGGCCGGGGCTGTAGTGTTCCGATCGCGGGCATACAGGATCGTTCCGATCGGAAATTACGGCAGGAAAAAGAAAAAGAAAAGGATCAGAAGGTCGACCCGCCCTCAGTTGTCGGGTTATACGGTCCCTGGGGCACGGGTGTCTGGGCCGGGAGCGGCGTTGCTGCAGGTGACGGGACGGCCGGTACAATCGTCACCGGCGGAGCAGGGCGGAGGTCTGGGACATGGGTATGGTCGTCATCGCCCGGGAGGGTGATCCGCACCTTCTCGTTCCCGCTGCAGAAGGTCACAAGGTAGTTGGTGAACTGTGCGGGCCCCGCGTTTTTGCAGGTGAAGGTCGATGCCTTGTCATCGTACGCATAGCTGTAGGCAAGCGGGTAGTACTTCTTGAACAGCTGTGCCGAATTCACGTTCACAGGCCACGTCGACGGGTTGCACTTATCATTGATGTACGGCTTGTTGCAGCAGTATGCAGCGTTCTCCGTGCCGGTGGTAACATAGGAATACTTGCAGGCGCTGTAGACCCCGTAATTCTTCCCGTTTACCTTGTACAGCAGGAGCGGCAGTTCCAGGACAGCCCTGGCGGTGAGGTCGGCTGATCCCCCGGCAACCGTACAGTCGTACTGGGCGTCCTTTCTCCCGACCTTTTTGTAGGTGCCGGTGGCCGGTTCGATCTGGATCGGGAGGTTGAAGCCGTCCACGATGCTGATGTCGTAGTAGTGCTGGTCGCCATACCCGTCGAACTTGATCTCCCCCTTGGTTGCCGGGAATGCCGAGCCGATCCCGCCGGCCTTCAGCTTGTCTTTGTTGTCGATATTGCTCCGGGCGGCACCGGCAGCGCAGCGCAGGTCATGGGGATCATCAGAGCAACCCGTGCGCCCCCAGAACGAGACCTGCCATCCCTGCTTTACCGTTACGGCATGGCTGTCCTCCTTCCCGCCGGTATCTGCCGCAAGCCTGAACCCGCCGCCATCCGGCAGTGCCTCACCTGCGCTACATGCCAGTGTCTGGCCGCACTTGACCTCCGGGCATTTCGATGCGGGGCAGCAGAAACTGCCGGAGCACTGGCAGGCGGAACAGTCGGTGTTCGCACCCGGCGAACCTGCCGGGAACTTCGCCAGCGGGCCGATGATCGAGTTGACCCAGACGGGATACGGGCAGTGGTTCTGGAATGTGACCACATGATCTGCTGCGCACGCACCGGGGGCCAGCAGGATCAGGATGAACAGGATGCAGACAACAACCATTTCTCTCATGGCAAATCCCACACTTCGGAATCAGCGTCGGGATTTTTGAGCATTTCGGTTCATGGTTAAAATAAAAAGGGAAAAAGCCAAGGATAAAATAATGCAAGGGAGAAGATAACAGCGTCATGAAAAGCGCCGGCTTTTTTGTCCTCCTCCTGTGCGGAGCTCTTTTCTCCTGCGGCTGCGTCCAGATCATCATCAATCCCCCCGGGTTCCCGGGAGCTGTTGCCCCGGTTGCAACCACTGCCCCACCGGAACCCGGCTCATCCCTCTCCGGTCAGGGATCGCTGCCCGGGACGATCGCACCTGCGGCAATGGTATCCCGGACCGGCACCGGTGACAACGAATCCCTTCCCCGCTTTATCGTACCGATCGGGGACCTCTCGCGGGTCGGGCACCGCACCTTCACGTTCAACTATGCCTCCGGATACGGCGGCCCGCGGGAATATACCTTCCGGGTGCCGGTCAACATGTCGGTCCTGTACGGCGCCCGCCAGATGAGGGTCACCCTCCCGAAAACAGCGCAGGACCCGGCGGAGGTGCAGGCATATATCGGCACCTTTGAGTCGGATCCCGCCATGGAGGAGCTGTACGACAGCGTCATCCACGAGCTCCGGAATAACCGGTACCATGACGGGCAGTACCTCTCGGATGATGAGTATCTCGAGTTTATCGTTGCGTTTGTCCAGCAGATCCCGTATGTCGAGAACCCGTCATACAAGCGCCGGTATCCCGTCGAGGTCATCTACGACAAGGCAGGAGATTCGGATGAAAAAAGCCTGCTTCTCGTGAACCTGCTCGCCCGGGAAGGCTACGACGTTGCCCTGCTGGTATTCGAGGACCTTGGTTATGAATCGACCGGGATCCGTGTCGTGAGCGAGATCCCCGATTCATCGATGAAGGTGTTCACGGACAAGAACCGGGAGTACGTATTTATCGATGCCGGTGTCCCGCGGTTCATCGGCAGCGTCCCGGACATCTTCAAGACTGCCGATGATCCCGCGATCTACCCGGTTGGCAACGGCACGAAAAGCTACGGCCCGATCAATTATGTCTGGATGGTTGTGGCGGACTTGAAGAAGATGGAGGAGCTCGGAAAGATCGACCGGCATACCCCGATCAATGCATGGGACCGGACCGGCACCTGTTCGTGGATCAAGAACTCCAAGATCCTGCTGAACGCGACCTGTTACTGCTGTGATATGTGATCGCGGCATTCTCCCTGGCCGGGGATATTTTTCCCAAAAAAAACCTGGCGGGAATCCCGCTGTGTACCCGCCCGGATGATGACCGGTGAGGAGAGCAGGACGGATGTGAAACTTTTTCTTTCCCGGAACCAGAGAGTACGGGTATGCAAAATACGGAATCCGAGCGGCTGCTGATCCTGGAAAAAAAGGAGGAGGTCTGCCGGCTCTCCCTTGAGATCCTGGACATCATCCACCAGCCAAAGACCGACATCGATGATGTCATCGAGGTCAAGAAGCGGATGATCCGGATCCTCGCTCTCCTGAACGGTCTTGCAAGCTACGGCTTCCCCGGTCGGGATCTCGATGCCGTCATGCGGCTCGTCCTGCGGTTCTTCTCGATGCAGGGCAGGGGCAAGGATGACTACCTCCAGGGAATCCCGCTCTGCGAACTGTTCTGCATCACGGTAAACTCGATAGAGTTTACGCAGGGCTGGATCCCGCCCGTCATCAAGGCGCAGGTCCCGCCCCACGATATCCTGATGAAAAAATAATCGCCCTGTGTTGCCGGTGATGAAAAAAACAGAGGTGTGTGTTTCCATGACCAGGAAAAAAAATAAAAATCCCTCAGAGTCGTTTGTCAGAGAACCTGACGAATCAGCCGAAGTTCCCGCAGGGAGCATGCAGGGCCAGAAGATCCTTCTGTTGATTCTCGTCCTGGGAATCGTTCTTACCGGGGCTGTTGTTCTCATCGGCAGCCAGCAGAGTACCCCGATCCGTCCTTTCCCCAGAACGGACGGAAGCCTGACCGTCTGGTATTTTTATGGTAACGGATGCGAGCATTGCGAGAATGTAACACCGTATGTCCAGTCGCTGCAAAGGAAATACCCGGATATCGATTTCAGGATCCTGGAGATCTACGATAACCCGGGGAATCGTGACAGGCTTCTGGCACTGAACCAGCAGTACCGCCAGACATCCACCGGTATTCCCGTGGCGTTCGTCGGGAATGTTGTATTGCTGGGCGGGGATGAGATCCCCGCGAAACTCGAGGCATCTATCCTCCGTGAACGGGGATAGTCCGGCACCTTTCCCGTACGCAACAGATCATTTTTCCGGGCTGTCACCGTCGTGCCGCTGCCAGCCCGATTGCGAGTACAACCGCTCCGAAGATCCCGGCAGGGCTGGCCGGTGATGATTGCGGGGATGTCGGCCATGGTGTGGGCAGGGTTATCGTTGATCTCGGGAGGGTAGCGACGGTTGTTACCGTTCCAGCCGTCGTGATTTCCGGAACGATGGTGTGCGATACCGGGGTGAGGACCGCTTCGAAGATCACCCGCTGCCCCTGGCTGACCGTGACCTGGCCGGTATAATTTTCGTACCCTTTCTTCCATGCCCGCACCGGAAAGGTCCCGGTTGCATCGAAGTAATAGGTAAAATCGCTGGAGCCGAGTTCTGCATCGTTCACCCAGATGGTCGCACCCTTCGGATACGTTGTGAAATAGACGCTGCCACCGGTCCTGATGGTCTCCTCTTCCGTGAGCGCGGCTGTTGCAGCGGTGGTGACGTCTGCAGCCACCGGTACTCCCGTATCAGCGGCAGATGCTGTTCCCGTGTGGATGACCAGTATCAGCAGTGCTATACCGGCAAGGGACAGGGGATGATCCATGCCTCTCCTCTCTCTCCTGATGCGTGAATGTATCGACATAGTACCGGTATCCTGTCCTGATTGGCATCGGGTCTGCCAGCCGTTCCCGAAGGAAGCCTGTTCCGACCCGTTTTTTTTACAATGATCTCTCTTGCGGTACATAAAATCATAGGATGGTCCGGATTCAGGATATCCGGTATCCGCAACTCCCGGATCGAAAAACCAGCGATTCCCGGCCCGGCCGTATCAGAGGATCTTCTTTCCGGCATCGGGCCCGGGTTTCACGGAATACACGTCGGTCACTTTCAGGAGGACCGCCGTCTTGGGTTTCAGCTGGGGCCGGAGTTCCCTGATCCACGCAACATCGTGCCTGTAGACCTCGTCGTCCGTGTGGAGTGTGACGGTTCCCCGGATCTGGAAGCCGCCCCTGTCCCCCCACCACGACAGGGCAGCGTGCGGGTTCTCCTTCATGTTCGCAAGCGTCTTGTTGAAGAACTGGTCCGAGACAAGGATCGTCCCGTCATTGTACGCTTTGAATGCCCCGATAGGGACAACGTTGGGTATGCCGTTTTTCGACGATGTCGCGAAGAACGCGGTCTTTGTCCCTGCCAGCGATTCCCTGATCTCGTTTGTCAGATTCACCATAGGATCCTCCCTCAGGTCATTCCGTCCGGTTCGCATGCTCTTAATAGTTACAGTCAGGTTCCGGGCACTGCCGGGATGGCAGCCGGGCGTCTTTACCTCTCCACAGATATCGAAACGGCCGCCACGGCGCCACAGATGACCATCCCGGCAAGGAATGCAGCCTGGAAGCCGGGGACGAGCAGGGCCGGGGCAGGTACCTCCCCCGACAGTGTACCGGGGAACCCGCTCATGGCGATGGTCCCGGTGACGGCGATGCCGATGGCCGCACCGGCATTGCGCAGCGTCATCATCACGCCGGAGGCGGCACCCCCCTCGTTGCGTTTCACGGATCCGAGGATCAGGCTCATGTTCGGGGGCATAAAGAGACCTACGGCAATCCCTTCGAGTGCGAGAACGGCAGTGATGAACAGCAGGCCCGTTCCGGTATCCATACGGGAGAACAGCAGCATGGTTGCAGCGGAGAGGAGGGCGGCCACGGTCATGAGCCCCCGCGATCCGGATCGATCCGCAACTCTGCCGGCAACCGGGCCGGCCAGCATCAGGGCAATGGCCGGCACGGCGAGGAGCATGCCAGCCGTCTCGGTGGAGATGCCCTGCACGAGCTCGAAGCAGAACGGCAGCAGGAACTCGGAACCGGCAAAGGCCATGATAAGGAGCATGCCTGCGAGGTTGCCCCGCAGAAAATTCCCGTCGGAAAAAAGGGACGGATCGATGAGCGGGTACGGGCACCGGCGCTCGTGGACAATAAAGAGGACAAAGAAGCAGACCGAAGCGCTCAGCGACCCGATGACCACCGGCGAGGTCCAGCCAAGGTACAGGCCCTGGTTGAGGGGGAAGAGGAAGGTTCCGAGCGCAAGGAGGATCAGGGCAGAACCGGCGGTATCGAACCGGCCGTCCTGCTGCAGGACGGCGTCCTTCGGGAGGTGCCGGACGGCCAGCACGGTTGCGGCAATCCCGATCGGCACGTTGATGAAAAAGACCCAGTTCCAGCCCAGGTACTCGGTGAGGTACCCGCCGAGGACCGGTCCTGCAGCAATCGCAAGGGAAACGACCGTCATCATGATCCCGAGGCCCCATCCCCGCTTCTCCGGCGGGAGCGAGACGGCAATCAGTGCCGGAGCAATGGCATCGATCGCTGCCGCGCCGATACCCTGCATGATGCGGAACGTGATGAGAAGCCCGATGGATGTGGCAAGCCCGCAGAACAGGGAACCTGCCGTGAAGATGACGAACCCGGCTATGAAGACCCTGCGGAATCCCTTCAGGTCGCCCAGCCTCCCGCACGCGAGCATCAGCCCGGTGAGCACGAGCAGGTATGCCATCACCACCCAGGAGATGTCGCCCATGCCGGTCCGGAACTCCTGCGCTATCGTGGGGAGCGAGATATTGACAATGCTCGTATCGAGCGTTGCCATGAAAACGGCAAGCGATATGACCGCGAGGACCGGTACAGGATTGTCCGGTGGTTGTACCGGGGGCATTGTTCCGGTGTTTGCAGGGCAGGGTGTTATATCTTGGCAATTGCCTGCCGGCAGAAGTATGGGCCGTGGGGCCCCGCCCGTCAGGTGCTCATGCGGCCGGCTGCCACCCGTCTTCAAGCAGTGGCGACGCTTCACTCTCTGCAACGGTCAGTTCGAACCAGAAACTCTCCCGGCAGACGTCGCAGGCATCGCAGGATACCATGTGCAGATAGGCCTTTGCAACATCGCGGACGGTAACGTTGTGTTCGGCCGCTTAATAATGGGCGATGATCTCCTCTTCGGCTGGTGCCCGGATGTACCTCCGCCCCGAGGCCTCCTCCCATGCCATCCACGGGGTCTTCTCGCATTTCCTGGGCTGGTATGTGAGGAAAACCCGGGAATTATCCGCAGCTGTCGTGCTGCTCCCCGCACCCGGTATCACGACCGTTGCCGGTTCCGTGATCCCCGGGGAGCCTTCCGGAACCGGTACTGTTGTGATAGCGGTATGTGCACCCTGCTGCCCCTGCATGCATCCTGCGAGAACGGCAAGGACAGCTGTCAGCAGGATAACTGCTCCCATTGCACGATTTCCCGTGTATGCCGGCCCGCCGTCGCTGGTCATGATGAGGAGGTGCGCGGGCGGAGATGATATAGTCACCCCCGGTCAGTTCTGGGTGCACCGGATTCCGTTGGGCAGCAAAAAACCTTCATTTTTTTCTCCGTCCGGCACACAGGAACGAACCATGTCATTCTCCGCCCGATTCACCATCGAAATGGAGACAAAAGGCTCCCTGCCAAAGTATGATGGCGCAAACACGTGGCTGTACTTCGGCGATTTCGTCCAATTCTCCGACAAACCGGTACTCCGGCTGGAGATGCTACAGGAGTACCGGGAAGTTGTCGGATTTCCCTGAACCTTTTTTTCAGTACAACCCGTGAAGGATGGTTCCACTACCGCTCTGCCGGGTCCTGATCAGATCTGCAGCAGGCTGCTGATAACGGCTGCGATCATGAATATTCCCCAGGAGAGGTACAGCCGCCGGATCCAGGTATGGCCCTCGGCGATGCTCCGGTCGGCAGCGAGGTTCACGACACACCAGATCATCCACAGGTCAAAAGCTGCAGCGATCGCGAGGTAACCATACCCGGCCCGGCCCAGGAAGAACGGGACCGGGAC
>Ga0302253_1000861_pt1 | contig 21610 bp, 19 predicted proteins | sample AAG_RA_Trp_MG_FD_193537 | JGI IMG/M metagenome (GOLD analysis project Ga0302253, IMG submission 193537) | Enriched activated sludge microbial communities from anaerobic digester in WTTP, New Holstein, Wisconsin, United States - AAG_RA_Trp | ecosystem: Engineered > Bioreactor > Anaerobic >...
GAAAATCCTGACCCTGATTCCGGAAGCAGACCTGTTGGAGGAACTGATTTACAAGAGCGTACTCCTCGGCTTTATTCTCCTTACGCTGGGCATCTTCACCGGTTCCGTCTGGGCTCATTACGCCTGGGGTTCCTACTGGAGCTGGGACCCTAAAGAAACCTGGTCGCTCATCACCTGGCTGATCTACGCGGTGCTCCTTCACGGACGCTACGCCCAGGGCTGGCGTGGACGCCGTCTGGCCGTGACGGCCCTGGTCGGTTTCGCCGCCGTCCTCTTCACCTACCTGGGCGTCAACTACCTGCCGGGGTTGCACAGTTATTTATAAAGGATGGCTTTGGCAGGACCCAAAAAAGTGGGCAGAGCCCACCCTACTTGCTCATGGCATTCTCTTTTTGCGAGGCTTACAATCGTGATGCTAAAAACGCATCCATTTTATTTCTATCGGTTGCAATATCGACAGGAACCATTTCTTTCTCAAACAAGACATTCGTGGCACTTCTAAAATCATATGCCGCTGCCTCTTTTGAATCCGTCGTGTAAATCTTCAATTCCAACAGGTTGCTGTATTTTTCCTTCATCTCTTTGGCTACACCTATAGCCATTTTGCAGGACATTCAGGATGGATTACCACTGTGGAAAACCAGTAACTCTTTCATATGAAGCTCCTTATCGACTTGAATGACGCTGGAAACAAATTCTATTGCAAGTTGACGATTTATTCCAACCCGAGCTCAATGGTACAAGAATACAGCATTCGTTGAACGTGTACCGTATACAGCGTATTTTGTTCGTCACCCCTGAAAACGTTATCTTTTATGACGGACATGGTTGATAAAAGTGCTGAAAACCTCTTTAAGGGATCAAAGGAATCCGAAATACTGCTCTTTGAAAAGGATGCCGAATTAAAAAAATCCTTCCCGTCCTATGTATCCCCTTTTTTGCACATTATTGCTTCGCTGACCTTTTACTTAAAAACTTATCGCACAGCCCCAGCCAAATAACGCCGAGGATTCCCGCAAGCAGAGAAGACAGGATGATGGCCGCTTTTGCCGTATTCAGGTATGCATCGTTATCTGAGAACGAAAGCTCTGCAATGAAAATGGACATGGTGAATCCAATCCCGGCCAACAGAGCACCACCGGCAAGGTGAACCATTTTCATGCCCTCAGGCAGTTTCGCAAAACCTGTTTTCAGAACAATCCAGGAAAAGGCGGTGATGCCCAGGAACTTTCCCAAAACAAGACCCAGTAAGATGCCGATAGTAATATTGTTCGAGAGGACCTGAACCAATTCGTCAAGTGAGACGGCAATACCGGCATTGGCAAGGGCAAATAAAGGAATCACGATCAAGGACGTCGGTATGTGCAATGCGTTCTGCACCCTCTGTAGCGGGGTCTCGGTCAGGCGGACTTCCTCCATCATCAGCAGGAGTAGGCTGTGCTGTTCCATATTTTTCAATGCGTTGGTGGTGGGGGGGCAGCATGTCTTGAAATCGCCCACCAGCTGCTTCATCCGTTCGGCAAAAGAAAGTGTGTCGTGCCTGGAATGTGCGGGCAGGCAAAAGGCCAGGAGTACCCCGCAGACAGCAGCATGTATGCCGGAAGAAAGTAGAGCCAGCCACATTAAAAATCCGACAATGCCATACGGAATAAGGCGGCGGACACCGGCGAAGTTGAAAAGCATTAATGAAAACAGCGAGAGCAGCGCCAGGCCCAGTGCCGGGATATTGATGTTTACCGTGTAAAAGAGGGCAATCACAACAACGGCCGCCAGATCGTCCACGATGGCCAGAGAAACGAGAAAAAGGGTAAGTGCGGCCGGCACCCGCTTTCCTAAAAGCACCAACGCCCCGACGCAGAACGCGATATCGGTGGCCATGGGAATTCCCCATCCGTTTGCCGCTTCGCCGGTTGGATTGAAAATTCGGTAAATTACGGCCGGCATGATGACGCCGCCGATTGCGGCAACAATGGGCAGAGCCGCGACCCGGACGTTGGATAAATCTCCAACAAGCACCTCCCGTTTGATTTCACAGCCAACCAGGAGGAAAAAGAAGACCATCAAACCTTCGTTAATCCAGTGGGCCAAGTCCATCCGAAGGTTAAAATAACCAAGGGAAATTGAACAGTTGGTATGAAGAATGTGACTGTACATATCGCTAAGCGGTGAGTTGGCAATCATAAGGGCCACGAGCGTTGTAAACATCAAGACGATGCCGCTTGTCGTCTGCCTGTGTATAAACTCCTCGAAGGGTGTGATCAGGCGATCAAACTGCCGCTCCCATGGATAAAAGAACAGACTGCCCGGTGAACCTTTGAACCCTCTGGCTTGTGCATGATCCCAATCCATTAATGCCCGTCTCCATCAGTCTGAAAGAAGGGATCCTCTTCGTTCGAAAAAAATCACTTCTTTTCCAAGATTCAAATTTGTATTTAAGTTTACCCTTCAAAAGCCAGGCAGTTACATGACTGTTTAGATAGCATGTAAACGGCAGTCAACCTTTTCCTCACCCAATGTGTCTTGCCTGAAAACCTTGCAGGTGGAGCAGGATATGACCTAGGCAAAGAGAAGATAGCATAAAAGCGTTTGATATTGCTACAATTAGCCCATGGACTTTGAAACGTATCGGAAGTTTTACAGGCACCATGAGATTATAATGATCGGCGGCCGGGGTGACAAATACGGGTCAAGGTGCATCACATGCATTCAAAATGGCACCCAAAGGGATCAAGATATCTCGCTATCACCCAACGAAGTGACCCGGCGAAAAGATTTCTCTCTCCGGTAAAAATAACAAAGGGTGGGTATCGGAAATGCAGGGTGCGTTCGTGCAAAGCGAAACGCACCGAAAGGTCTTTTTTGGGTGGGTTCTGCAGGCATAAGCACGCACCACCCGTTTGGGGGCGGCAAGGGAATCACTCTTCCCGTGACAGAGGGGTGACAAGGACCTTGTCCACGCGGTGGCCGTCCATGTCCATCACCTCGAAACGCAGACCTTCCCACTCGAAATAATCCGCCGGGGAAGGAATCCGTCCCATGTGCATCATGACGAATCCCCCCAGGGTCTGGTAGTCGCCCCGTTCTTCCTCGGGCAGTTTCGCGATGTTGAAGAGCTCCTTCAGCTCATCCGCAGGCAGCATGCCATCCAGCAGCCAAGAGCCGTCCTCCCGGCACACGGCAGTCTCCCAGGTCTCCTCGCCCATGCCCGGCATAACCCCCACAATAGCCTCCAGAATATCGTGGAGGGTCACGAGCCCCTGGGTGCTCCCGTACTCATCGACGACCAGGGCAATGTGATTCCCGGATTGCTTGAATAATTCCAGAACCTTGAGTATCGTCATCCCCTCATGAACAAACATGGGTTTGATCAGGTTCTGTTTCAGATCGGGGGATTCACCCCGGGCCATGGACAGGCACAGCGATTTTAACGATACAATCCCCAGGATATTCTCCAGGGAGCCCTGGCAGACGGGAAACTGGCTGTAGCCGCTGCCCTGGATGCGCTGCCAGTTGTCTTCCAGGGAAAGGTTGACATCAACCCAGGTGATTTCGGCGCGGGGCGTCATGAGGACGCTCGCCTTACGGTCGCCCAGACGGAAGACACTTTCCACCAGATCCTGTTCCGCCTCCTCGAAAACGCCCATTCGGGTGCCCTGATCGATGAGGACCTTGATTTCCTCAGGCGTCACCGCCGCATCGGACGACGGCGGAATCCGCAGCACGCGGAGGATGCCCTCCGTCGAAAGGTGCAGGAAATGAACCAGGGGGGAAGCCAGACGGGCCAGCATTGCCATAGGACCGGCGACGGCCGACGCAATCCGTTCCGGATGCGTCAACGCCAGCCGTTTTGGAACAAGTTCTCCAATGATTAAAGATAGATAGGTGATCAGAAGCACGACCACGAACAGGGATACCGTGGTGGCGTAAGGGGCGACGGCGGAATAATTTTTTAGGTAGACCGCCAGCTTCTCCGCCACAGTCGTTCCGCCGACCGCACCGGCCATAATCCCGATGAGGGTGATCCCCACCTGGACCGTGGACAGAAAATGACTGGGGGCGGAGGCCAACTCCATGGCTTTTTTTGCCTTGGGATGCCCTTCGTTGACCCACTGCTGAAGGCGTTCCTTCCGTGACGAGATCACCGCCATTTCGGACATGGCGAAAATCCCGTTGGCGATAATCAGAATCAGGATAATCAGGATTTCAATCCCGATGGACATGCAAGAACCCTTTCTGAAAAAATGTTTTCATCTTTCATATAAGAATACCCGCGTCTTTTCAAGGATAAAGCCCAAAAGCGTATTCGCTTGACCCCCTTCGGCATTTCCGCTATAGTCCGCCGCCAGGATTGAACGACTTGGCTCTGAATTGAAAAAAATATCAATAAATCCAGATTGTTCAGACGACAAGTTCCGTAAAGAAGTCATTTCGAGCGAATACAAGAAATCTTAATGACTAAAAATAATAAACATAAAGATTTTTTCCTGCGGTCGAAATGACCGGGATGATCATGATTTGGCCTGAGTAAAGGGGAAACAGGTTACATCCAGAAGGATGCTTCGTTTATGGTAAAACGATTGAAAAGACAATACCCCGCTGTGGCCACCGTTACAGGCGCGCAGCATATTGATATGGTCGAAGACATCTTCAGCACCATACCCGGGCGCTACGATTTCCTGAATCATCTCATGAGTTTATCCATGGATCGGGGGTGGCGTGCCTTCGCCGTAAAAAAAATGCGCTTCTTCCGGACGCACCGTTTTCTGGACATCGCCACCGGCACAGGGGACCTGGCCATCGCAGCCGCCCGCGCCTATCCGGCGATCCATGTCACCGGACTCGATTTCGCCCGAGAAATGATGGCCGTAGGCACGGATAAAATCGACCGCCGGAGACTGAACGACCGGATCGCCTTTCTCCAGGGCAACGCCATGCAGATTCCCCTTCCCGATCGGTCCGTTGATGTCAGTGCCGTGGCGTTCGGTATCCGGAACATGCCCGACCGCAAAAAAGCCCTGAAAGAGATGCGCCGAGTGACGACGCCCGGCGGGCAGGTTATGGTTTTAGAGATGAACTTCCCCCGACAGGCCTGGTGGGCAGGAGGTTACCGTCTCTACCTGCGGTATATCATGCCCCGGATCGCCGCCGTTTTTACCAAAAACCCGGCGGCTTACCGCTATCTCGGCGATTCGATCATGAATTTCCCTCATCCGGAGGCTTTTGCCCGCCTGATGCGTGAGGCGGGCTTGAAAAACATTGTGCAGTATCCCCTGACTTTGGGAACCACCTACCTTCACGTGGGAGAAAGGCCCGATGGATAAGGACACTCTGAAAGCCTGGTTTCAGGCCAGCCGACCGCCTTTTTACATCGCCACCCTGATCCCCCTGACGATAGGCTGGGTGCTGGCTGGGCAGGAAGGGGCCTGGCATCCCTGGCGTTTCCTGCTCATCAACGCCGGCGCCCTGATGGTCCATCTGGCCACCAATCTCGCCAACGATTACTTCGATTATATCCAGGGGGCCGACGACGGACCCTCCATCGGTGGCTCCCGGGTCATTCAGGAAGGGAAAATCGCGCCGACCGCACTGAAAAAAGCAATTATATCCCTGTATTTTCTCGCTTTTATCGTCGCTTTTTATCTAATGACGACCCTCGATCTCTGGGCCATGTTCCCGGTTGTACTCTTCTCCTTTTGCAGCAGCCTCTTCTACGTCGCCCCACCGATCCGCTACGGTTACCACGGCCTGGGGGAGGTCTTTGTCGGCCTGAACATGGGGCCCGTCATGGTTGTCGGAACCTACTGGGTTAGCTCCGGGCACCTGGCCTGGCTGCCCTTTTACATCTCCTTGCCCGTCGGGCTTATGGTGGCGTCCATCCTCTACTATCAGAGTATCCCCGATATCGAGACGGACAGAGCCATCGGGAAGCGAACACTCGCCGTCCGCCTGGGCCTCAAAAGAGCCCTCGTCGGCCTGATCTTGTTCTGGGCAACCATATACGCCAGCATCATCGCCCTCGTTGCCGCCGGATGTTTGTACTGGCCGGCCCTGGTCGGTTTATTGTCCATCCCGATCTTTCTGCGGCATCTCATGCTCCTGCGCAAGACAACCGATACCGTTCTCATGGACGGATACGGAAAGTATATCCGCATTCTCTATTTCTTCAACGGCGTGGCTATCATCCTATCCATTCTGCTCCAACGTTTTTAATCATCGTACTGGATGATCCCCGTCCGGCTATCCCTTATATATCCTTATATATAAGGATAGGCTCATCATGGCCGCCTGCCTCTCCCTGTGTGAAAAACGCCCGGAGACCGCAAGCGAAAAGAGCTTGCCAACCATCTAAAAATCCCTTAGAAATACCCCCAAGCGCGAACTGATGTTGCGCACGGATTGAGCAGAAGACAAACATGCCCTGGTACGCCATACATACAAAAAGCCGTCATGAAAACAAGGTGTTCGATGGCCTGACGCAGAAATCCTTTACGGCTTTTCTGCCGAAAATCTCTGTCTGGAGCAGCCGCAAAGACCGGAAAAAGCGGATATACATTCCATTGTTCCCGGGATATCTATTTGTCGATGTGGCAGACCTGACGGGATCGAAAATGCTTGAAATTCTGAAAACATTCGGCGTGGTCCGCATCCTGGGGAACCGGATTGACGGGACACCCGCCGCCGTGCCGGAAAAAACCATGACCACAATCCAGAAACTGGTCTCATCCGAAGTCGATATCCGGCAGGCACATTACCCGAAACTGGGGGAACCGGCGGTGATTATTGACGGCCCCTTCGTGGGAATTGAAGGCCATGTGGAGAAAACAGATTATGAAAACGAAATATTTGTCATTTCCTTTGAATTTTTAAACCGTTATGTGTCGATCCCCCTCAAAGGCTACCAGATAAAAAAAATATAGCCCGTCGCATTTCCCTTTTTTTTCTGCTTAATCCAAAAAAAATTCGTTGACATCCTGTAGGATGCACTGTATATGCGAATTTAACTTATATGAGTGCCGTTCGGTCAGTCCGAATGGGGGGACAAGCAAGAGTTGGATGTAAACGTTTTGGGAAGTAAGTTAGCCACCGGGTATCCGTTCTGGATGCGGGTGGTTTTTTTTATTTCTGACGTGGTTGTAATCCGACTTGCATGAAAACTGAAGAAAGGAGGATACGAGCATGTCAGAAGGAAAAGTAAAGTGGTTCAATGACAAGAAGGGCTTCGGCTTCATCGAAAAGGACGAAGGCGGCGACGTTTTCGTTCATTTCAGCGCCATTGTCAGCAGCGGCTTCAAAACCCTGCAGGAAGGCCAGCGCGTAAGCTTTGACGTCGAGAAAGGCCAGAAAGGCCTGTCAGCCGTCAACGTAAAAGCTCTGTAATATTGAACGAAAATGGGGACGCATTCCTTTTATCTTCAGGAAAGGATGCGTCCCCATTTTTATTTGTTTTGATGCGTTGTTAATCCCTAAAAATAGCCCCGGTACTGGCAGAGGTGACCAGCTTAGCGTAACGGGCCAGGTACCCCGTCTTGATCGCCGGTGCGGGGGGGGCAAATCCCTTCTGCCGCTTTTTCAGTTCCGCATCGCTGACCTTCAGGGTGATTTTCTTGGCCGGAATGTCGATGGCAATCCGGTCGCCCTCCCGGACAAAGGCAATCATCCCGCCTTCCGCTGCCTCGGGAGAAATATGCCCGATGGCCGCGCCCCGGGTCCCGCCGCTGAAACGGCCGTCCGTCAAAAGCGCCACCGAAGTGTCCAACCCCATCCCGGCGATGGCCGAAGTCGGAGAGAGCATCTCCCGCATGCCGGGCCCGCCCTTGGGACCTTCATAGCGAATCACTACAATGTCGCCCGGTTTGATCTTGCCGCCCAAAATGGCGGCAATAGCCGCATCTTCCCCATCGAATACGCGGGCGGTGCCTTCATTCACCAGCATGGACGCCGCCACGGCCGACTGTTTGACCACCGCACCATCCGGGGCAAGGTTGCCCCGCAGAATGGCAATGCCGCCCTCCTTGCTGTACGGTTTTTCTAAAGGCCGAATAACTTCATTGTCGTACACTTTGGCCCCGCGAATATTTTCCCCCACGGTTTTTCCGGTCACGGTCAAAATATCCTCCCGGATGACCGCCAGGGAAGCAATCCGCTTCATGACCGCCTGGATGCCTCCCGCCCGGTGAAGATCCTGGACGTGGTGTTCTCCCGCCGGGCTGATGTGGCAGAGGTTTGGGGTTTTCTTACTGATTTTATTGAATAATTCCAGGTCCAACTTGATCCCGGCTTCATGGGCAATCGCCGGAATATGGAGAACCGTATTGGTCGAGCAGCCCAGGGCCATATCCACCGCCAGGGCATTTTTGAAGGCATCCAGGGTCGCGATATCCCGGGGCAGGATCTGCTTTTTTACCAGTTCCATCACCTTCATCCCCGCCTGTTTGGCCAGACGCCGTCTGGCCGCATCCACCGCGGGAATGGTGCCGTTTCCCGGCAGGCCCAGACCGAGGGCCTCGGTCACACAGTTCATGGAATTGGCCGTGAACATGCCCGAACAGGATCCACAACCAGGACAGGCGCAGTCCTCGAGGGCTTTCAACTTCGGCGGTGTTAACTTGCCCGCCTTGACGGCGCCGACACCCTCAAAAACACTGATCAAGTCCGCCGGTGTTCCATCCTGACGGATACCGGCCAGCATGGGTCCGCCACTGACGAAAATGGTGGGAATGTTAAGCCGCAACGCAGCCATAAGGAGCCCCGGTACGATTTTATCGCAGTTGGGTATCATGACCAGGCCGTCAAACGGATGGGCCATGGCCATGGCTTCCGTGGAATCGGCAATTAATTCCCGGCTGGCGAGGGAATATTTCATCCCCATGTGCCCCATGGCGATGCCGTCACAGATTCCAATAGCGGGAAACATGACGGGGGTGCCACCGGCCAGACGAATCCCGGCCTTGACATCCTCGGCAATCGTATTAAGGTGCACGTGACCCGGAATAATTTCGTTGGCAGCGTTCACCACCCCGATCAGGGGGCGGGCAATTTCTTCATCCGTATAACCCATCGCCTTCAACAGAGACCGATGGGGGGCCCGCTCGAGGCCCTTTTTCATCACATCACTGCGCATGTCCTTCTCCCTTTCAGGGCTTCTTTAACTCTTTTTTCTTCGCTCAGGCCGCAATGCCCGCACCGCCGCACCGGCCTGCCACATTTCGCTGTCCCGAATATTTTCCAGTTCCTTCTGGAGACGTCCCCGGTAGTCCGGGGAGGACCCGGCTTCCAAAACGATTCGCGTCTCTTCACCCGTCAGCACACTTTTATAGAGCTGTTCGAAAACCGGCGCCACAGCATCACGAAACCGGTCTTTCCAGTCGAGGGCGCCGCGCTGTGCCGTGGTGCTGCAATTCGCATACATCCAGTCCATGCCGTTTTCGGCTACCAACCGGATAAGACTCTGAGTCAGTTCTTCCACCGTCTCATTAAAGGCTTCCGATGGGCTATGACCATTGGCGCGCAGAACATTATACTGGGCCTCCATAACGCCGGCCAGACAACCCATCAGGACGCCCCGCTCCCCGGTCAGGTCGCTGTACACTTCCTTCTCGAACGTCGTGGGAAAGAGATAGCCGGAGCCGATGGCAATGCCGACGGCCAGGGTGCGCTCCATGGCGCGACCTGTGAAATCCTGGAAAACGCCGAAACTGGAGTTGATACCGCTGCCGTCCAGGAAATTCGTCCGGACCGTCCGACCCGAACCCTTGGGGGCGACAAGAATGACATCAATGTTGGGCGGAGGGATGACACCGGTCTGTTCCTTGTAGACAATGGAGAAGCCGTGGGAAAAATACAGGGCGTCCCCTTCGTTCAGACAGGCCTTGATTTCCGGCCACATTTCCTTTTGCTGGGCATCCGAAAGCAGCAACTGGATGATGGAGCCCCTTTTGGCCGCCTCAATGGGGGAGAAAAGGGTCTCTCCAGGGACAAAACCGTCTTCGATGGCCTTGTTCCAGTTATAATCCCCTTCGCCGACGATGACGCGGAAACCGTTGTCGCGCATGTTCAACGACTGTCCGCGCCCCTGAATGCCATAGCCGATTACAGCGATCGTCTCGTTCTTGAGCACCTCTTTCGCCTTTGCCAGGGGGAATTCCTCCAGAGTTGTTACCTCTTCCCAAACGCCGCCAAAATTAATCTTTGCCATACCTCATCCTCCTTGTTCATGATCGATATCGATAGGTTATTTCTTTATACCTTGGTTTCGACCGGCATTTCCCCGGTCGGGCAACCCTCCCTTAACGCTCAATGACAATGGTACCCGTCCGGGTGTACTCCACCAGGCCCAATTCGGACAGATGGGACAGAATCTTGTCCATTTCGTCCTTATCCGCCGTCACTTCCACAATCAGATAATCGCCGTCCAGCCATACAACTTTCCATTTGTAACTGTCAATATCTACAGCCAGTTTTGCCCGAAATTCATCGGATATTTTAATTTTTGCCAGGGTCAGTTCCTTCTGGACGAATCGGTCAAGATTCACGACATCCACCTGAATCACATCGATCAGCTTGTTGAGAAGCTTTTCAATCCGATTTAATGTCGCCGCATTGCCCCGCGTGGTCAGGATAATCTTGGATATCCGGTAATCCGCTGTGGCATTGACGCATAAACTCTCGATGTTGTAGCCTTTCCCACCGAGGGCGCCGGCGATACGCGCCAGCACGTCCGGTTCGTTTTTCACCAAAAGGGAAATAATATGTTCTTTTCTTTCCATGATTCCTTCCTTTTATATTAATATATCTTTGTTAGTCGCATTTTCGCCAGGGACACAGGGTCATTTCGTTGATTCCGGCGCCCGGCCGCACCATGGGGTAAACACCTTCTTCCCGGTCAACATGAAAATCGATTAAAACCGGCCGAGGCGTAGCAATCGCCTGCTTGAGCATGGATTCCACCTCTGCTGCGGAGTCCGTCCGCAGGCCGACCCAGCCATAGGCCTCCGCCAGCTTTACGAAATCGGGCTGATAGGTCATATCGGTCTGAGAGTAACGTCTCTCGTAGAAGAGTTCCTGCCATTGCCGCACCATGCCGAGAAAGCCATTGTTTAGAAGCACCACCTTCACCGGCAGGTTATGCTGGACCGCTGTGGCCATTTCCTGGATGTTCATCTGGATGCTGCCGTCACCTGCGATGTCAATCACCAGTTTGTCCGGCAGGGCACACTGGGCGCCGATGGCCGCGGGCAGACCGTAGCCCATGGTCCCGAGTCCACCGGAAGAGATAAAAGCATGGGGCCGGTCGAAGTGGTAAAATTGGGCCGTCCACATCTGGTTCTGCCCCACTTCCGTGGTGATGATCGCCTCGCCTTTCGTCAGTTCGTACAGCTTTTCAATGACATACTGGGGCTTGATCACCTTGTCAGTCTGCTCATAGCGCAGGGGTTCCTGCTGCTTCCAATCCTGAATCTGGTTCAGCCAGTCGCTGCGCTCCGCCGGATTGATGCTGTAGTGCCGTTCCTCGATCATTTTGTTCAGGTGCCCCAGAGCCCGTTTCGCGTCACTGACCAGGGCCAGATCAACGGCCACATTCTTCTCGATGGACGACTCGTCCACATCGACATGAATAATCTTCGCCCCGCAGGCAAAACAGTCGAGCTTGCTGGTCACCCGGTCGTCGCACCGGGCGCCAATGATGATCAGGAGGTCGGTATTGGTGACGGACATGTTGGCATAGTAGGTGCCGTGCATACCCACCATACCCAGCCACAGGGGATCTGTGCCTGGAAAAGCCCCCAGACCCATGAGGGTGCCCGTGACGGGAATCTGCAATTTGCGGGCAAAGGCCGTGAGTTCCGTCGATGCACCGCCCAGGACGATTCCCCCACCAATCATCAGAACGGGCCGTTTCGCCTGGCGGATCATCTCCAGAATCTCGTCGTAGGTTTCCGGCGTCGGTTCGTAGGCGACATCCATTTTCCGGCGCTTGGGCGGCTCGGAATTGAACTCCGTTTCCGAAGCCATAACGTTCTTCGGCAGATCGACCAGGACCGGACCGGGCCGTCCTGACCGGGCAATCCAGAATGCCTTCCGAATGGTCTCCGTCAGGTCATCAATGTTGCGGACGAGAAAATTGTGCTTCGTACAGGGACGGGTGATGCCGGTGATATCACACTCCTGGAACGCGTCGTTTCCGATCAGGTGGGTGGCGACCTGGCCGGTGAAGACCACCAGGGGGATCGAATCCATGTTGGCCGTGGCGACGCCGGTGACCGTATTGGTGGCACCCGGCCCCGATGTTACCAGACAGACACCGACCTTTCCGGAAGCCCGGGCATAACCGTCGGCCGCATGGACTGCTCCCTGCTCGTGGCGAACCAGCACATGCCGGATATCGGTTTTGTACAATTCATCATAAATATCGAGCACCGCTCCCCCAGGATAACCGAAGATGGTATCCACCTTTTCCTGCTTCAAAATTTCAAAAAGGATTTGTGTTCCCTTAAGTTTCACTGCCCTTCCTCCTCTGCTTATGGATCATTATCATTTTTGGGTTCATCCCGAATGAATCCGATGGATCGGGATTGATTTAACCTATGTTACGATTATTCTCACTACCGTTGGTCTGTTCTCCATGCATTGCATAAATAAAAAACCGCTAAAATCCTTTAGCGGCCTTTTTTTAGACAAAAAGCCGCGGTGCTTCTGGGGGACCGCGGCTTGGGTTTTAATATCTCTGTTTTTATGACTTCCGAGCTGCAGTCCCCTTGGGTACGATAACTATGGCGACCGTGCTCAGAATCGCACCATCTCCGGTGCTATTCTCTCGATTCTGCATACGATTTTCCAAAATAAATTTAATTGGGAGTGTTTCATACGACAGGAAAAAGGGATTGTCAACAACTTTTTAAACTTATCCGTTGTAACAAACCGAAATCAATAGGGAACGGTCCCGTTGCCTCGATAAATACCCTCAGGCAGCAGGTCCGGACTTGAAAAAGCCCCGCTGTCGGGGGCGGCGCCGTCCAGAAAGGCCTCGAAAACCGCATTCCCTGCAGTCGGCTTGGCGGGTAAACCGGTATCGGGATCGATTTTCACGAAAACAATCCCTTCCGGCACGGGAAACACCTCCACCGGGTAAGTTTGAAGGGCTTTTTCCATGAAATACAGCCAGATCGGCGCTGCGGCCCGACCCCCAACCTCTTCTTTACCGAGGGTCGTATCTTTATCAAAGCCAACCCAAACCCCGGTTACCAAAGACGGGGTGAAGCCCATGAACCAGGCATCCCGGTTATCATTCGTGGTACCCGTCTTCCCGGCCACGGGCCGGCCGATACTTTTCACGCGGTACCCCGTACCGCTTTCCACAACATCCTGCAGAATGTTCGTCGTGAGAAAGGCGATGCGCGGATCAATAACCTGTTCTTCCACAACCTGGGCTTCCTCGAACACCTGCCCCGTCCGATCTACAATTTTCTTGATGAAATAGGGGGTGACCCGTTTCCCGCCGTTGGCCAGCACACCATAGGCCCGGACCATTTCCTGGAGGGTGACGCCGGAGGAACCCAAGGCGACGGAGAGGTTTTTGGCCAGCGGAGACGTAATTCCCATATTGGTTGCATAAGCGGTCGCATAGTCCACACCGATCTCCTGAAGCAGTTTCACGGTGATTACGTTCCGGGAATGAACGAGGGCATACCGCAAAGTAATCGGCCCCATGAATTTGCCGTCGAAGTTCTTCGGCTTCCAGAAACCGTCTTCCTGGGAAGGATCTTCGAAGACGATGGGGGAATCCACCAGGAGGGTCGCCGGCGTAAGCCCCTTATCGAAAGCTGCCGTGTAGATGAGAGGTTTGAAAGCCGAACCCGGCTGCCGGATGGACTGTGTCGTCCGGTTGAATTCACTCTTGGTATAATCCCGGCCGCCCACCATGGCCCGAATGGCGCCGGTCTTGACATCCATACACAAAAGCGCCCCTTGGACCGGTTCTTTTTTATAGTTCCCGCGGGTTTCAAGTTCCTTGAGGCCTCTCTCCAGAGCCTCATTGGCGCTTTTCTGCATTGGAATATTCAAGGTGGTATAGATTTCAAGGCCTTCCTTGTACAGGACATCGCTGCCGTATTTCGCCTGTACGTAACGCCTGACGTTCTCGATGAAATACGGTGCAATCTTTTCCTTGGGCCGGAAGGAGCGCAGTTCGATGGGAGCCCGGAGGGCCGCGTCCTTCTGTTCGGCGGTAATGTAGCCATCTTCGACCATCCTGTCCAGAACATAGCCCTGTCGCTCCCGGGCCTTGTCATAATGCAGAAAGGGTGAATAGGTCGTCGGCGCCTTGGGCAGCGCCGCCAGCATGCTCGCCTCCGCCAGTGTCAGGTAGCGGGCGCTCTTGCCGAAATAGCCCTCGGCGGCCGCTTCGATCCCATAGGTGCCGTGGCCCAGATAGATATAATTCAGATAAAGGTTGAGAATCTCTTCCTTGGTCAGGTACCGGTCGATCTTGTAGGCCAGAACGGCCTCTTTGATCTTCCGGATATACTTCCTCTCCGGGGACAGATAGAGTGACTTGGCAACCTGCTGGGTGATGGTGCTTCCCCCCTGGACGATTTTGCCCGCCTCCAGATTTTTATAGAAGGCCCGGGTGATACTCTGGAGATCCAGCCCGCCGTGATGAAAAAATCGTGCATCCTCCGCCGCGACAAAGGCCAAAACGGCGTAGCGGGGAATATCGGAAACCTTAATGAGTTTACGGTCTTCGAGAAAAAACTCGTCAATCAGTTCGTTGTTATCGTCGTAGACACGCGTGGCAATACTGGGTCGGAAATCTTTCAAGGCGGCAATACTGGGCAATTCCTGGAGGAGCACGTAGTATATGATGCTGCTGCCGATCAGGATAAAAAGCAGGAACAGAAAAAAGAGAACCAGCAGTATCCGGATCAGTTTTGATTTCAGCCAGCCCCGACGAAGGGGCGTTTTGCGCTTGGACGGATTTTTACCGACCATCGGAGTCACTCTCCTCCGCAGCCGCCTCTTTTCTCTTGCGCCCTGCGATTTTCGAAACAACGATGCTTACTTCGTAAAGCAGCATCAGGGGCACCGCCATGAGGATCTGGCTCAGGATATCCGGGGACGGCGTCAGAACCGCCGCGGCAATGAAAATAATGAGAATGGCATAACGCCTCTGCCGTGACAGCATGGTCGCATTGACGATCCCCAACTTGGTCAGAAAGAACATGAAAACCGGCATTTCAAAGGAAATTCCAAACGCCAGCAGGAACTTCATCGTGAGCCCGAGGTATTCCCGGAAAGACACCATGGGTTTCAGGACGTCCGTTGTGAAGGACACAAAAAATTTAAATGCCGGGGGCAGAGCAATGAAATATCCGAACAGGACTCCCCCGACAAACAAAAGGGTCGAGGAAAGGACAAAGGGAATGACGTATTTTTTCTCCCGCGAGTACAAACCGGGCGAGATGAATTTCCAAATCTGGTAAAGGGTAAAGGGGCTCGTTAAAAACAGGGATGCAAAAAAGGCGATCTTCATGTGAATGAAAAATGCTTCCGGCAGTCCCGTGTAGATAAGGCCTGTGTGCTCGGGTAGGACTTCCACCAGCGGCTTGGTAACGATCCGGAACGACCAGTCCTTGAACAGGTAGCAAACCCCGAAGCCGAGGCCCACCACAATGAGGACCCGGACCAGCCGCTTGCGCAGCTCTTCCAGATGGGTTGTCAGGGGTAGTTTTTCTTCAACGGGGTTTTCCATCAGCAAACCTTGATCCCTTCATTGACTCCATCCGGCCCCTCAGCCCTGGGAGGCGTCCTTTTTCAGTGTGGACGACGGCGCCTTTTTGTCTTCGTTTGCCGGCGGCGCAGACGCGGCGGGATCGGTTTCGTCTTCATGATCCTGCCCGTACAGGAAGGAATTTTTTACGTTCTCCACATCCTTTTTGATTTCATCGGCCTTGATGGTATCCTTCAGGCCGTCCGTCACGTCGCTCGCCGTTTTGCGAAACTCGCTCAACCCTTTGCCCAGGGTTCGGGCGAGTTCCGGCAATTTTTTCGGTCCGACGACAAGCAGGGCCACGATACCGATTAAAATGGCTTCAGGCATGCCGATACCAAACATGTTGTCACTCCTTGGGCAGAATTCGGGGGAACTATATCGTCGGCCTCTTCTTTTTGTCAACGGATTTGTATCGGCCCGGCGAGGCGGAAATCTTTTGCTTTTCAGGGGGTTTTATGATAGACGCGAGGCGCGGTTAGCGTCCAGTTAAACAAGGAACAACCCGGCCCGAACATCAAGGAAAACACAAGCGATGTATCGTAAAACCGGCATCATCAAGGATCGTCGATTTCTCCGCCACGGGAGCGACCCCACCCATCCGGAGTCTGCGGCAAGATTGCAGACCGTCTACAGGATGCTGGAGACCCCCGAAATGACGGGACGATTCTTTGAAATTCCGACCCGTTTCGCTACCCCGGAAGAACTGGAAGGGGTACACAACCGCGCCTACATCGATCGGATTGCACGGACCAGCGGTCAGTTTCACGTCTCCCTTGATCCCGACACGGACGCCACGGAAGAGTCGTACGATATCGCCCGCTTGGCAGCCGGAAGCCTGTGTCATGCCGTCGATCATGTTCTGGACGGTCGGCTGGACAGTGCCTTCGGCCTTGTCCGCCCGCCGGGGCACCATGCCGAGGCGGACCGCGCCGCCGGATTCTGTATCTTTAACAACGTGGCCATTGCTGCCCGCCATGCGTTAAGCCAAGGCAGCGTCCGGAGGGTGCTGATCGTCGACTGGGACGTTCACCACGGCAACGGTACCCAGCACAGCTTTTACGATGACGACCGGGTGCTGTATTTTTCGACTCACCAGTACCCCTTCTATCCCGGAACGGGGCATCTGCGTGAAACGGGTCACGGCAAAGGGACGGGTTACACCATCAACTGTCCCCTCGCCTACGGTGCCGACGACGGAGTGTACGTCCGGATCTTCCGCAAGATTCTGGCGCCGGTGACCCGGCGCTTTAAGCCCGATCTGATTCTGGTATCAGCCGGGTTTGATACCCACGGCGACGACCCCCTGGGAAGCATGCGTATGACCGCCCGGGGTTACGCGGCCCTGACGCGCATCCTGATGCACGAGGCCGATGCCTGCTGCGGGGGGAAAATCCTTCTGACACTGGAGGGGGGGTATAACCTGGCCGCCCTGGCGGCGTCTATACAGGCGGTTCTCCGGGAGCTTAGGGACGAAACATGCCTGACCGATCAAGATTTGGACCGGATCGATGCATCCTGCCAAAGTGATCAAATCGCCACAATCGATCAGGTCATCGCACAGATCAGGCCGTTTTGGCCTGAAATATGATGTTATCATTCGCTTAATGACCTAAAGCGGATTACCCGGTGCACACTGCAGGGAACATAGGGAAGAGAAAGGAATGGACATTGAAGATCAGCAAAGAAGAAGTCGAGTACGTGGCCCATTTGGCGCGTCTGGAATTCAGCGCAGAGGAGGTGGAAAAATTTACCCTCCAACTGGACAAGATTTTGTCTTATATCGATAAGTTAAATCAGGCCGACACAACCGGTATGGAGCCGATGACCCACGCCATCCCCACGGCCAACGCCTTTCGTGAAGACGTTGTGACACGATCGCTGTCCAATGAAGCCGCTGTGGCCAACGGCCCGGAAATCCGGGGCGGCAGCTTCCGCGTACCGAAAGTAATCGAATAAATTGAGGATGTTATGGAATTGAATCAACTGACCATTCACGCATTACGGGATAAACTGCGCACCGGTGAAACGACAGCCGTCGCCGCCGCCGAATCCGTCTTTGGCCGGATCGACGTGGTGGAGGGAAAAGTCCACGCCTACATCTCTCTGATGCGGGACGAGGCGCTGAAAACGGCAGCGGACGCGGACCGGCGCATTCAAAAAGGCGATCAGGGAGACCTCTGCGGCATTCCTGTCGCCCTGAAGGATATTTTGTGCACCCAGGGTTTTAAGACGACCTGCGGGTCCCACATACTGCATAATTTCATTCCCCCTTACGACGCAACCGTTGTGGTCGCCCTCAAGCAGGCCGGGGCCGTCTTTGTCGGGAAGGCCAACATGGACGAATTCGCCATGGGGTCCTCAACGGAAACCTCCTGGTTTGGCGTGACCCGCAACCCCTGGGGTCTGGATCGGATTCCCGGCGGCTCCAGCGGCGGTTCCGCCGCGGCCGTGGCAGCCGACGAATGCATCGCTTCACTCGGTACGGACACGGGCGGTTCGATTCGCCAGCCCGCTTCCCTGTGTGGCGTTGTCGGCATGAAGCCGACTTACGGCCGGGTGTCCCGCTTCGGCCTCATTGCCTTCGCCTCGTCGCTCGACCAGATCGGCCCCTTCACCAAGGACGTCGAAGACTGCGCCATCATGATGAACGCCATCTGCGCCTATGACCCGAAAGACTCGACCTCGGTGAAAGCCGACGTGCCGGATTACAAATCTTTCCTGCATAAGGATATCGCGGGATGGACCGTCGGCATTCCCAAAGAGTATTTTCAGGCGGGCATCGATCCGGAAGTCCTGGCGGCGGTGAAAAAAGCGATTTCCGTGATCGAGGCGGCCGGCGCCAGGTGTGTCGAGGTGACGCTCCCCCATACGGACTACTGCGTTGCCGTCTATTACATTGTCGCCACTGCCGAAGCCAGTTCGAATCTCGCCCGCTATGACGGCGTCAAGTACGGTTACCGGGCGGAAAACGCACGGGATCTCCTGGAGATGTACAAAAAGACCCGCTCCGAGGGCTTCGGGGCGGAGGTCAAGCGCCGGATCATGCTGGGCACCTACGCCCTCTCCTCCGGTTACTACGATGCCTACTACAAGAAAGCCTCCCAGGTCCGGGGCCGGGTCAAGGAAGATTTCGACAACGCCTTCCGGCAGTGCGATGTCATCCTGACACCGACGTCGCCGACGCCGGCTTTCAAACTCGGAGAGAAGACCGATGACCCCCTTCAGATGTATCTGTCTGATATCTATACCATTTCCGCCAATCTCGCCGGCATCCCCGGTATTTCCGTTCCCTGCGGCTTCAGCACCCAGGGTTTGCCTATCGGCGTTCAGTTTCTGGCCGGGCACTTCGCGGAGGGAAAACTCCTCCAGATCGCCCATGCCTATGAGCAATGTGCCGCGATCGAAAAAAGGAGGCCTGCACTGTAATGCACTATGAACCGGTGATCGGGCTGGAGGTACACGCCCAGCTTTTAACGAACTCGAAAATATTCTGCGGCTGCTCCGCCGAATTCGGCGCCGCGCCGAACAGCCATACCTGCCCGGTCTGCCTGGGCATGCCCGGGGTGCTCCCGGTGTTGAACAAAACCGTCGTGGAATTCGCCATGAAGATGGCCCTGGCGACCCACTGCCGGATCAATTTCATAAGCAATTTCGCCCGGAAGAACTATTTCTACCCCGACCTCCCCAAAGGCTATCAGATTTCCCAGTACGCCCTCCCCCTGGCCGAACACGGTTATGTGGACATTGAAACCGAGGCGGGGAAAAAGCGCATCGGGCTCACCCGGATTCATATGGAGGAGGATGCCGGAAAGCTCATTCACGATGAACACCTGCCGTCGAGCTACGTGGATCTCAACCGCACCGGGGTGCCCTTGATCGAAATCGTCGGCGAACCGGACATCCGTAGCGCCGAAGAAGCCGCCGCGTATCTGCGGCGTCTTCATGAGACCCTTGTCTACCTGGAAATCTGCGACGGCAATATGGAGGAAGGCAGCTTCCGCTGCGACGCCAACGTGTCCCTGCGGCCGGTAGGTCAGGAGACCTTCGGCACCCGGACGGAACTCAAAAACATGAATTCTTTCCGCAATGTACAGCGGGCATTGGAATACGAAATCAAACGTCAGGAATACATCCTGGAAAGCGGCGGGGAAATCGTCCAAGAGACACGCCTGTGGGACGATACCCAGGGCTTAACGCTCCCCATGCGGAGCAAGGAAGAGGCCCACGACTACCGCTATTTCCCCGATCCCGATCTGGTGGCGATCCATGTGGACGACGCCTGGATCAAGGACGTGGAAAGCACGCTCCCTGAACTGCCGCTTGAGAAACGCGAACGGTTTATCCGTGAATACGAAATCCCGGCCTATGACGCCGGGGTCCTCACGGCCAGCAAACCCCTGGCGGAGTACTACGAAGCAGTCGTGAAGGTCTGCGGCAAACCCAAGCCGGCCGCCAACTGGGTCATGGGGGATCTCCTGCGCTTCCTCAACGAAGACCGGGGGGACATCCGGACCTGCCCCGTTTCAGCCGAAGGATTGGGCGACATGATCCGCCTCATCGAAGAGGGGACGATAAGCGGCAAGATGGCTAAAGACCTGATCCAGGAGATGTACAAAACAGGGAAACCGCCCAAGACGATCATCGAGGAGAAGGGATTGGTCCAGATCACCGACGAGGGGGCTTTAGCCCAGGTAATCGACGGAATCATCGCCGCCAACCCGCATCAGCTTGAACAGTACCGGAGCGGCAAAGATAAACTCTTCGGTTATTTCGTCGGCCAGGTCATGAAGGCCACGCAGGGGAAAGCCAACCCGCAGTTGATCAACGAGCTCCTGAAGAAGAAACTGGATCAGTCATGATCAGAACCATTGCCTGGCAGGACAACACGGTCGTCATGATCGACCAAAAACGCCTGCCGCTGGAGGAGTGTTACCTGACCTGTCATACCCACCGGGAGGTCATCGCGGCGATCAACGACCTGACCATTCGGGGCGCCCCGGCCATCGGCATCGCCGCCGCCATGGGCATCGCCCTCGGCATGTTGCAAGCGCCGGATGCGAACCGTGCTGTTTTCCGTGAAGCCTTTGACACGTTATCCCGCGAATTCCAGGCCAGCCGACCCACGGCCCGCAATCTCTTCTGGGCCATCGAACGGATGAAGGTGCTATTTGACCGTATTTCTCATTCCGATGCCCCCTTCGACGCTTCAGACTTCAGGCAAATTCTCATCGACGAAGCCAGGAAAATTCTGGCAGAGGACATCGCCTGCAACCGAAAAATCGGCGCCTTCGGCGCGGCACTGATCCGGGACGGGGATACGATTCTTACCCACTGCAACGCCGGGGCGCTCGCCACCGGAGGCTACGGAACGGCACTGGGCGTCATACGGGCGGCGTGGGAACAGGGCAAAAAGATTCACGTTTTCGTCGACGAAACCCGGCCGGTTCTCCAGGGGGCGCGGCTTACGGCCTGGGAGCTGGTGAGGGAGCAGATTCCGGCAACGCTGATAACAGATAACATGGCGGGTTTTCTCATGTCCCGGGGAAAAATCGCCAGGATTATCACGGGCGCCGACCGCATCGCCCAAAACGGCGACACCGCCAACAAGATCGGCACCTATACGCTGGCGGTCCTGGCGAAGGAGCACGGAATCCCGTTTTACATCGCTGCACCGTCGTCGACGGTCGATCCGGCCACACCGGACGGAAACGCTATTCCAATCGAAGAACGGGATCCGGAGGAGGTTACAGCCTGGGGCGGTTCCCGGGCGGCCCCGGAAGGCATCACGGTGTTCAACCCCGCTTTCGATGTGACCCCGGCCCGTTACATCACGGCCATCAT
>Ga0302253_1000865_pt1 | contig 21529 bp, 27 predicted proteins | sample AAG_RA_Trp_MG_FD_193537 | JGI IMG/M metagenome (GOLD analysis project Ga0302253, IMG submission 193537) | Enriched activated sludge microbial communities from anaerobic digester in WTTP, New Holstein, Wisconsin, United States - AAG_RA_Trp | ecosystem: Engineered > Bioreactor > Anaerobic >...
TTAATGCATGATCCGGAGGTCGATCGAACCACTGATGGCAGGGGACGGGTCCGTGATATGACCGCTGAAGAACTTGCACAGCTTGATGCAGGCAATGGTGAACACGTCCCCACGCTCACCGAAGTCTACCGTCTTGTAAGAGGTACATGCGGACTGTTTGTCGAGATCAAGGAGCCGGGAACCGAGATGGATATCTGTGCTGTCCTGGATCGTGAACCAGTATCCCCTGTCTGGGTGGTCTCCCATCATTCTTCCGTGCTCGAGACCCTTGCTGAGATCCTGCCCGGGACCCCTACAGGGCTCATTTTTTCCCGTCAGATACCTGGAGCGGCCGAGTATGCAGTAAAAAAGAAGGGTATAGTGACAATCTAGCCACCGACCTTTTTGTCAAACAGAGAATATAATCGCGATACATTGAAGCGAGTTTCCATGTTGTTTTATGAATATCAGATGATAATTTCGTTTTCAAGGTCAATGTGAATAGTTTTTGAATCGCCGCCGGGGCGCCCTTCGGGGGCGGCGGGGTCAATCGCATATGGGAAGTGAGATCGACAACCCGCACTTTTTTACCTCGGATTTTAGAAATTCGATTTTTCGTAATTCCTCGTCGTGATTTATGAGCGAGGTTGGTGGTAACAATGACACTATACCCAAAAGAATATCCCCGCGCTTCTCCCGAGATTTGATATCACTGAACAGGCCCTTGTCACTGCAGCACATGCGAAGGGAATTTTGGTTGTTCCATGGACCCTGAACGGAGCAGGTGATTGGGCACGGGCTGCGGACATGGGAGTCGATGGATTTGCTGCAGATGATCCCTGTGCTGCGAAAGCATGGATGGATGAACTTTAAAAAAGCACCTGAAAAAGGTATTTCGGGAGGACTCATTGTCAATAATTCCATGGAAATGTAATTTCAACGTTCAGGGCTCACTTTTCCAGTGCTTCGTCAATCAATCATGGTTCTCAAGAGAATATCTCCCGGTGAGGACCGGCACACCTGCCTTGTAAGTCCAAGAACGCCGGGATGAATTCACATGTGTTGATGATGACTGGGGAAGCGTTCCTGCATCACATCTGATTTTTTCCCCGATGGGAATCTTTTTGCTCTCTTCCCCCACATCTGCCTACTATCGTTCATGGACACTGGCATCCTCTATGTCGCGATCGTCCTTTCGGGAACCATCATCCTTTTTGTGAGTGACAGGATACGGATCGATCTCGTTGCGGTACTCGCCGCCCTCTCACTTGCCTGGCTTGGGGTTATCACTCCCAAAGATGCGATCTCAGGATTTGCCTCGAATGCGGTAGTGGCGATTGCATCGGTGATGATCCTTGGATATGGGTTAGAGAGGACTGGCGTTACTTCGCGGCTCGCGAGTATACTCGTCAGGTATGCCGGGACCAGCGAGAAGAGGGTTACCACTGCAGTATCAGCGACAGTCGGATTTCTCTCTTCGTTCATGAACAATGTCGGGGCAGCTGCCCTTTTTCTCCCCGCAACGCGAAGGATTGCAAAACAGACGCGCATTCCTGTCTCAAGGCTCATGATGCCAATGGGATTTGCAGCAATTCTTGGCGGGACCGTGACGATGATCGGGTCGGCTCCCATGATCCTGCTGAACGATCTCCTCCGCCAGGGAAATGCGGAACCGTTCTCGCTCTTTGCAGTCACCCCTGTTGGTCTTTCGCTCCTCTTCGCGGGGATTGCATTGTTCGCGTTTGCAGGAGATCGCATACTCCCGAGAAAAATTGCAGAGGGTTCGGACCACACTGTTGCAGATATCTGGGGAATCAACAAGACGATTGGGGCGTGCAGCATTCCCCCTTCATCCCTTCTTGTGGGAAAGACCCGGGAAGAGGCGTTCCCGAAGGACCTCTATGATCTGGATCTTCTTGCGGTCCGGAAGGGTGATGATATCACTGTCGCCCCATCCCGGTGGACCCGGTTCGAGGCAGGCCAGGAACTTGCCTGTATCGGTCCTGAAGAAGGTTTCTCCCGGTTTATGGACGATTCTGGGTGCGTTCTCCTGCAGGAAGAAAATACATTTCTAGAGATCCTGAACAGCGGAGGATACGGATTTGCGGAACTTGTGATACGTCCTAATTCATCGCTGATAGGCAAATCCCCGCGGGAGATCATGTTCCGGAAGCAGTTCCTTCTCGAACCTATCGTTCACCAGCACGGGAACGAAGAGACCCGCGCCGACTTTTCTGACACAAAACTCTCTGCAGGGGATATTATTGTTGCGTTCGGATCATGGGACAGCCTGAGGCTCCTTGCAGGGCACAGGGACCTCCTGCTTATAACTCCCCCCGAAGGAGTCTCCATGCGGTATGAGAAGGGGCGCCTTGCGGTGGTTATCTTTGCTGCCTCCCTCGCGCTCGGGATGACAGGGATTCCCCTTTCCCTGGCCCTTCTAACCGGTGTGGCTGCGATGATACTTACCGGAGTTCTCACCATCGATGAAGCATACCATGCCATCGACTGGAAGATTGTCATTCTCCTTGCAGGATTGATCCCGCTCGGCATTGCAATGGAAAAAAGCGGAGCGGCTGCATTGCTTGCGGGAGCCCTTACCGGAGCATTCGGAGGAGAACACCCTGTCTTCCTGCTATGTGCCGTTGCGCTCCTTGCAACAGGGCTCTCGCTGGTCATCTCGAATGCTGCAGCAACCGTGCTCCTTGTCCCGCTTGTGATGCTTACCGGGATCAGCACGGGTGTCGATCCCCGCGCCCTTGCCCTCCTGGTCGCAATCTGCACCCAGAATTCATTCATTCTTCCCACGCACCAGGTCAATGTACTCCTCATGGAACCCGGGGGGTACCGCACGAGTGATTACCTGAAAGCGGGGGGTGTTATGACGGTGGTCTTCATCGCAATTGCCGTAACACTCATCTATGCGATGATCCAGGTACAAGGGTGAACACCTATGATAATCAACCAGTTTTTCATTCAGGGAATCTCCCATAGCTCCTATATCGTTGCCGGGAACAAGGCCTGTGCAGTCATCGATCCTTCACGTGATATCGCGCGGTATCTCGGTGCAGCACGGAAGATGGGCCTCCGGATCACGCTTATCCTGGAGACTCACCTGCACGCAGACTTCGTTTCCGGGCATCTTGACCTTGCAGAGGCAACCGGGGCACAGGTCTATGCACCGAAATCAGGAAATTGCACGTTTCCGCACAAGGCTCTTGCGGAAGGGGATGAAATCGCTCTCGAAGATATCCGTTTCCGCGTGATCGATTCCGCCGGTCATACTCCTGAACACATCTCGTATGTCACTACTGATCTTGCAAGGGGCCCGACACCGGTCGCACTCTTTCCCGGAGACACCCTCTTTGTCGGGGATGTAGGGCGGCCCGACCTCTTCCCCGGGAAAGCAGAAGTGCTTGCAGGATCTCTGTATGACAACCTCCATACCAAGATCATGACCCTCCCTGACGAGTGCGAGGTCTATCCCGCACACGGGAAGGGGTCTCTCTGTGGAAGAGCGATGGCAGCGAAGAGGACGAGTACCATTGGGTATGAGAAGAAGTACAATTATGCCCTCCGGATTGCGAACCGCGGAGAGTTCATAAAAGCACTCACCACCGACATGCCCGCAGCCCCTGACCACTTTGCCCGTTGCTCTGAGATCAACCGCACAGGCCCTGCTCTGATGTGTACACTCCAGGAGACTGCGCCCATAGAACCAAAATCCTTCTCCGAACGAATCAGGATGGGTGATGACGTTATCCTTGATATCAGGAGCTACCCTGCATTTTCCGGTCTGCACATCCCGGGTTCATGGCACATTGACCTGTCTGGCAACTTCGCAACCCAGGCGGGATGGATCCTCCCTCCGGGACGGGATATACTCCTCGTGGCGGAAACGCAGGCCCAGGCAGAAGAGGCCGCACTCCAGCTTCGCCGCGTCGGATTTGATCACGTGCCCGGATTCCTTGATGGGGGGATGCTGATATGGGGATCTACAGGGCTCCCGACACAAAGAGTTCCGGTCATCACACCGGCCGAGGCGAATGTCCAACTAACCTCAGGCAGTGCAATCCTCGTCGATGTCCGTTCGGACGAGGAATGGGCTGCTGCCCATGCTGACAATTCGGTTCATATACCCTGGCATGATCTCAGGACACGGTATACGGAGCTCGATTCATCCCGGCACTATATCGTGATGTGCAGGGGGGGGCAGAGGGCCAGTATCGCGGCGAGCATCCTGCAGATGCACGGTTTTTCGGAGGTCTCCAACCTTGGTGGAGGTTACACTGCATATCAACGGGCAGGGTTTGCACCGTGATAATGGGCATGCAGCAGGATTCCCCATTTTTTGAAAAGTTACAAGGCCACGTCATGAACAGAGCATCACTCTGAAGTAGGTGGATCCCATCGCATGATGGTTGATGGGATGGGACATGGAAGAATACTGGAAGAGGGCTGTTGTTTTTTAATATTTTTTCGATCTCTTTCCGTTATTTTCCCCAATCAGTCATCGTCACAAAAAATGATTATTTATGAATTTTCTTAAGCAGGGTATCCATCATCTCCGGCGCACGATCTTTTAGGCCATACGCGAGGAAGACGGCTAACCCTACCCCCACACCGATCCCCACTCCCCATGCAATCGGGGTGACGAAGGTGTAGATGATGGTCAGGTCTATCATCAGCTGGGATAAGGCCAGGATGAGCACCACGAAATAGAAGAAGACTCTCAGAAGAAGGATGATGACTTCCAGGAACTCGATATCCTGTGTCTTGCCCCAGGCATGGAGGATGTCTGCAAAGTAATCGATCAGGATGAATCCGGCAATCAGGATGATGAGGAACATCGCCACATGCGGGAGGTACAATATGATGTTCTCGAAGAGTTCACTGATGAACGCAATCTTGAGTACGCTTGCAGCGGCTGCAATTGCGATCAGGTAGACGAACCACCTGACGATGAGATCAAAGAGATGGACGATATTCATACCAGACTGTTCAACTGCCTTTCCAATGGAGGTCTTCCTGAGCGCATCATCCACGCCGACTTTATCGAGAATTCGTGAGATGACCTTGCCTAGGAATCTTCCAACCATCCATCCTATAAACAGGATGATAATTGCTGCGACGAGGTTTGGGAGGTATGCAATGACAGAAGAGACCATCTGCGTGATCCCTTCTGTGAGTGTGCCGACAGTGTCGGACGCAATTGTTGTAGTAGCCATAATATACCAACGTGCGCATTAGGGGGGAAGGTTACATAATTGTTACCCCGGTCTGTTGTTGGAAGGAACGTAAAGAACGGTTTTGTTTGTTTTAGGACGGCACATATCATACGCAGGGTGGAAGGCACAAGAAAAGGTTTAATGGAGGTTCAACGGGAACACTCATGTATGGGACAGTCTCCCGGTGAGGGTACACAATCACTGTTCAAAAAAGGCGTGACAATACCGATCTTCTACCAGGTACTGGTAAGCATGCTCTTCGTCGCGGTTATCCCGGTAATCCTGCTTCTGGTCGTCTCGATGGGTGGCACAGAGAGTATTATCGGGACGATCGGCACATCTGGTGCAGTCTTACTTCTTACAATAGGAACAATCCTGGTTGTCTTTTTATGGAGCTACTTCGTTGCTCACCATGTGACGAAACCCATTGTGGAGCTCTCTTCAATTGCGACCAGGATCAGCAGGGGATATGTGCCGAAGGAAGAGATAGAGGTAAGTTCCAACGACGAGATCGGTGAACTCGTTGTCGCATTCAACAAGATGGTCAATACTTACAGGATCCTGGATACCCTTGCGAAGGAAGAAGCCGAGACGGAACAGTGAGGGGATGAGGAATGAGTACGGACAGAGGAGCACCTGAACGCACGCCGAAGGTTGACTTGAAAAGGATCTTCTCCCTTGATGGAGTGAGGATGTCCCTTGTCATCGATCCGGAAGGGGAGGTCCAGGAGGAGATGGGAGCCGAGAATATTGACGGCGACCAGCTCGCTGCGGTTGTGTCATTCGTTATGGCAGAATCGAGAGCGATGGCTACACGACTCGGTGACGACCAGATATCCATGGTCTTCGTCGAGTTTCGCGATATTGCACTCCTCTCGCTGCCCCTGGAAGAGGGATATTTCCTCCTCCTGCTCACCGATCCCTCTGCCAACGTCGGCCAGATCAGTTATGAGTTGAAAAAGAGCCAGGAATCTGCAGGAGCCCTGCAATGATGGAATCATTCCCTCCAGGTACGTTCATTGGCGAGATGCAGGCCCCGTTCAAGTGGATCCTCATCCATGCCGCCCGCTTCCAGGGAATTATCAGGGTGAATGCGAGTGATGGTGAGGGCTATGTCATGGTCAGGAAGGGCGAACCGATGGGCTGCATGTTCCGGAGAAAGGATGATCTGCTTAAGGGGAAGGAGGCATATTCCCATATCACCAGTTACCCGGTCGTGAACCTCTCGATCCTGCGTTATTCGGGAGAAGAGATGGAATCTGCAGCCAGGCTCGCTCAGTCAGAAGGGGCGGAATATCAGATGGCAGGATCCTCTCCCATTTCAAGTCCCCTTGCAGAGCACGCACAGGCACAGGGAGAGCTGAAAAAAGAGAGATTCAACGGGCAGGCAGGGGCGACCGCGGTGAAAGCTGGCACGGCAAAAATCCCCCCCCGGAAGCCCAGGGATGGTTCTCCCCAGGTTGTGGAAGAGAAAGCGGTTGTGCTCCCCAGCGGTCTCGATACAGAGAGCCTGGCACATCTTCTGCTTGGCCGCATGCTCAGGCTTCCCGGTGTCCAGGCAGTTTCGATCTTCGGAAGAGGATCTTCTGTCCTCTCTATCGGGGATGTTGAACTTGATTCGCTTGTTGTCCTCGCCGAGGACATGCTCGAAGCGGCAAAAGAGATCAGTTCCGTCATGCGCACCGGGCCTTTTGTCCACCTGACGCTCCAGATCCCTGCAGGGAAGGTCATCATAGCCCCGTATTTCAACGAGTACCTCTGCATACTCACGGGCCCCGAGGTAAACCTGGGCCAGATCAGGAAGATCCTGAAAGATATCCCCTCCGCATCGGATGCCGGAGGGATGTGACCTGATGCATCACATCCTCATTGTCGATGATAATGCTGCGATCACCGATATCCTTGCAAGGATTGTCAGGCAGGAGGGATTGAAGGCAACTGTCGCACACTCAGGCGAAGAAGCCCTCTCCCTGATCAGGGACGAACGCCCCGATCTCATCTTCCTTGATATCATCATGGAACCGATGGATGGATGGGAGACGCTTGAGAAGATAAAGCAGGATGCATCAACCCGGGATATCCCGGTGATGATGATTACCGGAAAAACTCTCGATCCCGGGGAAGTCCAGGAATACAGCGCACTTTTTGAAGACTACATCCAGAAACCGATCACCCGCAGGAACCTCTGCAAGGTTATCCGGCAATTCTTCAGGAAGGAACAGGAGATTGATGGTGCAGTACAGAAAGCAAGGGTTGTTGGTGCTGACGAGGGGATCATTGCTGAGTTCAGGCGACTCTCACGGGATATCGAGGTTCACAAACGTCTCCTCCTCATTATGTGGAATGTGTATCGGGCTACTGATGATGATTCCAGGAAGGAGGTTCTCCTGGAGACAATCGCCCGTATGGAAGGCACCCAGAATGAGATGATCGGGCGTCTCCAGGAGATCAGGAGACTTGTGCCTTCGATGATGGCAGGACGGCCGGGACGGTCTGATACCAGGGATAAGGATATTTGAATAAAATTTGTTATCACATGGCGTTCTCGCGTGACAGGTAACTCTTCTCATTAAGGTGACCATGATGAACCTTCTCTTCGGCGTTGGCAACAGCCTCCGGAAGGACGATGGTGCCGGCAACTATGTTGCTTCGAGATTCCGGAAGGAGGGCTGGAAGGTATTCGACTGCGGGACCGCCCCGGAGAATTTCTCAGGGGTGGTGAGACGCGAACTCCCCGGGATCCTGGTCATTGTGGACGCTGCGGACATGGGTCTCGCTCCCGGAGAGTGTGCGATCATACCGAAGGAGAAGATCAGGGATGTGGGGATCGGAACCCACCAGTTGCCTCTTGACACCTTCATAGACTTTCTCGGCGATGCGGTTGCCGAAGTGCTTATTATCGGAATCCAACCGGGGGCAGTGACGACCGGTGAAGGCCTGACCGACGAGGTCCGGAGCGGAGCCGATCGGGTCCTCGGACTTCTGGAACGTGGGGATATTGCAGGGATACCAGTGCTTGGTGGGGAAAGGTTCGGGATAGACTGCTCGGGATGAGAAAAGCAGCCGTTTTACTCATTCCCGATAATCAGGAAGAATCTTTTCCCGAATCGTTCACTTTCAATGGGATATCCAGCACCGATTTATTATTTCCGGTCGGAATGTGAAAAAAGAATGGACTGTTATTTATTCGACAACAAGGTTGTCGGAGTATCTGTTTTCATCGGCGAGGAGGAACACCTCGCTCATGGAAAGGCAGTTCTTCGGGCAGATGCTTGTACACTGCGAACAGAAGATACACTGGCCCACCCAGACCCGGATACGCTTTACGTCCGGAATGAGTTCTATTGCATGTGCCGGGCAGACTTTTGCGCAGAGGCCACACCCGATGCATGTGTCCCGCTGGTAGGTGATCTTACCCCGGAAATGTGGAGGTGCCGGAACCGGAGGTATCAGTTTCGCCTTTCCGGCCCCCACATCCCTTAAAAAGCCCGTCACGGTTGGAGGGAGGTACTTCGCCGGGAATTTGTTGGTTGCGGGCTCACGAAAGAGCTGGCGAATAAGTTCCGGGAAAAGGGGCAGCATCTTCATATCCCCACCCCCGCAAGAACGGGGATCGATGCATCGGCCATAAGGAGGAGAAGTCCTGCAATACCGATCACAGAGAGGTATATCCAGTAGATGGAAACGACCTGGTTTATCCGGAACCGGGCCATACCTACCCTGACAAGGGTCACTGCGAAGAACATGACGAGGATAGCCTTCACAAGGAAAAACAGGAGGTCGGCAGGGAGTGCGATCCACGGGGACATCGCGATGAATGCCGACAGGTTCCATGGGAAGAAGATTGCCACGATTACCGCCGAGAGCACGAGTGTCTTTACTCCCTGGGCAAGATAAAACATGGCAAGGTTCCTGCCGGAGTACTCCACCAGCAGCCCCCCGGCAAGTTCGGTCTCGGCCTCCTGCGTATCGAACGGTATGCGGGAAAGTTCCGCTGGGGTGACAAACGCGAGCACAAGGAGGAGCAGGAGGGCTCCAATGAGCCCGAGAGGCCCGACCAGAGTCCATATCGGGTTGGCAGCCATGGTTCCAAGGGTGAAGGGTGCTGCAAGGCCCGCAGCCCCGAGACGCCATGCTACACCTACCACCACGATTGCGAGGGGAAATTCGTAGGCAATCATGGTCACCATCTCACGCTGCGCTCCAACCGTGGCATACGGTGACCCGGATGCGAATCCCCCTGCTACCATGGCGAGTGCAGGCACGGTGAGTAGGTACATCACGAGAACCAGATCACCATAGGTCCCGAGCACCGGAAAGATACTGCCCACCGGGAGGTAGAAGAGCACTACGATGCTCGAGGCGAGTGCGATGATTGGGGCAAGGGAAAATAACCATGGAATGGCGTTTGCCGGGACCACGTTCTCCTTCTGGAGCAGCTTGGCGACATCGATGAATGGCTGGCGGATGGGAGGGCCTATCCTTGCCTGCATGTGGGCAGCAAACTTCCTGTCGACCCCGAGGAGAAAGAGTCCCGCTGAAAGGGCAAAGAACGAGAGGAGTATGCACCAGCCAAGGATGGCTGCAACCGTGACAGGAGTCATCGCTGGAGCCTCCTGGTCTTTTCAACAGAAAGACGCGTCAGGTCCTCTTTTGTGAGGATGCTCTTCTCCCCGTTGCGGACTATTGCCACCCTGTCGGTACAGGAAAGGCATGGATCGATCGATGCGACGATGATCGGGATGTCCGCAATCTGCTCATCCTTCAGCATGGGGATCCATGACATGAGGTTGCTGTACGAGGACGCCTTGACCTTCCAGGAGGTGGGGGATTCTTTTCCGTCCATCCGGACGTAGTGAAGGCACTCTCCGCGAGGGGCCTCCACCCTTCCGATCGCTTCACCGGTAGCTTTCTTGCAGATGGCCAGGATCTTTGCGGGTTTCTCCTCTGCAGTATATGGCCCGGAAGGCATCTCCGAGAGGCACTGACGGATGATCTGGCATGACTGGCCGACCTCGAAGAGCCTTACGACGATCCGGTCATAGACATCCCCGTGCGTCTCGCCCATGTGAGGTTCGGGCAGGACAGCCCGCACATCGAGGTCGCCATATGCTGCGTAGGGATAGTCCTGGCGGAGATCCATATTCACCCCGGATGCCCGCGAAGTCGGGCCAACCGTACAGAGCTCGATAGCCTCCTTCCGTGTCAGGACACCCGTATCACGACACCGCATCGCGATCGTTGTATCATCGAGGAACAGGTTCAGCAGCTTCGTAAGGAGACCTTCATAGGTCGAGAGGCAGTCCTCGATGATCTTATACTGCTCTGGAACGATATCCCTCCTCACCCCTCCGACCTGGACAATGCCATAGTTGACCCTGTTCCCGGTGAGGTTCTCGATCACGTCCATGGCCTGTTCACGCACCCTCCACGTCAGGTGCAGGAGCGAGTCGAATCCAAGCTCGTGAGCCGCCACACCAGCCCAGAGGAGGTGGGACTGGATGCGTTCGAACTCGTGGAGGATGACCCGGATATAATCGGCCCGTTCAGGGACCTGGATCTCGGCGATCTGCTCCACGGCAAGCGAGAACGCAAGTGTATGAACGATGCCGCAGATCCCGCAGATTCTGTCGGTGAGGTGGACAATCTGGACAGGGTTCCGGCGCATTCCCATCCACTCGATCCCCCTGTGTGTCTGGCCCGGTGCAAAATCGACCGATCTCACCTGTTCGCCATCCATCTCGAAGGTGAACATCACCGGCTCTTTCAGTGAAGGGTGGATGGGGCCAATCTGGAGGGTATACGGTGCCTTCTTGCCATCGGATGCCATGTCAGGATCCCTCCTTTTTGGTCTGTCCAGACTCTTTATCAGGTCCCGCTCCCATTTCGCATTCCTCTTTGATCTCTACGACAGGAACAGGTCGGTCGACCGGCCTCTTGGATGCCCAGAGATCCTTCACCATGGCAGGGGGTATCCCTGTATCATCCTTTCGCCATGGATATACTCCATCGGGGAAATCTTCCGGCAGGAAGAGGCGCCTGTTGTCAGGGATGCCGAGCACCTTGATCCCGAGGAATTCCTGCTTCTCACGTTCGCCAAACACCGCTCCGGGGATCAGGTCCGAGATGGTAGGTACCGTAAGATCACTCTTCGGGAGGGTGATTGCAATTGTCACCATATATTCGCTCTTCACCTCACCGTACTGGACCGAAAAGATGTATACAAGGCGGATGGAATCCCCAAGGTCGTTTGCGCCTATGACCGAGAGATGGGGAAACCGGATCCCGATGAGCGTCTCGATGGCAGGCCTGAGCAGTTCCCTGTCAAGGTCAAACCAGATCGTGTAATGTGGATTCTTCTTCTTCCCTTCGCGACGCTCCGAGATACGTGAATCCCGGATACCGGAACCGAACTTCGTTAGGAACCGTTCCCGTACCTGTTCAGGGGTAAGGAGCGTTGCCGTCATGCCTTCACCCCCTGAAGGCGTTCGAGTTTGGCAAGCGCAGTAACCACACCATGTACAATCGCCTCCGGGCGTGGTGGGCATCCCGGGACGTAGACATCGACAGGGATGACTTCGTCGACTGGGCCGTCAAGGTTATAGGAATCATAGAACACCCCTCCAGAGATCCCGCAGGCCCCGATACACATCACCAGTTTCGGATCAGGCATCTGGGAATACACCCGCAATAGCCTGTCCTTCATTTTGTGAACCACAGGTCCTGTCACGAGCATCACATCTGCATGCCTCGGGCTCCCCACGAGTTTGATCCCGAACCGCTCGGGATCGTACCGCGGGGTAATCGTAGCAACGATCTCGATCTCGCAGCCATTGCAGGAACCTGAATTGAAATGATAAACCCAGAGAGAGCGATTGAATGCAGAGTTGAGTTTCATGCGAAGACCACCACCAGCACGAGGATTGTTATCATCACCGACAGGTACCATGTCATGTAGTCGTTGAGGTCCCCGGTGTGTAGGGGAACAATCCTTTCATAATATCCCTTCATCGCTTCGAGGTATCCCCAGTACAGGTTCCCGGATGGGATATGCACCTGTCTCTTTTGCGGTTCGGGATTGCCTGATATGAAAGGTTCTGTCTGGGATGTACCTGCTTTCCAGCCCGCTTCACCCCTTGCCCATATGAGGTATGCAATCACAAGGGCAACCGCTATTCCAAGGATCCAGGCCAGGGAATTCCAGTACCCGGTCCCCGTAAGGAGCGTCTGCGTGAGCACACTCATCCTTAAGCACCTCCAAGGACAGAGGCAATATAAGCCCCCTGGTCAGTGAGCGCATGTACAGCCGGATTCACGAGGGTTGTCACTACAAGGTCCGGGAAGAGCCCGAAGATCACCGCAAGCGAGGCGAGGATGCCCATCCCGAGGAGCATGGAAGGCGGTGCTTCCTTCACCCCTGCATACTCGGGAAGCTGCGGCCCCATGAAGATGGAATGGAACACTTTCACGAAGGAGGCCAGGGTAAGGATGCTCACCACCATCGCGATTATGGCAAGTACAGGATTGAATATGAATACAGATTCGTAAATCATCAGTTTGGAAGCAAATCCGTTCAACGGTGGAATACCGGCAATTGCCAGGGCTCCAATAATGAAAAAGATCATCGTCCACTTCATGTTGTGCCCGAGACCGCCCATTTTATTCAGGTTTCTGGTGCCTATCCGGTAGAAGATAGCGCCGGCCGTCAGGAAGAGCAGCCCCTTGTAGAGTGCATGGTTTAGGATGTGGAATACTCCGCCGCTCATGGCCATGTACCCGAACGACTCCATGAGTGGCTGGTTGCCAAGGACTGCGAGCCCCACGCCGACACCAAGCAGCATGTATCCTGTCTGGGAGACAGCATGGTAGGCCATCAGCCGTTTCACATCCTTCTGCGGTATTGCCATCGTCACTCCCACAACCATCGAGAGAACCCCGAGTATGATGATGATCCATCCCATCGTTGCTGCATTCAGGGTCACGTTGTAGAACGTGAAGAGCACCCTGAAGAGACCGTACAGGCTTGCCTGGCTGGCAACGACCAGGAATGCGGTCGCCGAGGAGGGCGCCATGGAATACGCATCGGGAGTCCAGAAGTGCATGGGAACAGCCCCGCATTTCATGGCGAGGGCAGCCACCAGCATGACGAGAGCAATCATGTCAAGCGTTGACCACTGGATGCGTGACGCGATTACAGCCATGTTCAGCGCATCGTACTGGCCATAATAGATACCAATGGCAAACAACACGAATATCGCGCCTACAGAAGAGAGCACGAAATACTTGATGGCTGCCTCGACGGCCACCCCGCCATCGACACGGTATGCAATGATTCCCGCCGAGGCCATGGAGAGGATCTCAAGGAAAACAAAGAAGTTGAAGAAATCCCCCGTTGATACCATCCCGAACACCCCGCACACCATCAGAAGAAAGAGAGTGTAGTATCCTTCCAAGCCGCTGTTCCGCGATTCGGCCGAGAGTGAATAGGCAATTGCAGAGAACCCGACAGTGGCACAGATGATATCCATGAAGGCGCTCATCGCATCGACAGTGAAGATGATGCGTATTGGAATCCCTCCGGAGTCCATGGGAATTGTCAGGGTGGGATCAAAAGCGCCGAATGAATAGAGCACGGTACCTTCGGTAAGGACTCGGGAGGCAAGGATGAAGGCCACGATCGCGCTCACCAGCATGATCCCGGCGACCCAGGCGGTTCTTGTTGTCCTGGAAATCTTACCGATGACGGGACAGAGGAATGCACCGAGGAGGGGTATCGCGACAAGCAATGCGGGGGCATGCGTCCAGACGAATTCCAGGATCATCCCTGTAACCTCCTTATCTGGTCAAGGTCAACAGTGCCGTACTTCTTGTGAATTATTACGGCGAAGGAGAGCATGAGCGCACTCGTTGCGAGCCCAATGACAATTGACGTGAGGCAGAGGGCCTGGGGAGTCGGCAGTACCATATGAGTCGAAGGGGCCAGCGTGTAGATCGGGGCAATCCCTCCCTCCCTGTAACCAAGGGAGATGAGGAAAAGGTTTGCTGATGATTGCAGGATATTGATGCCGAGCATCATCTTGATCAGGTTCTTCTTGAGGAGGATTGCGGCAAGCCCGATCACGGTGATAATCACCACCGCGAGGTACGGCAGGTTCCAGAGCATTACGAACCCTCCTTCTCGTGATCGTCGTGAGGCACAAGTCCTGACAGGAGATAAAGAATGACGAGGGCAAGCCCTCCCCATACCTCGATACCAACCGCGAAGTTCATCAGGGGAACGGTCCCGCCCGTGTTGAGTTCGCCGGGATTCGGCCCGTACGTGACCGGGACTCCGAAGAGTCCGCCCTGCCCGGCAAGGTAATTATAAAAGAAAGGCATGCCAAAGATGAAAGCAACGAGCGCGGTCCCGATAAAACCGAGAAGCCCGACGACTTCCCTCGCCATGAGCCCTCCCTTCCCGATCCATTGGGTTACTTCCCGGTAGCCGTAGGCGACGATGACCAGGGCAACGCCGGTTGCGATCACCGCGCCCCCCTGGAATCCTCCGCCCGGGGTGATATGTCCATGTGCAACGATGTAGAGGCCGAATATGAGGACTACCGGATAGAGGATGTCAGCCGCGAACCTGACCAGTTTACTCATCCTCAACTTCTTCACCCCCGAAGAACCGGCGGAACATAATGCCAACCCCGATCACTGCAGTGAACAGGACTGTGGATTCCCCAATGGTATCGAAACCACGGTAATCGAAGACAATTGCAGTACATTCGTTGTTGTTCCCGGTCTGCTCCTGCCCGTAACGGATAAAGTAATCGTCCATGTCACTCATCCTGGGCGATCCGAATTCAAGGGGCAGGATCATGGCGACAAAAGTGATAAGGAGTGCACCCAGGATCAAGCCTGCGACTATCTTCCTCATGGGGCGCCTCCCTCGTAACGCCCGGTTGCCCGGATAGCAATGATGAAGATTGCAGTTGATAGACCGGCTCCAATTGCTGCCTGCGAGATGGCTACGTCAGGGGCCTGGAGGATATAAAATTCGAGGGATATGAGGAAGGAGAAGAATCCAGCAGCGAGGACAGCGGCCAGGAGATCACGGAACCAGAAGGTCAGCGATGCGGAAATGACCAGGCCTGCCAGGACGAGAATGTGAAAGATCTCGTAGATCATGATTTCGCCTCCGCAAGGCGGTCGCATACCGCCTGTGCAGGGAACTGTCCGCTCCTGTGGGCGGCCCTTGCGAGGGCGTGAGCACTCACTGCGTTGGTGAATGCGAGCATTCCCATGGCAAGGAAGGCATGTATGGCGAGAGTGAGGTACTGGGTATCGCTCTTTCCTATGAATGTGGCAAGGCCGTAGACAATGACTGCGAGCGAGGTGAAGATCGATCCGAAGGTGGTGGCCTTGGTGGTCGCATGCATGCGGGTGTAGAGGTCAGGGAAACGGAGGAGCCCGATGACACCGAGTGCATTGAACACAACGCCGATTCCGAGCAGCGCAGAGGTTATGATATCCAGGGTGGCCGCCATCTCAGAGTTCACCCCCGATATACTTGGCAACGTAGAGTGTTGCAACGAATGACAGGAGGCCGTATACTATAGCCACATCGACAAAGATGATCTCCTGGTAGACAACCCCGAGTATGACCATGGCAGCAATTGTGAATGTATTCACCGTGTCCACGGCGATAACCCTGTCAGGACCTGTTGGTCCCAGGATCAGCCTCACTGCAGCCAGCATCATGAGACACCCGAGGATGAGCACGGCAATCAGCCACTGGTCCATCATGAGACCTCCCCTTCCCGGTCCCGTTCTGCGATCTTCCTGATCCAGGAAGGCAGATTAACGAGCGTGAAGAGATCTTTGCTCTCGATGTACTCCTTTTTCTCATCCCCCTCACCGACGTTGATGTTATGGATGAAGAGATCGTTGGTCTTCTCATCAATCCCTACCGAGAGGGTCCCCGGTGTGAGGGTGATGGAATTCGCCAGCATGAAGATCCCAAGGTCGGTCTTGAGGTTTGATCGCACACGGATGATTCCGGGGCGGATCCTGCCTGTAATGACGCGGTATGCTACGTCGAGGTTGGCCTTGGTGAGCTCGATAAAGAATGGTCCGGGCACATAGACCAGCAGGCGCAGCAGGCGCCCGGGTGAAAGGAGGCGATAGTCCCGGGAGCGACACAGGAAGTTCCTGGTCAGTACTCCGGTTACCACTGCCAGGATTATTCCCATGATCAGTTCCGTGGGAGACCATAGGCCGATGGTCCCGCTTCCGGCCGTGAGAATGAGGTAGCCCACGAAAGCGATTCCTGTCGTGACGAGGAATGGTATCATCAAAGCTCCTGTGGATTGGGCCATTCCAGGCACAAGTATGCAACACTATTCGAATACATCACAGTACGCACAACTCCGCATTGTTCCAGCACAGACATTGAAAACGGCAAATTGACTCTCAAGGTAATAACTATCATGATTAATTATGCAAATTATGAGAGATAAACCATACGATATGATATAATGATAAATAACGGATTTAAAGGGTCTAATCTTTAAAATAAAGAGCATTTCTCAATTTTAAAAAAGTTCGCGGAAGTGGTTTTTGACTCTCTCTGCGATGGAAGTCCATTCCATGCTTATATTTATGAAAAAAACCAAAAAAGTACCGTCAATGCGCCCCTCATTTTCCCGCAGGGATATGGTATGGTGGTGTGATACATGCCATACCCCGCTCCTTGCAGGAACCTGTTCTCACTGCGGAAAGCCTGCCCGTGAAATTCGGCTCACTCCACCTGGAGACGCACGACCTGCTTTTTCCTTTGATATCGCTCTTGTGAACCAGGTTTTTTCTGATCATTTTGGAAATCCTCTCATACCTTCCGGTCATCTTGCCCTCCTCAACAAGGTGCCGGACCCGGACCGGATGGATGAGATCATTGTCGGAGGAGGCGTTGCAGGTTCGCTGAAGTACATCCCGGCTGAACACCGGTGGGAACCCATTCCGCGACCCGAAGCATCTGTCTTCCTGACACCTACGCGAAGGTATGTGGTAGTGGACAATGGCGCAGTCCCTTCAATACAAGGGGAGGGTGCGAGCGTGCTTGCCCCGGGGCTCATCGAGATAGAACGGAGTGTCCGAAAAGGGGACGAGGTATTCGTGATGGACGAGGGAAGGCATGTTGTCGCAGTGGGAAGGGCGAAGGTTGACGCGGGTGAGGCAGAGTCAATGGACCGTGGTGCGATTATCCGGACCAGGAGAAATATCCCGTCGACCTGCGTCCCGGGCGAAGCGACCTGGGCTGACGCGGTAGCCGCCAATGCCAAACCTCTTGAAGGCAGGGAATCAGAGGCGATCTCGTTCATAAGGGATATTGTATCAAAGAATCCCATCCCTGTGAACGTCTCATATTCCGGGGGCAAGGACAGCCTCGCAACGCTCATCCTTGTAAAAAAAGCGCTCGGGGCAATCCCTTTGCTTTTTGCAGACACGGGTCTTGAGTTTCCCGAGACCTACAGGAATGTTGAGGAGGTATCACAGTATTACGGGATGCCTGTTATTCGTGCTGGCGGTGAATCCGCATTCTGGAGAAGATTTGAGACCATGGGTCCTCCTGCTGTCGATTTCAGGTGGTGCTGCCGGACTGCCAAACTGACCCCCATGGAGACGCTGATCAGGCAGCAATGGGGTGAATGCCTTTCATTCATCGGCCAGAGGAAGTACGAATCATTCAGGAGGATGATGAGCGGAAGGGTCTGGAGAAATCCCCATCTCCACAGCCAGCTCTCGGCCGCACCCATCCACCACTGGACTGCGCTGTATGTCTGGCTGTACCTCTTCAGGGAAGGGGCACCCTATAATACCCTGTATGAACAGGGACTTGACAGGATAGGGTGCTTCATGTGCCCTTCGAGCGATATCGCGGTTCTTCGGCATATCGCACGAACCCATCCTGATATCTGGCAGCGCTGGAATGAGAAGCTCGAAGAATGGCAGAAACAACAGGGTCTTTCAGCAGCCTGGATCGATGAAGCCCGCTGGAGGATCAGGGGAGTGCCCGGTGAAGAAGATAGTAATTGTTGATTATGGCCTTGGTAACCTGAGGTCAGTCAGGAGAGGTATCGAGAAATCATGCGGTGCACCGGTCATCTCAACGGATATGGATGAGATTGCATCCGCAGACGCTCTCGTTCTTCCGGGTGTCGGGGCGTTCCGCGATGGTATAGAGCAGCTTGGAGATCTCCGGGACCTGCTCGTCGCGCTCTCCCGCACTGTTCCTACACTCGGGATATGCCTTGGAATGCAGATGCTGATGGAATGGAGTGAAGAAAACGGGATACACAAGGGCCTTGGTCTGATTCCGGGAAGGGTGCGGAGATTTCCAAAGGTCACCGGATTCAAAATTCCCCACATGGGGTGGAACTCTCTCTCGCTTCCTGAGGATTCACATCCCCTTTTCGAAGGGCTCTCCCCCGGGGAGTATATGTATTTCGTCCACTCCTATTATGCTGACACCTCTGCATCCTACACCCTTGCAGAGACGGAGTATATGTGTTCCTTTTCATCCGTAATATGGAACCGTGACATGGTCTTCGGGGTGCAGTTTCATCCCGAAAAGAGCGGTTCGACAGGTCTGCGCCTGCTTAAAAACTTCCTCGATATGGTGTAACCTAGTATAGCCCCCTGAATTCTCACATCCGTAGGTGGCTGTGAGAATCTCACGCATACTTGAAGTGCTCCCTGGAATTGAGAGGGATGCGCTCGTCTCCAATTGGCATCGGGCTTGTGTATTTCAGTTTCATGTGTGAGGGGTATCAATAGCCTGGGGGTTGAATAGTGCTGAATGCAAGCAGCGGGATTCCATCCTTGTCTGCGAGCAAAAGAAGCCCTTCCTCGATCCTGAAGTGATTTGCCCTCTGCAGCATTGAAAGGTACGTGGCCTCCTGAACCATGGTTCCTTCAGGGGATGCACAATACATCTTTGTCGCGGCCAGGCTGCCGATTGAAATGGTGCTGGAAGAAGCAGAGTAGGATGCAGTATATTGGTTGCACCCGGCACTCCCTGTGATCTTTCCATTTCCATCAAGAAATACTGTGATCTCAGAACCCGGGACAAGACCATTTGAGTGACCCGAAGCAGTATGGACGACAACCAGATACCAGGTCATACCCTCAAGTGCCGGTTCAGTGCCTGCGGGGGGTACTGTTGTGGTGTGGGGTCCCGAAGGGAGATTATCGCTTGCAGGGATACGGGTGCTGCATCCGCAGGTGCAAAGAAGAATGATGAGGAGTATAACAACAATCCCCGTGATACCCTGATCCATGCAGGATTACTCGCAGCATGCGTTGTTAAGCTATCGGTTGCTGTGTGGCAGGTTGATGTGAGGGAACTTTGATGCAGGAATTGACCCAATATCAATTGGAGAGTGAGGGACATTCCAACACTCGATGGCTTCCTGGGTCCGCTGCATGAAGGTGTCTGGGAGGTCACGATAGCAAAAAACCAGGTCACGGAACCTCTGGATCCCGGGTGGGAGCGGTCCTTCCTCAACATTCCAACGCCCGGAACAGTTGCAAGTTACAGGAAAGGGCATTACCACGTCCACGAGACCGAGCATGCGTACAACGTCCACCTTGACCGGTATGATCCAAAAATCCACCCGTTTCTCCACCTTGTTGACGATGCACCGCTTCTCCTCATGATTGCCGACACGTTTGTAACCCTGGTTGCCCGCGCACGGAAAACCCCGGAAATGAAAACCGGTGTGTTATTGAGAGAACAGAAGAGGGCCTGGCAGATTCAGATTCTCGTTGGTGTTGCGTTATTCCTGACCGGACTCTGGATTGTATTCAATCCGCTCGTCACCTTCGCAGGAATGACGAACATCCTCGTGCCCGCAGCAATCATGGTGCTTGGGATCATAATCAGCCGGAAAGGTTTCAGCGGGGATGTAACAAAGGTTGTCTCTCCGGGGAGTCTCTTTCTCGGCATTTCCGTATTCTGCATCGGAATTGTGAGCTTTTTCCTCCCTCTTGAATTCTTTATCCAGGTTGTACTGTTGATACTCTCGTTCTGGGCATTCGGAAGTGCCTGGGTGTCATTTTCCCTTGTAGCAAAGGGTAAACATTCAGTGCCGGAGGGTTTTTTCCGAAGGATGTTCATCGGGATGTTCTCGCTCCTGCTTGCCCTTCTCATACTGCTGATCCCGGACGCAACCGTTACCCTGCTCATGGAGATCCTGGGAATCTTATCTCTCCTGCTTGGCGTTGTGCTGTGTGCCGGGGGATGGAGACTCCGGGCAAAGATGAATGCCTCATCCAGCGCGTAGCTGATAATGCGGACATACAGGGGATTGTCGGATTTCGTTGCTGGAAGTGTTCCCGGGGCGAGAGATTGTTACGCCATGAGCATTGGCATTCAGAGGAATACGTTCAGGTTTTTTAAGGAGAATCAAAAGAGATAACCTCTTTCCCCCCAATATACCATCATGCAAATAAGGTTCCTGTCAGGTATCAGGATCTTGAAGGAACTCTCCAAAGCGCTCATCTTTTTTTTCATATTTATTGTCGTGATACCTGTTGTGGTTGGTATGGTGGAGAACATACCTCCGGCCAATATCCTGAGTTATATCGCCTCAACATTTATCTTGCAGGCAGCAGCTCCGCCCCTGGGGGGACCCCTCGGGATCTCACGTATGGTGATCCTTGTTATCATGGCGTCCTTTGCAGTGGGGATTATCCTTGTGATTCTCGAATTATGCAAGAGCCTGGCTCTCACGTCAAGAAGGGTGTCCGGGTGGATAGAAAATATCGGGAAACAGATGGAGAAATACCCTGTTACAAAGAAGTATGGGGCAATCTCATGCATCCTGATTGCATGGATTCCGGGAATCGGCCTCTATGGAACACCGATCATAGCCTGGATCCTGGGATGGAACAGGATCCTCACCATCCTTTTCACAACGATTGGTTTTGTCCTTGCAGCCGCTTTTGTACTGTTTGTCGCTACCAGTATTCATGATGTCCAGGATGTTATCCTCCTCATTCTGGCAGCAGCAGCAGTCCTTCTTATTGTTCTTATTATTGGGAGAGTGAGGCGTAAAAAAGGATGAAATGCCCCCGAACAATTCACAGAAATTTCCAGTAAGCCGTGTTTGGAATCTGATATAATCGGTGTTTCGCAGATTGCATCTTGTATAAAGGGTATAGTGACAATCTAGCCACCAACCTCCTGTTCTAACAATTTGAGAATTCGTCTAACCTTCATGATATCACTATCCTTTCGGTGATTGTATCGCCAGACATATTCACCGAGATAAAGAGTA
>Ga0302253_1000866_pt1 | contig 21528 bp, 13 predicted proteins | sample AAG_RA_Trp_MG_FD_193537 | JGI IMG/M metagenome (GOLD analysis project Ga0302253, IMG submission 193537) | Enriched activated sludge microbial communities from anaerobic digester in WTTP, New Holstein, Wisconsin, United States - AAG_RA_Trp | ecosystem: Engineered > Bioreactor > Anaerobic >...
GGTATTGCCACAACATCAATTTATTGTAATGTATGATGGTGTTAAAGGAAAAGAATCGCAGGAAATTAAATTTTCGGGAGAGTTGGCTTATAAATTGAATGAAAAACTGAATATTCTATTGAACGGAAATTATTACCGCTATTCACTTGAACATTTATTAAAACCTTATCAAAAGCCTGAGTGGGATGTTATGTTTTCAGCACGCTACAATTTACGCAACAAAATTACTACTCAACTCGATATTTTTTCAATAGGTACTCGATATGCATACAACATGCTTCATCCGGAACAACCTGTTAAACTGTCTCCTTTTGTTGATGCCAATATTTCGTTTGATTATCACTATTCAAAACTCTTTGGTGCCTTTATTCGTTTCAATAATCTGTTAAATAAAAATTATTCTTATTGGAATTATTATCCGTCACAGCGTTTGCAAATACTTTTTGGACTTTCTTTTTCCATGTGACGGTATATTTAGCATGTGCTAAAAAAATTGTATTCATTTTGTCAGTCTCGTCATTACTGACGAGACGAGGACGAGTAAGGATACCGGCTAAACCTTCAAGGTTTTGCCAGGCATTATTTCCGACTAAACCTTGAAGGTTTTTTCAGGCAAGGCATTATCTCCGGCTAAACCTTGAAGTTTTTGCCAAAAGACACTCATCCCTTTTATACCAAATTGCAGTCAAAGAGGGTGAAACCCGAATTTGAGTATATAGTTGTATTATACCGATGAATATCGGTAAAAACCAAATTTGAATGCGTATCGGTATAAATCATTTTTTTGTTAGCGGTTTGGTATAAAATTATTTTTTTGAATTATTTAGGTTAAAAATTTGCGTAATAAAATAATTGTTCGTATCATTGCACGTTAAAATATCTGCAAGCAGATTAAAAATCATTTCTTTTATTTACTTAACTTTAAATCGTTTTTTATATGTTTGATGCAACAGAATTATCTTTAAAAAAACTTGTTGAATTACGCAAAATAGCCAAAGACATGAACATTAGATATGTGGACAGCCTTAACAAAGATATTCTTATACAAAAAATTATTGAAGCACAATGGCAAACAGAAAATGAAATTAATATAGATAGTACTACCAAAACAAATGAAATAAATAACGTCATTCCAGATAGTACTACTATGCTTCCTGTTAACGAAGAAGAAAATAACCTATCCGACACTCTTTATACTAAACGACATAAAAGAAAACGTACGGTTATTACAAACCCGACTACCCCAGCCGAAAATCAACTCAATTTATTTATTAACTCAACCAAAATGCCTGATAATACTAATAATGACGATGACCTTATACCTAAAAAACTTCAGGAAGGTTTTGAAGAAGATTTTATTCTGACCGAAGGAGTAACCGAAAACCATGACGAGGTTATACCAATTGAACCAGAAATTAAATCAGAAAATCCAGTTGAGCCTGTAATTATAGAAGAAACAGAAATTAAAAAAGAGCCTGTTTCAGCAGAAATAAAACCAAATCATTCATACAAAAATGGTCAATTTGAAAGGAAAATTATAGACAAGAATAACGATTTTGAAGGTATTATTTCGAGTATAGGTGTTTTGGAAATAATGCCCGAAGGATATGGTTATTTACGTTCCCCCGATTATAATTATCTTAATTCACCCGATGATGTATATGTGTCACTTCCGCAAATAAAACATCTTGGGTTAAAAACAGGTGATACGATTAAAGGAACACTGCGACCTCCGCGCGAAGGCGAAAAATATTTCCCGTTAATAAAAATTGAAGAAATAAATGGCTTTCCTCTAGAGTTGATTCGTGAACGTATTCCCTTTGACCATTTAACTCCCTTGTTTCCCAATGAAAAATTCAATCTTGCTTCTGGACCCAAAGCAACTATTTCGACACGCATCGTGGATATGTTTGCTCCTATTGGTAAAGGACAACGTGGATTAATTGTAGCACAACCAAAAACAGGTAAGACTGTGCTACTTCAGGAAATTGCCAATGCTATCGCATACAATCATCCCGAAGTGTATTTAATGATATTATTGATAGATGAACGCCCCGAGGAAGTTACCGATATGGCTCGTAATGTCAATGCCGAAGTTATTAGTTCTACTTTTGATGAACCAGCCGAACGACATGTAAAAATTGCTAATATTGTACTTGAACGTGCCAAACGCATGGTAGAATGTGGGCACGACGTTATGATATTGCTCGATTCTATTACACGTCTTGCCCGTGCTTATAACACCGTTGCACCTACTTCGGGTAAAATTTTAACTGGCGGTGTCGATTCCAATGCATTACATAAACCCAAACGTTTTTTTGGCTCTGCACGAAATATTGAAAATGGAGGCTCGTTGAGTATTATTGCCACTGCCTTAACCGAAACCGGTTCAAAAATGGATGATGTCATCTTTGAAGAATTTAAAGGTACTGGAAATATGGAATTGCAATTGGATAGAAAATTATCCAACAAACGAATTTTCCCTGCAGTAGATATTTTGGCTTCCAGCACACGTCGCGAAGAACTGTTGCACCCACAAGAAGTACTGAATAGAATTTGGATTTTGAGAAATTATCTTGCCGATATGACACCCGTTGAAGCCATGGAATTTTTTAGAGACCGACTGGCAAAAACACAATCAAACGAAGAATTTTTAATCACTATGAGCAATGACTAAAATTTGTTTAAAAACATTTTTTCTCTTAAAGGATATTCATTATTTTTGAACATAGTATTTTTGTATAATTATTCAATTAAAATTTTAATATGGCAAAAGAAAAAAAATTCATGACATGTGATGGCAATCAGGCTGCTTCGCATGTTGCATACATGTTTAGCGAAATGGCATGTATTTATCCTATTACTCCATCATCCAACATGGCTGAAAATGTAGATGAATGGGCAGCCAATGGGAGAAAAAATCTATTCGGCGAAACAGTAAAAGTTATTGAAATGCAATCAGAAGCAGGTGCTGCAGGTGCCGTTCATGGTGCGTTGCAATCTGGAACACTTTGCTCCACCTATACAGCATCACAGGGGCTGTTGCTAATGATTCCTAATATGTTTAAAATTGCGGGTGAATTATTGCCCGGTGTGTTTCATGTAAGTGCAAGAAGTATTGCAGCACAGGCACTTTCCATATTTGGCGACCATAGCGATGTCATGGCAACACGCAATACAGGTTTTGCATTGCTGGCTACCGCCTCCGTACAGGAAATTATGGACCTTGCCGCAGTTGCACATTTATCAGCCATTAAGGCTCGTGTTCCTTTTTTACACTTCTTCGACGGATTCCGTACTTCACACGAAATTCAAAAAATAGAATACATCGACAACGAAGACGTTGAACCTTTACTTGATAAAAAGGCATTGCAGGAGTTTCGCAATAGAGCCTTAAATCCTAATCATCCTGTAACACGTGGTACAGCTCAAAATCCAGATATTTATTTTCAAACCAGAGAATCGGCAAATCCCTTTTACGATGCCGTTCCTGATATAGTGGAATATTATATGCAGGAAATGAAAAAAGTAACGGGTAGAGAATATCACCCGTTTGATTATTATGGTCACTCCGAGGCTGAAAATATTATTATTGCTATGGGTTCCATTACCGACACTATCAAAGAGGTGATTGATTATAAATTACAACGCAATGAAAAAGTAGGACTTATCGCAGTTCATCTTTATCGTCCATTTTCCAAAAAATATTTCATGAACGTTTTTCCTAAAACCGTAAAGAGAATTGCCGTACTTGACAGAACTAAAGAACCCGGTTCTATTGGTGAACCGCTTTATCTGGATGTAGTAAAAACTTTTTATGAAGAAAAAAATCAACCACTTATTATTTCCGGTCGTTACGGATTGAGTTCAAAAGACACCACTCCTGCCATGGTATTTTCCGCTTTTGAAAATCTGGAACAAAAGGAACCTAAAAATCATTTTACTTTAGGCATTGTAGATGATGTTACCTTTACATCACTTCCTTTGCGTGAAGTTCAATGTCTATGCGAAAGCAGCATTTTTGAAGCTAAATTTTATGGTATAGGTAGCGATGGAACTGTTGGTGCCAACAAAAACTCCATAAAAATTATTGGTGAAAATACCAATAAATATGTACAGGCTTATTTTGCTTATGATTCAAAAAAATCAGGCGGCATAACTATTTCTCACTTGCGTTTTGGCGATAAGTTATTGCGTTCTCCCTATTCTGTTTGTAATCCAGATTTTGTGGCGTGTCATGTTCCTTCTTACCTTGATAAGTACGATATGATAAAAGGGTTAAAGAAAAATGGCTCATTTTTATTAAACAGTATTTGGGACGAAGAAGAAACCAAAAAACATTTACCTGATACGGTAAAAAAATATTTTGCCGAAAATGAAATTAATTTATACATCATTAATGCCTCCAAAATAGCCGATGAAATAGGATTACCTGGTCGTACCAATACTATTATGCAATCTGCCTTTTTTAAAATATCTAACGTTATACCTTTTGAATTAGCCGTAAAAGAAATGAAAAAAGCCATTCAAAAAACGTATGGCAAAAAAGGAGAAACAGTTGTACAGCAAAACTATGCTTCCGTGGACGCTGGCGCCAATGTTATTAAAATAACCGTACCGTCTGAATGGAAAAATATAAAAATTAAGGAATCAACTGTCGATACATCACTTCCCGATTTTATAAAAACTGTTGCCAATCCAATGAACAATCTTGAAGGTGACAATTTACCTGTTAGTGTATTTTCAGGTCGAGAAGATGGAACTTTTCCTGCTGGAACAACCAAATATGAAAAACGTGGAACTGCTATTGATGTTCCTTCATGGATACCCGAAAACTGCATTCAGTGCAATCAGTGTGCTTTTGTATGTCCACATGCTGCCATACGTCCTTACTTATTAAATGATGAAGAACTTAAAAATGCCCCCGAAAATACAGCCGTCTTAAAAGCCACGGGAAAAGAATATACGGGATTGCATTATCGTATTCAGGTTAGTGTATTGGACTGCACGGGTTGTGGCAATTGTATTGATATCTGCCCATCTAAAACGAATGCTCTCGAATATAAATCGCTTGAAAGTCAGCATCAGGAAATTAAACGCTGGGAATATCTTGAAGAAAAAGTAAGTTATAAGGTGTTGGTAAATCCTTCTTCTACTGTAAAAGCAAGTCAATTTTCTCAACCATTGTTTGAATTTTCGGGTGCATGCGCTGGGTGTGGCGAAACACCCTATATAAAACTCGTTACCCAATTGTTTGGAGACCGTATGATTGTTGCCAACGCAACGGGTTGCAGTTCCATTTATGGCGGTTCAGCACCCAATACACCCTATTGTGCCAATAAGGAAGGCAAAGGTGTAGCATGGGCAAACAGCCTGTTTGAAGACAATGCAGAATATGGTTTTGGCATTGCTTCCGGTTACAGAAAAATACGTGAACGTATAGCGCTTCGCATGCAAAAACTTATGAATGAAAACATCTCCGAAGAAACTAAAAATGCGATGACGGCATGGCTCGAAAATATTAATAATGCCGAAAAAACAAAAGAAGTTTCCGCTAAGGTTGTAGAACAGTTAAAAAAGGAAAAACATCCTTTATGTGCAGAAATTCTTTCGCTTGAGCAATATCTTGTTAAACCAAGTGTTTGGGTCATTGGTGGTGACGGCTGGGCTTATGATATAGGCTATGGTGGTCTGGACCATGTTATTGCTTCCGGTGAGGACATTAATATTTTGGTTCTTGATACCGAAGTATATTCCAATACAGGTGGACAGGCATCCAAAGCATCACCGCTTGCTGCCGTTGCAAAATTTGCTGCAGCAGGTAAACGCATTCGCAAAAAGGATTTGGGATTGTTGGCAACAACGTATGGCTATGTTTATGTAGCACAGGTTAGCATGGGAGCAAGTCAATCGCAATATTTAAAAGCATTGAGAGAAGCAGAAGCATATCATGGTCCCTCATTGATTATTGCGTATGCACCTTGTATCAATCATGGATTGCACGAAGGTATGGAAAAATCGCAGCATGAAGCTAAAATTGCTGTAGAGAGTGGCTATTGGACATTATATCGTTATAATCCTTTGCTTGAAGCCGAAGGAAAAAACCCATTCCAGATTGATAGTAAAGAACCTGACTGGTCAAAATTTCAGGATTTTCTTAACCATGAAGTACGCTTTACATCACTCAAAAAGAGTTTTCCGCAAGATGCTGAAATTTTATTTAAACAAGCCGAAGAAAATGCCAAATGGAGGTATAATCAATACAAACGTCTTGCTGCACCTCTGGCTGTCGAAAAAACTGTTTAAATATTCTTTTATAGATATATAACTGCTAATTCCACCTGTAAGCGGGATTAGCAGTTATTATTCTATACCAAACCGCTAACAAAAAAACAGAATTCTATACTTTTAGGCAACTATGAACATAATAAAACCGTATAATAACATAATTGTAAATTTTTTTAATTATGAAAACCGTTAATATTTTTTTATTGCTTTTTATAGTTACTTCGATGACTTATGGACAAAATGCGTTAAATGAGACTAAGAATACTGAAAATGATAACGATTCTAATATACGGAGTATTCAAGATAACTCATTTTGCAGTACCGCAAATCCAGTATGTTTCGATTCCATTTATCAAGTTCCATTAATGACAAATACTAGTGCTGAATCTGGACCTAACTATGGATGCCTGTATAGTCAACCAAATCCTGTATGGTATTATTTTAAAATTTCCCAATCGGGAAAATTAACTATTAATATTAGTTCTCCTACTGGTAATGATTTGGATTTTGCATGCTGGGGTCCCTTTTCTGACCCGATTACGCCCTGTGTAACCCAATTGACAGCCAACTGCACCAGTTGCCCCAATAATACTTCCGATCCTGCTTTTTATCCATCAGGGAATTTGGTTGATTGCAGTTATGACCCATCTTATACAGAAAATTGCCACATTTCAAACGCTATGATTGGACAATATTATATACTGATGATTACCAATTATAGTAATCAACCTGGCGATGTTACTTTTTATCAATCCAATTACAACGATTCGTCTGCTGCTTTGATAGCCTGTGACATTTTGTGCAATATTGACAGTTCATCTATTACCGTTGGTAATTGCGATTCATTGAATAACTATCAAATTTCAGGTACTGTGTGGGTAACAAATCCTCCATCAACAGGCATTTTTAAAATCGTTGATGAGGCATCTGCTGTTGAACTTGATATTCCTGCACCTTTCAACAATACTATTTCATTTTCCATGACGGTTCCTTTTTCAACCAACAGTCCCGTTTTGAATTTCAGTTTTTCAAATAGTATTTGTTCAAACCAAATAACTTATACCAGACCTTTAAAACCAACATTAACCGTTAATACGGTATCCAGTACATGTGGTCAAAGCAACGGTCAAATTATTGTTGGTATTACAGGCAACGGTATTCCAAATTATTCCTATATATGGTCCACAGGTCAATCAACTTATAATACTTCTACTACAATCTCTTATTTACAAAATATTCCTGCAGGAAATTACAGTGTAAGTGTATATAATAACAATCATTGCTATACTTCGCAGAATTTCGCCTTTTCAGACAATGGCGTACCTTCTATAGATTTTAATTTGGTTCAATCTAATATATGCCCCAGTAGTTGTCAAGCAATTTTGCATGCTTCTGTAAATGGTACAAATTTTCCATACACTTATACATGGAGCAATGCAAGTACTCACATAGACAGTACAGGTAGTGGCGTACAAGTCGATTCATTATGCAATGGCATATATTTTGTGACAGTTCAGGATGCAAACCACTGTTCCAGCATTGGAAGTTTTCAAGTAAGTAGTACTAATAATCCATTGAATGTTTCTGTTAGTAGCATTCAAAAACCCACTTGCATCAATAGCAACAATGGAAATATATCACTGACAGTAACGGGTGGAACACCTCCTTATCAATATATCTGGTCAACGGTGCCAGTACAAACAACAAATATTGCAACTAATCTTTCTATAGGAACATACTACTATACCGTTTCAGATTCAACAGGATGTCAACTATCGGGGAATGTTATTTTAAATTCATTAAGTAATATGAGTGTTCAGGCAACCTTAAATAATCCAACATGTACGAATAATGGGTCCATAGTATTGCAAGTTCAAGATGGAATGCCACCTTATACCTATGAATGGTATGGATATACTAATAACAGCAATGTATTGCAAAATATTTATGCAGGAAATTATCAGGTTGAGATATTAGATAATGTTGGATGTACAATAAGCAATACATATTCATTAACCAATACTTCCAATTCGTTTACAATAGATATTATGGAAATACATCATTCCTGTGAAAACAGCAATAATGGCTATGTTATAGTTCAGGCTTCAGGTGGAGTGCCACCTTACTATGATGGATATCATCATTTTACTTCGTTAGATACCCTTTATCACTTATCAGCAGGAAATCACACATTCATTTTTTCAGATAACTCAGGTTGTCAATATGCACAAATCACTCAAATACAATCGTTACCTGTGGTTACTTTTGATACAACTTTTGCTCCACCTCAATGCGGTTATGCCAATGGAAATATTACTATTTATATTACATCGGGAACTCCACCGTATTCCTACCAGTGGTCAAACGGATACTTCGTACAAAATACAAGCAGCACTGTCAATTGTAATAACAATTTGAGTGCTGGAGTTTATACCGTTACTGTAACTAACGGAAATGGATGTACCGTTGATTCCACATTAACACTTACCAACAATTCACTTCATTTGACAACAAGTATATATAATGATTGCTCCAACAATTGTTCGGGCATTGCAACCATTTATACCAATGGAACATTTAATTACCCGCTCACCTATCATTGGTCCACTGGACAGATTCATACCTTATCGCTATCGCATGACAGCATTTATAATTTATGTGCTGGGAATTACTCGGTTACCGTTACAGACTCTCTTGGTTGTTTGCAAACAACATCATTAACAATTGGTGCCAATCAAAGTATTTTACAAGTAATGTTAAACAATGCCAACATCCCTTCGTGTCCTGGTTATTCAGATGGCTGTGCTACTTTAGTTGTTACAGGTGGAACACCCCCTTATTCATATTATTGGATAACAGGATGCTGTTCTATTAATTGCTGTGGACTTGCTGAAGGACTTTACAATGTAACGGTTAGCGATAACATAGGTTGCAGCGTTACATGTTCTGTATATATGCCTGACGGTACGACACCAAATATTGGTTTTACTTATTCTGTTCAGCAAAATACGGTATATTTTAGCAATCAATCAACACAGGGTTCATATATATGGACTTTTGGTGATGGGCATTCTTCTACGGACATTAATCCCATCTATACCTATTCATCCGAAGGAATATATAACGTTTGTTTAACCTTATTTTCCTGTGATACGCTTACCGATTGTCAACAAATTATTCTGACCGATATCCCTTCTGAACATATTAATACCGATATCGCTTTTGAATTTTCACCCAACCCATGTAGCAATTTAATTCATATTACTGCTCAATATCCTTTCACAACAAATCAATATTTTGTTTTAACCGATATTTTAGGAAAAACCGTTGTAACCGAAAAACTACCTCTTTCTATCTCTAACTGTACCATTACTTTTAACTTACCAGAAGGGTTATACTTTGGTCAGATAATAAAAGACAACAAACCTGTTTTTATAAAGAAAATAATAAATCTTCCCCGCTCACGCTGATTATCAATAAAATATTAATACCGACTTGCTAACAAGTTCATTAAAACAATTCGCTTCGCTTTTGTTTTAAAACTGTTAGTCTGTCGGCATCTCGTCATTGCTGACGGGACAAAATTCATTTTATTCTTTTGTTAGCGGTTTGGTATAAAAAGAAAAAGATTTAGGTTGAAATTAACTCAAAAAGATGGAAGTTAAAATTCTCCCTTTTTTCTAATTTTATTTAATGAATTGGTATCGCCAAACAATTCCTGTGATTTATTATTATAGGCTTCTGCTGCCTCCTCGGCAGTATTAAATGAACCTAAAGGAACTCCCTTGCGATTTACATAAATATACGCATAATATTTACGACCTTGCTTAACAACACCCCTGTAGCCCGTTGCATTTTTTACTTTTTTAGTATTTCTAACAAGATACGAAAATGAACTCCATTCAATGTTTTGTAAACGACAATCGTTAGGAATGGAATTTTTGAAACGTACAAACCAACGTGATTTGTTATCGGGCTTATCAAGAAAACGTTCGGCTATCAATTTATGCAAATAGATGGTTTCATTGTAATACTTGCCATTTTTTTGCTTCCAGTTTTTTTGAAAAAAAATGTAGCCGTTGGAATGTTCCCGCAAGTTTTCCCAAAAATTGAGTTCAACCAAATGTGGGTCAGCACTCAGTTCTTTGTAAACATGCTCGTCTAAAAGAGCACATTTTTCACTGTTTTTTAAGGCTATTTTAACTAACATAAATTTTTTTTTTAAAATAAATAAAATTTTTCAAACAAAGATAAGGCTTATTTTTGTTAATAACAAATTTTTTTTTCAACAATTGTATGAGATTTATCATATTTTAACACTTTTTACACAAATTAGGAAAAAAAACAACAAAATTTATTCCTGCGAATAACTTTCAGAAAAAATTTTGTACATTTGCATAAATAATTATACGTGCACAAATATTTATACACTTTAATATTATTAATTCCTGTTTTAACATTATACGGGCAGGGTGAACTAAATTCTGAAACTCGTGTAGTAACCACTAATGAACACTCCTTTTTATTATCGGCAAACTCAAACGGCTTTTCAGGCTCTTTTCAATATGGGAAACGCCTCGATGGTTTCAAAAAACGCACATTTGATTTTGATTTCAGTTATATTAAACATCCCAAAGAAATACGCGTTGAAAATCCATACTATCAAACGCAAAAAAAATTCGTCTTTGGTAAATTATATTCCATGTTTGCATTAAGGGCAGGAGTAGGAAGACAACGTGAGATGTTCAGTATTTATGATAAGGGCGGTTTAGCCATTCGTTATCATTACGAAGTAGGAGGCACCGTGGGCTTGTTAAAGCCTATTTACTATGATGTAGTTGACAGCACCGAACAGATTAACAACTTAGAACATCTTTATATAAGCAGTAAGGAATTTGATTATACTTCCATTCATGAAGTAGGAGATATATACAGTCGTTCTTCCTTTTTTAAGGGTATTAACGAAACAAAATTAATTCCCGGTGTCTTTTTTAAGGGAGGTGTTTCGTTTGTGTTCAGTGAACGTTATGAATCTATCAATGCCATTGAAATTGGTACTATTGTAGATGTTTTTGCCAAATCTATACACATTATGGCTAATGAAAAGAAAAATTATGTTTTTGTTTCCCTTTATGTTGGTTATCGTTTTGGCAGAATTGGTATAAAAAACAAAAGTAGTTCGAATGAAATCAACGCAACCGGTGATGAGGAAAATTAACCCAAATAAACCCAAAGTTAAATTACCTGCTGGAAGCACCTACCTGAAAACAAAAGAAATTGTTGAAAAATACAACCTGCATACTATTTGTCAAAGTGGAAATTGTCCTAATACTGCCGAGTGCTGGCAATCGGGCACTGCCACTTTTATGATTTTGGGCGATATTTGTACTCGCTCGTGTAAATTCTGTTCCGTTACAACTGGAAGACCGCTACCACCAGATATAGATGAACCTCGACGTATTTCTGAATCTATTCAATGCATGAACCTGAAACATTGTGTTATTACCAGTGTTGACCGTGACGATTTGCCCGATGGTGGTGCTGAGCATTGGGCAAAAACCATTTCAACCATAAAGCAATTAAATCCCTATACAACCATTGAAGTTTTAATTCCCGATTTTAGAGGAAATACAGCAGAACTTAATCAAATTATAGAAGCAAAACCTACCCTTATATCACATAACCTTGAAACAGTCGAACGTCTTACACCTCACATACGCAGTGTTGCTACATATCATCGCAGTCTTGCAGTATTATCTTATATAACAAAAAAAATGGGAACTTCTAAAAGTGGCATTATGCTTGGATTAGGTGAAACCATGTCCGAGATAGAACAAACCTTAAACGATATTATGAATACAGGATGTAAAATAATTACCATTGGTCAATATTTACAACCTACATCACTCAATGTTCCAGTAACACGATATTACGCTCCCGAAGAATTTGCATTCATTGGTGAAATAGCCAAGTCTAAAGGATTTACTTATGTTGAAAGCGGTGCTTTGGTTCGTTCGTCTTATCATGCCGAGAAACATGTTTAACCTGTTTTTGTTTCATTTATAACAATCACGGCTTGCTGCTTACTGCCATCCATATAGATTGAAAGAGGGATGTTACTACGCACATGCCTTACATACTGTGTTTCTGAAATTAGTTCCATGGTATTTAATTTTTCCCAATTTATTCTGTCCAAATCATTGCCCTGCTTAATTGAAAAATATCCCACATTCATGGCAGTTATATTATGAAAGAAATGTGAGCCTAACGAAGCATCCAAAGGAAAATTGGGAAGTTCAATTTCAACAATCACTTTGGCAGCAGATATTTGCGACCAAACAACCGGAACACCTATAAATTTATCACGTGAACCCCATCTGCCGGGACCCATAAGTATATATTTACGCCGTTGTTGTATAAAATCATGATTTATTGTTTCTATTTCCTTTGCCATTTGTTCTGTTTGCATATTATTGAAATGCTCAGGAACTAAATAAACCACATCGTAAATACTGTCAATTTTACCGTTCCCCATGCTTTTGGATGTTTTTAAAAGGATGTTATTTTCATCAAACTTATTAAAATCAACATGAAAATCTTCATCGCTGCCAAGCAAAGGTTTTATTTGCAATAAATAAAAGGAAGGTTGTTGGTTTTTACTGTCGGGTGTTAAATCAACTGCATATTCAATTTCCACAGGCGTTCCCATAGCCTCTTTGATAATACTTAATACTACTTCTAATGTTTGCGACAGAGGTATATATTCGTATTTTAAAATATCAGCAAAATTAATTATACGTGGTCCTTCCTTGGATATTCCTGCTTCCAACGTATCATTTTCGACATTATAAACTGATGCCAGATGATTTAACGTTCCATGCTGTTCTGCTTCCAATAAATCCAATCGCGACAACGATGCATTTTCACCTATAGACAAATCGGGTAATGATTGTGATAAATTAATGGCATAAAATTCCGTTTGTGAATTTTTAATCATATCTTTAAGCGTAACTACATCCACTTTTGGATAATGCGGCGAAAAACGAAATGTCTTTTCACCTTCCACTACATATTGACCAAGTCCAAGTGCCATTACGGCAAAACCTTCCTCCGGTTTCATGTGACCCACTGGGTAATAGTTGTGCGATTGAGCAGTTCCGCTGATATGAGGATAATAAAACTGTGAATACTCACTCCCAACTACTTCCTGTAATACAACAGCCATTTTTTCTTCTTCTATTTTATATTGTATGGCTTCAAAATATAATCGTGCATGTGGTGCATACACAGAGGCATACACTAATTTTATCGCATTGGTCAGTTGTTCAAGCCTTACATCCGGGTCGGGATGATTGTTCGGTAAAAGATAAGTCTCAAATACTCCTGAAAATGGTTGAGAAAGCGAATCTTCGAGCATGCTGGATGAACGTACCGCCAATGGTTTATTAATTTTTTGAACAAAAATCCGCAGTTTTTTCATCAGTTCATAAGATAATTCACCTTTCAAAAAACTTTTTTTCAGATTATCAAAATCGGTCTCATCGTGAATAATGTTTTGAAGTTTGTTTCTCAAAATAAAATAATCAAATTCATCACTGCCAATAATGCTGGTTTTAGGTGTTCGTATATTTATTCCCGGTATAATGTTTGAAAAATTATAATTGTAAATAAGTGTATTGACAAAAGCCAAACCTCTTCCCTTACCACCAAGTGCACCTGAACTGAGAGCAACAATATTACTTTCTTCGGTTAATGCTTCAGCATCAAACGGAACAATTTTCCCTTTTTCTTTTTCAATTTTATGTCGTTGAATAACTTTGAGTAAAAACTCCCTTAATTCTTCCGAACTTTTAAAATGCTCCACTTTATAAGGTCTAATATTTCGTGCAATATCTATTTCACCCCGAGCCATCATCCAAAGAGAAAAATGATTCTTTAATCCATGATACATCAACGAATCTTCAGGAATTTGTTTAAGCAATTGCTCAAATTCATTCAAATTTCGGGCTATGGCAAGTTGTTTCCCTTCATTCGAACGAAAAACAAAGTTCCCAAAACCCAGATGATACGTTATAAAATCACGTAAATCTTGAATAAGCGTTTCGGAACTTTTATTTAAAAACATGGCACCAAGTTCATACACTCTTTTCATATTTTCTATTTCCGACGATTGCATAATGACTGGTATAGAATCATTATAGTGTAGAATATGTTTTATTAAATCAAATCCTGCCTCAGTATCCAATTTACTATTTCTTGGAAAACGAATATCAGAAACAACACATATTATTATATCTTTATATTTTTCGAAAATAGACATGGCCTCTTCGTATGTAGTAGCATGAAGTAATCGTGGACGTGTACGAAGTTTTAATACATTATACATTTCATCGGCATTTACTTCTTCAATTAAATGTTGAATCTCTTCTAATATGACATTATATAAAGCAGGTAAATAGCGGCTGTAATATTTGGGTGAATCTTCGACTACTAAAATGGCATTGATAACACCCAATTGTGAATCGTTTTCAATATTTACTTTATCTTCCAGCAATTTGACCATGGCAAAAAATATCTTTGAATCACCATTCCAAACAAATACCTTGTCAAAATTAGATTTTTCAGAAGTTTCGTTGAAATAAAGAATATCATTGTCATTATTCAATAATAAATAAGCAGGTATGTATGGGTATTGCATTTTTATTTGTTCACAAATGTCAAACGGAAACTTTTTATTAGAACCCATGACAATAATAATTAAATCGAATGGTCGGTTTTTTAAGAGGAAAAAAACTTCTTCCATACTCGATACACCCGTAATTCTGGGCAAAGATGTTAAATTAAATTTATAATATTCGCCCAGAATATGTTCTGTAAAACGACCTTCTTTTTCAATACTAAATGCATCATATAAATTTGCAATCAGTAAAATTTCCTTAACCTTAAACGGCATTAAATCATGATAAATATCACGTTCAAAATAATCTTTGTTTATAAATTTTTGAAGCAACTGTCGTGAATATTGCTGTGCCGATTGCTGAATATTATTCATATCGAGCGTAGGAACTTCATAATGCAATATCTCTTTTATTTTGATACTATTGATATAATTTGAAAGCAAGGTTGCAATATTATTTATCAGATTTCTTTCTTCTTTTAAAAAGGGACCTTCATCGCTCAACAATGGAAATTCCTTAGTATATGAAACCGTTATTTTTCCTTTCTTTCCTTCGGCTGTAGCAAAAATAGCCTGTTGCGTCCATGCTGTTTCAATAAAAACATCGGTTGTATATTTTTTTCCATGGTATTCTATTTGACACAAGGCTTCTTTTGCGTATTGATATGCTGAAGGTAAAATGTTGCATATCGTTTGAAGTGTCTCGTCAATAGGAAGTCCTTGTTTTATAATTTCAGTTGTTTTATTGATACAATTCAATTCCTTTAGTCGTTCCTGATTTTCTTTAAATAATTGGTTATAACTCAAATCGTTTATTTCTGAACTATCCATAACTATATACTTAATAAGGTATCAAAATTAGAAAATACTAAAATATATATAACTTTTATTATAAAAAAATCAAAATATATGTTATATAATATCATTTTTTATATTGATGAATTAAAATATTAATGCTATTTTTGTAGCACTAATTTTAAAAAAATATTTATGGAAACAGCAAAAATGACAAATCCAAAAGTGGATGCCTTTATGGCAAAAGTAATTGCAAAAAATCCAAACGAACCTGAATTTTTACAAGCAGTTCGCGAGGTAGTAGAATCGTTAATGCCTTATATTGAAGAACATCCGAAGTATAAGGAACATAAAGTATTGGAACGAATGATAGAACCGGAACGATTAATTATTTTCAGAGTACCATGGTTGGACGACAAGGGCGATATTCAAATTAATCGTGGATTTCGTATCGAAATGAATAGCGCTATTGGTCCATACAAAGGGGGATTGCGTTTTCATCCTACCGTCAATCTTGGCATTCTTAAATTCCTGGCATTTGAACAAGTATTTAAAAATTCGTTAACCTCACTTCCTATGGGCGGTGGTAAAGGCGGTAGCGATTTTGACCCCAAAGGCAAATCAGACAACGAAGTTATGCGTTTTTGCCAAAGTTTTATGACAGAATTGTATCGTCATATTGGACCCGATACCGACGTTCCCGCTGGTGATATAGGCGTTGGTGGACGTGAAATAGGTTTTATGTTTGGTCAATACAAACGTATTAGAAATGAATTTACGGGTGTTCTCACAGGCAAAGGAATAGAATGGGGTGGTTCACTTGTTCGTCCCGAAGCAACTGGCTATGGTGCTACTTATTTTGCTGAAGAGATGCTTAAAACACGTAACGAAACATTTAAAGGTAAAACCGTTGTTATATCCGGTTCCGGTAATGTAGCTCAGTATGCTACCGAAAAGGTTACTGAATTGGGTGGTAAAGTAGTAACACTTTCCGATTCCAATGGCTATATCTATGACCCAAAAGGAATAGATGCCGAAAAACTTAACTTTATTTTACAACTCAAAAACGTTAAACGTGGACGTATTAAGGAATATGCCGAAAAATTCGGTTGCGAATATTATGCAGACAAAACGCCATGGGAAGTTAAATGTGATGTGGCATTACCGTGTGCTACGCAAAATGAAGTTAATGAAGAGGATGCCAAGAAACTTATTAAAAATGGATGCTTCTGCATTTCCGAAGGTGCTAATATGCCCTGTACGCCCGAGGCAGTAGAATACTTTATTAAAAACAAAATTTTATATGCTCCTGGCAAGGCTTCTAATGCTGGCGGTGTTGCTACCAGTGGTTTGGAAATGAGTCAAAATTCACAACGCTTATCATGGTCACGTGAAGAAGTAGATAAATATTTACATCGTATCATGCAAAATATTCACGCTACCTGTATAAAATATGGAAAAAAATCGGATGGCTATGTTAATTATGTGGATGGTGCCAATATTGGTGGTTTTGTTAAAGTAGCCGATGCCATGATAGCACAGGGAATTGTTTAATCAATCTTTTTTTTAAAGAGGGCTTCATGCCCTCTTTTTTTTATATGATAAAAATCATAAGTTATTTATAAAAAATATTATCTATCTTTATGCTTTATAAAATGTTTAATTAATCTTTATAAATTATGAAAGTAGGAATTCCCAAAGAATTGCTTCAAAGCGAATTGAGAGTTGCCGCAACACCAAAAACCGTTGAACGCTTGAAAAAGCAGGGTTTTGAAGTGTTGATAGAATCCGGTTGTGGATTAAAGGCAAAATTTGCTAATGAAGAGTATATTTCGGCAGGGGCTGAAGTTATTGGAACAGCATCAGAATTGTATTCCAAATCGGATATCATACTGAAAGTTCAACCTCCCACCGAAGCAGAGATTGATTTGATGAAAAAGGGAACAGTTATTTTAAGTTACTTGTTCCCTGCTCAAAATCAACCATTATTAAAAAAACTTGCCGATGCCGGTATTAATGCTGTAGCCATGGATGCCATACCTCGTATTTCGAGAGCACAAAAAATGGATGTGCTATCATCAATGGCAAACATTTCGGGATATAGAGCCGTAGTAGAAGCAGCCAATTATTTTGGACGCTTCTTGAACGGACAAATTACTGCTGCCGGAAAAGTTGAACCTGCCAAAGTACTTGTAATTGGTACCGGTGTAGCAGGATTGGCTGCCATTGGTACAGCAAAATCATTGGGTGCCATTGTTAGAGCCTTCGATACCCGCAAGGAAGCACGTGAACAAATTCAATCAATGGGTGCACAATTCGTAACAGTCGAAATAGATGAAGACGGTTCTACGGCTTCGGGATACAGTAAGGAAATGAGTCAAGCATTTATTGATGCAGAAATGGCTCTATTTAAAAAGCAGGCTTCCGAGGTGGACATTATCATTACAACGGCTCAAATTCCCGGTAAACCAGCACCAAAATTGCTGCTGGAAGACCATGTAAAAGCAATGAAACCCGGTTCTGTTATTGTTGACCTTGCTGCCGGTACCGGTGGCAATTGCGTGCTTACTAAAAAGGATGAAGTTTACACAACGCCCAACGGCGTAATAATTGTTGGAAAAGTTGATACACTTCCTACACAGGCAAGTTTTCTGTATGGAAATAATTTATGCAATTTGCTTGATGACATGGGTAAGGCAGAAAATTTTAAAATTGACATGAACGACGATGTCATTAAACGTGCCATGGTTACCTATAATGGCAAAGTAAACTGGCCACCAGAACCTTTAGCCGTGAGCGCTCAAGCGAAGAAAACGGAAACAACAAAGCCATCTCCAGAAGAAGAAGCCGCTAAAAAGGCTAAAAAAATTAAAAAAGCACTTATATCAAATATTATTTGGCTTGCTATTGTCGGAATATTGATGTTTTTACTTGGTAAAGTTGCACCACCAGAATTTATGAGACACATGACAGCATTTGTACTTGCTGTATTTGTAGGTTGGAATGTAATATGGAACGTAACCCACGCCTTGCATACACCTTTAATGTCCGTTACCAATGCTATCAGCGGTATTATTATTACAGGTGGATTGTTGCAAATGCAAAACGATTTATCTGACCCGAGAACTATTATGGCAATTATTGCTACTCTTATAGCCTTCATTAATATTGTTGGAGGTTTTACAGTTACTTATAGAATGTTGAATATGTTTAAAAAATAATAAGGTATGATTACAGCAAATATTCAAATAGCAGCATATTTATTTGCATCGATTCTGTTTATTTTAAGTTTATCGGGATTATCCTCTCAGGAATCGGCAAAAAAAGGTGTTATATATGGCATCGTTGGTATGGCTATAGCCTTATGTGCAACATTATTTGGCACTAATATTAATGGTTATATTTACATTATAATAGCCATGATAATAGCATCCATCATTGGAGTTATTGTGGCACGCAAGGTAGAAATGACAGCCATGCCCCAACTGATTGCCTTATTGCACAGTTTTGTTGGCTTGGCAGCCGTACTGGTTGGATTTAGTTCATTCATAGACCCTAAAACGGCTGAAATGATTGGTGCCGAAAGAAGTATTCATCTGGCTGAAATTTTTGTAGGCATTTTTATTGGTGCTATTACTTTTACAGGCTCTATTATTGCGTGGGGAAAACTGACCGAAAATATTACCAGCAAACCTTTTGTCTATAAAGGGAAAGATGTAGTAAATGTATTATTATTGCTGGCATCTGTGGTGCTCGGCATATTATTTATGGGAAAGGCTGGTACCGAGGGAATGCTATATTTAGTAATTATGACTGTTATAGCAGCATTTTTTGGTATTATGCTCGTCATGGCAATTGGCGGTGCAGACATGCCCGTTGTTATATCCATGTTAAACTCCTTGTCGGGATGGACAGCCGCCGCTTCGGGCTTTATGTTAGGCAACGACTTGCTTATTGTAACCGGTGCATTGGTAGGCAGTTCTGGTGCTATTCTATCTATAATTATGTGTCGCGCTATGAACAGGTCATTTTTTGCCGTTATTTCCGGTGGATTTGGACAGGAAATAAAAACAGGTAAAAAGTTGGAAGGTAAGGTTAATTCCATGACACACGACGAAGCCGTTGAATTGCTTAATGAAGCACAATCTGTCGTTATTGTTCCCGGTTATGGTATGGCCGTAGCCAAAGCACAGTATCCCGTTCACGATTTGGTTGAAAAACTTAGAAGCAAAGGTAAAACAGTAAGATTTGGTATTCACCCTGTGGCAGGACGACTTCCCGGACACATGAACGTTTTGCTTGCCGAAGCCAATGTGCCTTACGATATAGTGCTTGAAATGGATGAAATAAATCCTGACCTTCCCGAGACAGATGTTGCCATGGTAATTGGTGCCAACGATACGGTCAATCCAGGTGCACAAGAAGACCCATCAAGCCCTATATACGGTATGCCCGTCGTTGAAGTATGGAAAGCAAAACGTGTTATTGTTATGAAACGTTCGATGGCTGTGGGATATGCCGGCGTTGAAAATCCTCTTTTCTACAAGGAAAATGCCAGTATGTTATATGGTGATGCTAAAGATAGCGTTGAAAAAATCAATGCAAAATTAAATTAGTATTTTCTTATTGAATTAAAAATCCCGGTTTCGCCGGGATTTTTTGTTATACTATACTGCATTAATAAAATAATTAGTCGTCCCTTAAAAGTACCTATCCTACCTCGTCCTTGTTTGCAACGAGCATGCACATTTTCATCCTTTTGTCAGCGGTTTGGTATTATTTGTCAGACGGTAACGTACGCAGCTATGTGTAGGGCAGGTTTTACGAAGATTATCAGTATCTAGTTACACGAAATTTGCTAATTGTTTTTCAACCCGAAACGTAAACCCCACCTGCGTTACATACGGGTGCTGTTGTAACCAGTTGAACTTATTCAAGAAATTTAGTAATCTCGATTTTTAAAGTCGGAAGGTATCTAATTATTGTCCCCCAAATAATCTCATTGTCTATTTTGTCATAGCCATGAATTACTCGGTTTCTCATATTAATTATTTGTTTTTTACTTGTGATATCAATGGTTGAATCTAATTTTTCAATTCTTGTCATTGCCTCTCCGATGATTTCAAATTCTCATTCAACAGCTCTTCTCAGCATCTTGTCAGACATATAGACATTGAAATCTCTATTATCGCCCAAGTATTTTTCGATTGAATCAATTGATTCACGAATATTATAAAGGTATTTTTTAATCTCTAACTCCATAAATTAAAGTTTTAGTTTTATTAACTGAATCTATAAAATATGGGTTTGATAAGGATTTATCTGTAACCAAATCAACTGGACGATGAAATAAGTTCTCTAATTTATCTACAAGATTAAAATAAGAATCTGCATAATCACTATAATCCATTGGGTAAAAAGAAATAAGTAAATCAATGTCACTATTGTCTGTAAATTTATCAGTACATATGGAACCAAATGCAAATAATGATTTCACATGATGTGATACACAAATTGCATTAATCTTATCAATATTATCAATCAGTAATCTATGCATTTATCTTATTTTCACAAATGTACAATTTTTCTTGATTTTTATCAAGTAGTTTAAATTTCAATTGGTTACAACGGTCGAGTGTATGTGCCGTAAGGGATTGCGGAGCAGTATCCTGTCCACCGACACGAATGTTTGAGCGGGCTACAACGTTTGAATACCCACTGAAACCCTTATGGCATATACACTTTGTTAGCGTTTCGTTGTTCATTTT
>Ga0302253_1000867_pt1 | contig 21515 bp, 16 predicted proteins | sample AAG_RA_Trp_MG_FD_193537 | JGI IMG/M metagenome (GOLD analysis project Ga0302253, IMG submission 193537) | Enriched activated sludge microbial communities from anaerobic digester in WTTP, New Holstein, Wisconsin, United States - AAG_RA_Trp | ecosystem: Engineered > Bioreactor > Anaerobic >...
GGAATAAAATCGTAAGCACGTGATTTTTTATTTGGTGCCTAGGGAGAGAATCGAACTCTCACGACCACAAGGATCGAGGGATTTTAAGTCCCTTGCGTCTACCAGTTCCGCCACCCAGGCAACGAGTGAAAACTAACGGATTATCAATGATTTTCTCTTGTTTCGTGCTTCGGGCCTAACCTTCAAAAACCCTCAAAAACACCCTTTTTCCTGCAAAAAAGTGGCACACCTTTGGCACACCCTGGCACACCAGTTGTCTATTAAAATTCGCTCCGATTTGCAAGTCCTATTTCATGCGGTCCCGCCTCTCTTTCCTCTCCTGGCAGTCGATGCAGCGGACGGACCCCGGTCTCGCCTGGAGGCGTTCCTGGGGGATGGGGTCCCCGCAGTCGATACATTCCCTATGGGTAGGGATGGGAATGTTCTGTGGTTTCATCTGCAGGTTCTGCAGTACCCGGGTCCGTGTCTGCTCCTGATACATCATGGCTAAGTCCTGGGCTTGATCGATGGCGTCTCCCATTTATTATTTCCCCACCGCGATCGATATCCGATCACCAAACCATGAGGAAACGATTATCTCGCATGAGTATCGGACGCCGTCGATGGTGTCCGTCATGCTCGGGTCCGGTTTGTATCCATTCAAGGCCATGAGAACCATACCTCCAAGGACAATCCCGGCGCCGAGCGTACCCATCGGACGGATGACGGCTCGCAGATCAACGACCCACTGAGAGGGGTTCCCGGTGATGTCTCGCTTGAAATATTCGACTTGGGCCTTCAGCCATTCGGTGATGGCCGAAACGTACCCGGGAAGTACGTCCGGTTTAGTTGTGGCCAAGGTGGACATTGTGGCCTCCGGTGTGTCCTGGTTCTGCTTGAGCCACTTCTTTTTGATAAAATCGACGACCGGTGGCGCCAATAAACTGACAATTGCGATAATTGCATCTAGTCCCATTCCTCATTCTCCTTTCGTTACGATATTCCATGCATCATTAAAGAATCCGTTCCAGGTTTCCCGATGCGGTTTTCCTGGTCGCCACGCCTCGATATACTGTCGCCATCCTTCTTCTGGATCGCCCTGTTGGGGGAGTTTATTAGGCAATGTCCAGAGCAGGAGACGTGCAAATGCACAGGCGAGAGCATCATTGTAGGTGATGGCCGAATAGCAATCATCCTCGGTGGGTCTGATTCTCAGTTTGCGGCATATCTCTTTCGCTGTTTGCATTGTCTCAGGATGCGATAAAACACCACGAACCCCTCCTCCTTTTTCAAACTGCCAGAATCCACGGGCGGGTCCATTGATCTGAGCTCGATGCGAGAAGCGACTTTCCTGCATGCCGATTGCGATCAGCATGGCTCTTGCCTCTTTGCTGTCCATAATCGGGTCGAGGAGCGTAAGGCCGCAATTCAGAAACAAATTAACCATGGCGTCCTCCTTATAGGAGCTTTATCCCCAGGGCAGCGGCAATTCCTCCGATGATCCCCCCAAAGAAAGACGCGCACTTGTCCCACAGAGGACGGCATTCAAGTTTCTTCATTCGTTCATCCATATTCTTTAATGTTTCGAATATGATCCAGTTCTGCCGCTCTGGTGCAATGTTTGCCCAATCCTTCTCGGTGATCGTCAAGAACCCATTTCCCATTGTCGCGCCCCTTTTTAAATGTTAGTGAATTACCTGATGTGCAAAGCCGCCCAGATTGCCACCAAGAAGCACAGGATTGAAACGATTAAGTATCTTTTCATAATTCCTCCACTACCGGCGGTTCAATGCTCTCCACCTCGGTTCCGCTATGTTCTATCGTGGTCGACACCGGCACGGCCCACATGCCGTCATATGTCCTTACGGCAAGGATGATTTCTTTCGGCCCCGGTCTGCGTTCGGAGTCAACCGCGGATTGCATTTTAGCCGCACATTCAAGTGCTTCCGCTTCGGTGCTAAACTTTATCCAGTTCATGGCCTACTCCTTTGTAATCGTGACGGTATAGCTGGCCGCATTGGCGTTGATTCCACCGTTTGATGCCCAATTATACGTTGTGCCGTCCTTGGTTGATACGATGGTGATTCCCGTGGAACTGGGGGTGAGGACTTGCTTGACGGAAATCCCCGAAGCGGAAAAACTGCTGGCATAATAAGTGCGGAACCCGCAAGCACTCGTCCCTTGTGCTGCTGTTTGTGTCCCGTACAGATTCAATCCACTGGCCGCTGTCGCTATGACTGCCCCTGCGCCGAGGCTCACATCTGGCGCACCAATACGAAAGGTCGGATCAACGCCGGATGATTTTGTGTAGGCGGTTATCGATCCTTTTAGTAAAGCTCCGAGAGGTGTGGCGGGAGCTTTATAGCAATAGGTCGTTGAGTCTGTTGCTTGGATTGCCGACACAATATCACTGCCGGAGAGCGTCAAAGTATCCCATGCCACACCTGCGGATCCGTTTGTCCAAGTATCAATCAACTCATCCCCCAGCGTCTCCCCCGTCCCGACAGCCTTACCAAAGCCGACAAGGGCCTTCGAGCCATCGGAAATGCTGAGCTTGCATCCAATGTAGGGGCGAAGATCAACAGACGGGTTGGTGATAAACGCCGTGCCGTCAACCACACTCAGATTGCACGTGACGGCGTTAAGAACGACACCGGAGGCGTATTTGATCTGTTTGATATTCTGGTCAATGTTCCACCAGTCACGAGACGCATTAGGGTTTGATGTTAAATAGGCAAGCGTCTCCGGCTCTAACCGGTTCGGCCTGCTATCCCATACTTTCTGCGTCCAGATACCAGACGCGCCTTGAATCCAGTTCCCCATAGCGCACCTTCCTTTTAATCAAAGTATAGGATGGTCCTGCCCTTTTTCGTGTCTCCGGCATTCGTAATGTTCAGAGTCAATTCATCGTCAACCGGCACTTCGGCCACGGGGAAAATGGCCTGGGCTATTGAAGCACTTCTATCAGCAAGATTCCCGGTTGCGACGTCATAACCATACGAGTCAGTGATGGTGATGTCGTAATTGTCAGTAGGGGTCGCCGTTGTTTTGTCACCGAGTAACCCGGGGATTGTTTCGATCATCTTGAGTTTCCCGTGGATTCTATTCGGGACGCTCGGCTTCGCCGATTTAAGTGCCGCTACAATAGCCAGGGCTACCGTCCCATCGGATGCGGAAACCCAATCCAAAGTCAATTTGAATTCTCCAATGTCTCCACGTAGATATAAATCAGATGCTGTTACCGTTAGTGACTGTGCCATGATCATCCCTCCTGGTTTAAAGTAAAAAACCCCATCGTGACGTGTGAACGTCTTCGATGGGGCACTTATGTGCGTTATCGGTGGTTCCCCTGGGTGTGGCCTAAGTGTGACCCGGGGGCCTATGTCTTATCTGCGTTCCGCTGCTCTGGCCTTCCGAAGTTCTTCCTCCCTGTTCAGGATCCGGAAAGGTTCCTTCATGGCCGGGTACGGGATTCCAACCGTCATGGCAACAAAGTTGGCGAGGCCGTCAGCGAACTTCTTTGCGTTTTCGCGGCGTTTCTTCGGGGTGGTGGCTGTGATCATCCCTTTTGTCGCTTTGAAAGGCTTTTCGGATGCGTTTCTTACCCTTTCGTATGGGGTGTCGCCTCCTCCTGCGTAGTATTTCCCTTGGGTCATGTCGACTACTCCGCTGACAACTTCCCGGATTCCAGGGAGATAACCGGAGGCGGATTTGAGCAGTGATGCCCACCACTTGTCTCCGCTGCGTCCTCTGAGTCGGTTTCGTAGTTCATTGACGCCTGTGTCTATTGCCGTTCCAAGTATGGCATAGAGGAGAATGGTTTTCAATAGCAGTGCTTTCGCTCCGGGGTCTCCTCTTTTAACGGCTCGGTATCCTCTGGCAAAACCTGCCAGGTTCTTCTGCAATTCCCCGAAGAACATTGAGAGTTGTTTCTCCAGCTCCCCTCCCCGCTGCCAGCCACTCATGTGTTCCGGTACGTTCTGCGACTGCGTTCTCTCGGTGACGAAGTCTGCCCATCGGTAGGCGAGTTCTGCCTTCTCCGCCGTGGTGAGTTTCTTGACCTGGGCATCGGTTATGTCGAGGGCCATCCTCATCTGATCCGTCATCTGCCCTGCTTTGAATGCGTCCATGGCCTGGTATGTGGCCGCGAGCATGCCGAGGTCTACTCCGAAGATGTCGACTTGCTGCAGTGGCGCAAGGCCTTTCTGCCCGATTCTTTCGCGCAGCGATGGCTTGAGGCCCTGTTTGTTGATTGCCTGCAGCACGTTTCCGACGTCCTGGGAGTAGCCTGATTCTCTCCTCCTGCGGTATTCGACCGACATTTGCCGGTGGAGCCTCTTGACCGCCATGGGGTCTTTTGAGTAGGCGCTGATGGCTCTGGCCAGGCATCCCGGTCCCACATATACCATGTAGTTGAAGGCTCCGTTTAGCTGCTTGAGCATGGTCCCGTAGTTAGCGGCCAGGGCATAGATGGTGGAGTTGTTCCGGAGCCATCGGAAGAATCTTTCGATATCCCCCTTCGCCTCCGGGGTGCTGATTTCGGCAATGTCCTTCAGACCCTTCTCCATCTCCCGCCAGATCGGGAGTCCGTATCGAGCCTCGATCTCCGCCTTGAATTCCTTGTTATACATAAGCCAGGCGGCGTTGCTCATCGCTTCCTCAAGTCCAACGTAATCCGCGGCCCTCTTGTGCATCTCCCGGATGGCTACGGTGTATGGTTTCAACCAGACGGCGGCTGATGAGCCGGTTCGTTTCTTCGTCATCCCTTTGAATATATATGGCCTACCGAAGCGTTCCTTCATCTGCTCCTGTTCCTCGTCCTGGGCTCTCTCGGATGCGAGCACTTCCTTCCGCCAGTAGATGCCGTCTTCTACTCTTGGCATGGCATATCCGTTGATTTCGAGGAACTTGTCAGCCAAGAGGTCCCCGCTTTTCTGGATGGTGGGAATGGCAAGGTCGGCATATTCCCTTTCGGTCTTGCTCAGTTTGTTGACGGATGCGCCGTAGGCATCGTGGGCGATCTTGAACACTTTGTTCGGGTTGTCCCGGTCCTGCGATCCCCACAGGCCGAATCCGCTTTCGACGATGGAGCGCGAGAAGTCCGGGTCAAACCATCCCCGATAAAGGGAGAGGGCCAGGTTACGGTTCATTTTGATTCCCGCGAATTCGACTTCCTCACTCAGCCATCCCATGATGTCCTTGATCTCCGGGTGGCGCTTCTGAAAGGCTTCCTGTGCGGCCATGAAGTCGTCTTCCAGTTCGTAGGTTATTCTGTCTCGTTCGTTGCTTCCGCGCTTAATCTCGCGCATCAGGACGCGGTACACCATGGAGTTCATTCCGGCGATGGATTCCACCAGATTATCGAAAGTGTCAAGGTGTATCGTATAAAGGTCCTTCGCTGCAGCGAGTCGGGCCTTGGCTTCCTTCCATCCCGAATAGGTGGCGTCTGCCATCTCCTTCGAGACTTCCTTGGCTGATTTCATGGCGGCGATGCTGCGCTGGAGGATCATATCCCGCGTGACCTTCTTCTGGCTCATGATCATCGTGGGGCCTCGTTTACCCAGGGTGGCGTAATGCATCACGGCATCGTGCATGGCTTTTAATCCCGGATAGGAGATGTTCCGGATGGGGATCTTCTCAAGGCGCTTCAGGGTGTCGAGGGTGCGCTCGTCGATGTCCGCATCGGGGTTCGTGATGAGGGCTTCCCGGATGGCTTCGAGTTTCAGCCTGGTGTCTCCTGTCATTCTGGCCAGGTCGAAGTCTTCGAGGAGGGCTTTGATCTTCTCGGCGTATTCCGGTGCCATCTCCGAGGTCTGCTTCAGGACCTTTTTGAAGTCCTTGATGATCTTCCGGGTCTCCCTGCGGATCTCGCGCATGGCTCTCTGCTGGGCCTGCAGCATCTTATATCTGGCTCTTGCTTCCAGGAGTCCTTTCTTGTTTCCGGAAGCGAAGGCTTTCCTGGCTGCCATGGCTTCCCGTCTGATCTGTTCCGTCAGGAGTTTGTATTCGGAAATCCAGACTTCGTCGTTCAGATTCTGACCGGTCGATATGCGAATGAGGGCCTTTGTAGATTTCTTCGGCGGTTTCGGCTTCACATTCTGCCGGGCCTTCTCTATGGACGTCTTCAGCTTCTCGATCTTGTTGTTCAGTTTCCTGATCTCGTTTAATGCAGTTTCATCTTTCTCCTCGGTATCTTTAGTTTTTGCCTTGGCTTCGCTCATTAATCTATAGGTGGATTCCCGGAGACGGTCCCGTTGCACTACTGTAGCATCCAGATCCCTTTGCAGCTTCTCGATGATGGGATCTTGTACAGTATGGACCGCCTTGGCGCCCTTCTCCCAGGCTCTGTTCTCTGTCTGCTTTTTCTCCTTCTCCCACTGATATTTGGATTTGGTGATCATGGTGGCGCGGTCGGCCTTCTCCTTCTCCTGCTTGAGGAGCTTCTGGTTCGTGTAGTACCGAGAGAGGAATTCATCAGTGGCTTTCCGGACCGAGGCTTCGGCCTTGTTATACTGCTGGACGCTTAGTCCAGGGTACCATCTCTGCAGGTCCTCGTAGAACATCTCGACGGCCTGGTTGACCGCGGCCTGGACGATTTCCCGCTGCTTCTCGGTCATCTCCTCGCCCTTGATGGAGTGCCCCATGGCGGCTAGAACTTCCTTCTGCGTCCATCCCTGGTCCTGCATGAATTCGGGATAGGTGGACGACCACCAGATGGGTTCGCCAGTGATTTCATCGGAGAGTTTCTTGCCGGGTTCTCCCTGCTGCACCATGCCATTCAAGGTGCTGATATAGGCGTCCAGGTGGTCGCTGAAATCGAGGGAGATGTATTCTTCCGGGTTCTCGTCGATGGCCTTCTCGGTGTTGGCTCCGAAGTCGAAGGAGCCGTCGTCGTCCTCTGACGGTTCGCCCAGGTCTTCGCCGTAGGGGGCGTCCTTGTCGCGGACAGAGGTGGGCTTTGTTATACGCCCCCCAACCTCCGGGGGGCGGGGTGGGTTAGGGAATAATTTATCGTAGAGATCAGAGACTTCTTTTCTTAGGTCAAGGGCCTTTTCTTTGTACCCAGAATAGCCCCTTCTCCATAATTTTTCAGCCGTCCTAAGTTTATCGATCTTCAAAAGAAGAGCAGCTTCCCCTCCCTCGTTGCTTTTTATGTGGTTTTCGTATTGGGATTTGGTTATTGACTTGACGTTGGCCATGATGGGTTCATCGTCACCACCAAAGCCAATAATATCCCCCTTGTAATATTTACGCTGCACGCCCTTGTCGCGTAACGACATTGTGGCGAATAGGTTATTTTCCGGACTATTCGCCGCTGATGCCATAGAGACGCCTTCTTCGTGTCTATTGTCTCTTGTGTTGTACGAACGGCCCCCTTCGGGAGCATTGCCATACCTATAACCCACTGCCTGGATACTTCCCTTGCGGCGATTGTAATCATAATCAGGGTCCAACTCGAAAAAGGGATGCTCGAAAGAATCTAAATCCTCTTTTTTTATACCCTTAAATATTCCACCCACGGGCGTAGGGGTTGTCTCAGGTGGTTTTGTGCCCGTCCCCTTGTCTTTGGACATGGGGAGAATGTTACCTGATCTTTTCTCGTTGTCAAGTCCGTAGGGGGCGTCCCCTTCCTTCAGGATGCTGGCTTCCTCCGGATCGAAGGTCCCCCGGTTGCCGGTGGCGGATTTGATCTGGTTGGGGGAGAAGACGGCGATGGAATCAGCTTCGCTTTCGTAGGTCATGCGCGGCCACGTCATGCCATCGTATCCTTGAGCGCTTGCATCATTGATTTCCTGTTCGAAGATTCTGGTGTTATATCGTTCCTGCTCTGAGACGAACGGTCTTCTCATGTTAAGGAAGACAGGCAGCACTCGCCCTCCGCCTCTGTGAAATGAATCCACATCCCCCAATACCATCGCAGTGTGATTCGCGGTGTCTGGTTTTTCAGCGAAGAAGAAGGCCTTCTCCCCTTCGCTTCCACGTCCGGTTCCCGCTTTGTGCGAATCAAAGGTATGAAAGTCGTTCCGGGTTCCATGATAGACCACTCTCGGTTCCCCGTTCTCGTCAACTACCTTGCTGGCGTTTTCTGGCTTGACAGAATCTAATAATAAGCGCACATTACTACTGAAGCTCGCCTGTGGGGTGTTCCGATCATTGTCGGTCGCCCACTCAATCCCGCTATGCGGGGCATCCAGTGCGAGCTTTTCTATTTCTATCGTCTGGATCGTATAGAGGGGGTTTGGTTGGTTATCTGCCGTCGTTCTCTTTACTGTCAGCTTAACGGCAACGACTTTGCCATTCCGGTTGATCATCGGAGCGACGAACCTCTGAATCTCCGCGATAGTCGGTTCCCCCTTCTTGTCCGGATGTCTCGAATCTAACAATGCGTTTTGGAACAACTTGTCCGCATTGGCGACCGCCAGAGCATGATCCGCTGCCGTACTTGATTTCAAAGAAGAAGATGCGCTGGTCATCTTTTCCAGGTTTGTTCTGGAAACGGTTGCAGTCAGTCCCGTCTCTCTATTACTGAGTTCCTTGCCGATAAAGGTGGCCGCATGCTCTTTCGCCTTATCGAAGGTCGTTGCTTCTCGATCCGGCGTGGCGTTGGCGATGGCCTCCCAATCCCCGAACCATTTCTTGAATGCCTTCGTCCGAACCTGTGCCCACTGGCCGGGGTTCAGTTTCGTCGGTTCCCCGTTGGGCGCTTTCAGGTACGTTCCGTTCTTCTTGGCCTTCTTGATGATAGAGGCGGTCTCTGTCCCGTAGGCAGCTTTCCCCTCCCGGAATTCCGTCCCGTAATCCTCGAACCACTTCCCCTGGTAGTCCTCAAGGTCCCTACCGAATTGTTTGTTTGCGTCCCCGAACACTCCCTGCTCTGCCAATCCGGTGAGTTTTTCTTCTCCATCCCACGCGGCATCCCTTAATGTGTTACCCTGAACAAGATCGACCAAGGTATTGATCTGCCCTTGCGAAAAACCTTCCCGGTATACGAAGGCATCCTGGGCGCCGTGATTAACCATCAAGTCTTTAATGTAGGACGTTGCCTGTCTCGAATTGTCAAGAACTCCAAGTTCAATGTTGACAATACCGCGAATACGGGTTCCGGATCTCATTAAGAGAGTGAAGTATTTATCTCCCCTGTTGATGTCCTTGGCGATTGAAGCCATATGATCCTGCCGGGTGAGGGTCTCATCCAGCTTCTCATGCGGCACGGGGATCGTCAGGAGCGGATCTGTGGCATGCTCTGCCGGAACGTCGCTGATGCTCCGCTTTGTGACCTTGTCTCCATCGATGACGCTATATACGTTGTGGTCGATGATCATGTGCCCTTCAAACTCCACCTTCCGGGCCTTCAGATGCTTCGCCACAGATGCGGTCATGCTCTTGTCGGCTTCCGATGCGGTCACGTCTCCGCTGGGGTGGTTGTGTACGATGGCGACCTTGACGCCCTCCCCCGCTATCCGTTTCAGCGTGAGCGTCGTGGAGTGGATAGATGCTGCCAGGATTGCCGGGGATGCAATTTGCACGGCACCGGGAAGTCTTGACGAGCAGGCTTCATTATAGAGAATCTTCCCCGATTTTTCTCCGATGTAGAGGACCTGTAGAATCTCGACATTTTTGTTACGCGTAATCCTTAAGGCTTCATAGACATCATTCCAGGTCTTGGCCTCAATGCCTCGAAGTCTCACCATCTTCAAATCTTTGAGGTCATCGACCATCTTCCCGACGGTGTGGTGTCTTTTCTCTTTTCCTCGTACTCCTGCAGCGTTTCTGTCAGCATCCTTCCCGCTCCGATTGAGCACACCGGGACGGGATAGTCCGGCGGTGAAGAAGTCGACGGCCTTTTCGAGGGCGTTGAGGGCCTTGGTTGCGTAGTTCGCTTTCGGTTCATAGAATGCCTGGCCTTTCGTGGTGATCTCCTCTCGCATCTGCGGGGTGATGTTGATGGCATGGACCTTCTGCCCGGCCTCGTCCCGATACGCTGTCGCGAGTGCTTCTGCTGTCTCTCGGCTGGACAGTCCGCTTTGAATCACTCCACCAGGACGCTCGACAACATTCCATCGCCCGTCGCCGCCCTGTCCAACCTCATAGCTCTTTGCGCCGCCGCCTACGTTTACTTTCTCGACCTTTGTCCCCCATTTCTTCACATACTTGTCCGCGAATTTCGGGAGCTTCTTGTCGTAGAGGAGCTTCAGGTAATCGCCGCCGATGGATTTGTTGAGAAGGATGTTCCCGGTATAACTGGGTTCGCCGTGAGTCTTGTTGCTTTCGATCTCCTTGATCGCATCCTCTCCGAACGTTTTGATGGCTTCTTCACGGGACAGGTTCTCCCAGGTGCGGACAACACGGTCACCTTCCCATCCGGTGTAGGTATACGTTCCATCATCCTGTTTGACATATTGCAGGGTATCGATGCGTTGTGCTTTCCCCCATCTCTCTGCCTGGGCTTGCCCTGGGGTCCATCCGATCCACTCCACTTCCGGATCCTTCGCAGCTATATCAATGAGGCGCTTCAGTCCTAATTCGTGCCAGGTGTCCTTGAATGGGGCATCGGGAACGGCGCCATACCCCTCGAAATACTCAGGGTGTCCAATGTTCTTTTCTGCATCTTGTCTGCGGTTGTATGGAACACCGACAGGTCTCTCTCCGAGGTAAACCTGGAATTTACCGTCGCTCGTTTCTTCGACCGTTACGGTGTTTTCTCCCTCTCGGTATCCCTTATCCCTTCCTTCCTGATGCCAGTCGCTCTGGATGGTCTCGGCGAGAAGACCTATTCTGCCGTTCTCGTCGTAGCGTTTCTGCGTCCGAATGTGCAGAAGGACGTTGGGTCTACCGGGAAAGTGGGGGGATGCGTAGGTGTCCTCGTCTACATTAACAAGGAATTCGTCAAATTCAAGATCCGCCACGAACGTCGTGAAGTAGTTTCTGGCCTCGGCTTCTGTCCCGACCGGTGCTCCCCACAGAAGGAATTGCTTGGATGCATCACGCCCGGCTTCAAACATTCCCCAATCGCCTGCTTTAATTTCCCCCTCGGCTATCATGTCACTCAATGGCCCGAGTGCTGTTGCGTCTATATCTGGATTGGCGAGGTCTTTCGTGGTCAGCCTCCGGATTTTCAAGTCTGGCCTTAGTTTGCTGCCTGCCTTCCCTCCCGGCATCGAGTAGGTCCAAGTCTGCTCGGTCCCGGGTATCCCGCCGGGTAGGTTCCGGCTGGACCATCTGTCGTCTGGCTCGTTCTCCTGCTGCAGCCATCCCTTCTTGGTCTCCTCCATGTACTCCAGGAGGTCGGCCTTCGGGATCTTCTTCTCGTTACTCCGGCTGTCGATGTACTCGAGTAATCCGGACCATTGGTTCTCCTCGCGGATCCCGACGAACTTCTGTCCCCAGGCTTCGATGCGTTTCTTCCACTCTGCCGGCGGCATCGCGGTCTCTCCCTGTTGTTCCAGTATCGATGCGGTGTTGGAGTAGAATGAATCCGCTTTCTCCTTCTCCCCGTACTCTCCGCTGGGGGATTCGACGGAGGTCTTCTTGGCTGCCGCCTTGTGGATATTCTCAAGTTGTTTTTTTGTCTTAACCTTCTGTGGATTGACGGCGACGATTGCTTCAAATTCTCCGCCATGCACAGATGATGGATGATTAAAAGATAGGTAGTCGTATCCTTCCTGTCTCGCTATCTTAGCTTCGTGCGCTATGTAATCGTCCAGGGTTTCAAAGTCGGGATGTTCCTCCATGATCACTTCCTGAACGCCATCATCTATATTCTTCGTTTTCCCTTCGGGGAGCGCTACTTCCAATACCCTGGGTGTTCCCACTCCGCGTCCTCCGCCTAAAATGGGATTTGTGGAGAACGCTTCTGCCTCGCCTTTCTCTCTGGTGAAGTAGGCGACGTCTCCATTGAATTCATCAAATTCATCAGCGGAGGTTCCATGGTATGCGTTGACCTTAGCCTTCACGAAGTCGGCAGCGGTTTTATGCTTACGGGCTTCTTGGAGCATGGGCGATTCTTGCTCTGTGGAGACTACAGCTTGGACCGCATCGACCAATTGCTTCACTTCTTCTGGTGTTACGGCATCGCCTTTTTTGATCAGGCGCGTCCGGGTGGAACGGGGGCCATTGTATGGTTTTTCTTGCCCTGCTATAAAACCTGTTGATCCGGTCATGTCGGTAGGAATCACGGACCATCCTTCGGGCAGTTTTACACTCTGCAGTTTCTTCTCGTATTCGTCCGACCCTTCGGCAAGTTCTCCTTTTACATATGTCCCTCCAGGCAGGTCAACGTAGAGGACGCCTCTGCCGTAGAGGTCGCCACTCAGGTTGGTGGGGATGTCCGCTTTGTTCAATGCGGAGACGAGCGGCGCCACTTTCGGGTTGATGGGCACGTCATGGGTTTCTTCTATCTGCTCCCTGGTCCGTTTTTCTGCCCATGTCTCCTTGTCGGCCGAACTACTTGATATTGTTGGAGAAATAACGGCTTCACCATTTGCCGTAGAATCGACGATCTCCGAGGGGGACGACTGATCCTTCATGTCAAATAGAGGCGTACTGGATGTTCCGAGGTCCAGTTCGGGTTGTTTGTCGCCGTATCTGATTTTTCTGGCGTTGACGTCGGCCGGTTCCTCTCGGAGCAGGTCCTCGAGGTTATCAAACTCGCCGGCGAAGGTATAGAGGAGATCGGCCGAGGTCGATTTCCCCTGCAGGTGGTCATCGACAGCCTTGTCCATTTTAGCAGTCGGGGATTCCGTCGCCTGTAATCTGGCATAGTGTCTTTCGAGGTGGGTTCTCTCTTCCGGCGTCCAGAGCTTTGCGTTCTCCGGAGACAGGGCGAACTTGACGTCATCGAGAGAGCCGTTCTCAATGAGGCGCTTTGTCAGGAAGGAGCCGTCGGTTCCTTCTGGTACGGCATTGGATGCCGCGGCTCGGTCGGCTGCTATGTTCTGGTCATCCGTTATGCTATCGGAATGCATCTGCGGCATCATGCCATGGGAGATCATTCCTGCCCCGCCTCCGATGATTCCTCCGATTGCGGCGGACGTTGCAACGTCTCCCCATTTGATAGGTTTCCCTGCGGACGTTGTTGATATGATTTCCTGCCCGGCTTCCTGGCCGCCTTCCATGATTGAGGACATCAGTGCCCTCTTGATCGCGGTGCCGGATTCTCCGAACATGCCGAGTTTGTTTGTGATGGTAAGGAGCGGAACGTTCAGTGTGAATGTTTCCGTCGCTGCGAGCGAGGCCTTCATGGGGTCCTTCGTTTCCTGCAGAACATCTCGATACACCGAACCGGCTTCCGTCATGGCCTCCATGGCCGTCATGGTTCCGGCACCCATCCATTGGGCGAGTTTCGGGCTTACTTTGGCAAGAGCCGAAGCTCCTCTTGCTACGCCCATGCCTGGGATAAAAAACGTGGCCATCGATCCGGCACCCTGGGCGAGTTGGTTGGAGAAGTCCTGTTCCTCCCCGGTCAAATCCTGCGCCCATAGTTTCGCCTGGTTCGCCAGGTCTCCCCCGACGAGGCCATCGGATACCCATTCCGCTGCTCCGGCCATGCCTTTCGCAGTCAATAGAGCGCCGACACCGAAGTCCTTGTATAGCTGGGTTGCCTTCCGGACATTGGAGTTCTCAGGATCCACTTCGTCCATGTATTCTTCCTTGTACTGCGGGCGATAGATGGTCTTCCCTGTGTCGGTTTTATCCTTGACGATATTCTTTCTGGCTTCGGTCTTGATCTGTGCATCGGCTATTTTGCCGGGGTCCATGGTCCCTGGGGCATGCGGGCTGATGAAGTCGTCGATCGTGTCGGCTGTTTTCTGCCAGAATGTCTGCGGTTCTGCAGTGCTTAACTTCGGAATCCGGTCTTCGTCGGTCGGCTTATGCCTCGGCGCCGGTTCCGGCCTGACGTACATATCGCTTTCCGCACTGCCGTAGGACAAGAAATCATCAAACCACGATGATTCCTTTGTCTTTTTGGTTTTGTATTCTTCCGGGACGTCCGGATCACGCTCATAATCGAAATATTCTTCATTATACCAATCCATGATGGCTCCTTGGAATTATTGTTCAAGAATGGCTTTCCATTTCCGCTGCTCCTCTTCCCAATACTGCTGTACTTTTTTCCAATTCACAGGTTCCACTCCATTCATTATGGCTGTCTTGTCAGCGCTTACGTAAGAATCAAAGTTTGAGACAAATGTTTCTAAGTTGGTGATAGACTTTTGGTATTTTCTAATCTTATCTATTAATTCTTTACTATCGCCTTTCCCTTCTTTGTAATATGCTTCTACGTCGCTCAGTCTATTTTTCCATATTGAAAGAACTCCTTTTGCTTGTGATTCGATTCCTGTATAGGCGCCATTCATTTTATTGATCACATTGGCCAGTTCTTTCTCCTTTTTTGTTTGAACTTCCTTTGCTTTATTATCTGCCTCTCCTTGCAACCGTATTTCTTCTCGTTTTTTTGCCTTAAATGAGGCCATGTCAGCGTCACCTACCCCCCCCCGGTAATCACGAGGATCTTTAATTCCCGGGAGTCCCTTGATGCCCATTGCCTTCAGTACGTCCGCTTCGGTAGCGTCGGGAATGGGATTCCCTTCCTGATCCATAGATCCGCGGTATTGATTGATCAGTCTGGTGATCTTCTCCATTCCCTGGTTTCTCTTGGACAACTCTTCAGATTGGTTCGTCTGGAGATCCTCATCAAATTTTTTGCCGTATGTGGCGCGGAAGTTTGGATTCTCGGGGGTAGGGTCGCCTCCCATGATATCAAACCATCCATCCCATTTCTTGACGGTTCGGTCCCATGCTGCACGGTAGGGATCATGGCCGACGATATCCAGAGCGCCGTTCTTGACGAGAAATTCCTGCTCAGTCTCCTGTCTCGGCTCCTCTCCCATCATCGGCATACCTTCGGGAAGTTTGATCCCAGGTCCAGTTCGATAGTTCGAATACGTGATGCCGGAGTCTTCGCCTCGTGGTGCTGGCATTGAATCAAGAACCTCTCGTTCGCTGGATCCCGGATACCGGCCTGACCTGGAAATGAATTCCTGTACTGCCGATGATTCCTGTTCCGGGTTCATTTCCGCAGGCGACAGGGGCCGGGAATAATTCTGTCTCGTTGCCTGGATAACTCCTTCGGGAACTCCCTTCGGGGTAACAAAGGACAGGAGGCTATCCTTTTCCTCTTGGTCTGACAGGGAATCCGCCATGGCGCGGGAGATTCCGGGATTTTTGCGTTCCATTTCGTCGAGAATGTCGTCGTATTTCATAATAGTTACCCTAATGTCCAGGAGTTCCCAGGATATCCGATTGACCCATACTTGGGCGATGCCATCGTTCCACTACTTGAGCCAGAGCCCCCGCTCTTGCTGCTTCCTTTGTTATCTGCTTCCCATTGGGCCATGGCTGCAGCGAAGTTCTGATCAGCCGAATGGATGGCCGCGTTGTTGATATAACTCTGCTCCGCCGCTCTCTGCTGCATGGCATCGTTAATCAATTTTTCATACTGGGTCATGGCGGCCTGGTTGTTGAATGTGCTGGACATGTTCCTCTGGTTCAGCATGTCCGCTATTGTCTTCTGGTAGAGATCCATGGCCTCGTTGTACTTTCGTTCGTTCTTTTCGGAAATCTCCTTGTTGGTGATCTCGGTCTCTGCCTTGACTTTCGTCAAGTTCCTGGCCTGTTCCAGGTTGGCGTTGTTGACGTTGGCGTTCATCTGGTTCGCCCGGTTGGAGGCTTCGAGGTTGGTGGCTGTCTGTCCGGCAGATCCAAGAACTTTGGATATACCGGTTCCTCTGGTTCTCATTAAATCGCGGATCACTTTCGCCACGACCGCAGGGTTGTCGGAATACTTTCTGGCTTCGATGAGAGCATCTCGGAAGCTGGTCCGTTCTTCAGCGAGGGAAGGCGCTGCATATTCCTGGGTCTTCTCTTTGATGAACTGATTGTCTATCGTCGGCACTTCAACCTTGACGCCTGGGATCTCAATGTTCTTGATGTACTCTTCCAGGGAAGGCGTATCAAATGTCGGAAGATTTAGTTCTCCGGGTGCTTGGTAAGTGGGCGCCTTGATATTCGGCAATGCCGATGCTTTCTGGAAGGCAGGGAGATTATAAGTAGGAACATTCGACAGGTCATTGCTGCTACTGCCGGCACTGATTCCCCATCCCCCCCGCGTAATCCCGGATGACCCGCCAGATGATGCAGAGTTGGCGACGTCGCTGTTCCCGCTTCCTGCGGGGGCGAGTCTGTTCTGGTACGGATAAAAGCTCATATTTAGGCCCTCCTTTCAAATAAAAAAGCCCCTTGTTCCCGGTTTACGGTAATCAGAGGGGCTTGTTCAGCGTTTCCGATGTCCCTTTCGGCGTGGCTTAATCGTGACCGTCAGGGCTTTATGCTTTCTTCCTGGCTACTCTTACATCCATCTGCCTGTCTCGAATCAAACTGAAATGCAGATGCAAGAAGTTCGACAGCCTGTGCGTAACCAACGATACCGAAATAATAAACACTGCCGTCGTGTCCGTGAAGAAATACATGGCCGTCAGGCAGGACCCAGCCCAAAAGCTGAGGCAAAACGGGCAATCTAATAGGTGGGTATGTTGTCGCTCGCTGTAGAGAAATGGCGTCTTGTCGATCAACCATTCGCGTATCCCCTGTAATGGCGCGGCCTTCTTCCATAATTCCACGGCGGCCTCGGTCGCTACGATTAAAAGAATGATGTCCATTATCACAGAGCCTGTCATTGGTTGCCCTCCGTATGCTGTATCTTGTATCCGCATGAGCACCCGGCATATCCGTGGGGGCTTCCGCAACAGGGTTTATATTTCCTCATTATTCTACCGCAATTCGGACAGTTTTCATCTAAAATTGTTTCAACGGTGCCGGGGATGTCGTCACTCTTCGAGCGGCGTTTAAGTCTGGTCAGGTCCAGCATTTTTATCTCTCCTTTCGTTCAAGTTCCTGCATGATCTCCTGGACGGTCATCTCGCTGTCCAGGACGGTATCACATGCTTCGTTGCTGCAGACAAATTGAGAGTTAATCCCTTCATCGTTTGTCGGAACCCGTCTGATCATCATGCCCTCACCACAGACGGGGCATTTGGGCCGTTCGTATTGATCCAGGAAAGTTGGAGCGCGGTTTCCGTGCTTCTCTGTCGTCAGCATGGCTTTCCTGCCCCTCTCCGCCAGGATAAGCTGATAGGCCATGAATGCTCTAGTGATGTCGTTGTTTGTCATGTGGCCGAAGATCTGCAGGGCCTCATTGACCGCGTTGCAACGATCGGCGAATTCTTCTTCTGAAAGCAGTTTCATAATCGCTCCTTATATGAGTGCGCTCGGGCAGCATCCCGCAAGTTTCATCGCCTCGGTACGCATATCCTTAATCTGTCCCGGTTTCTTGGCGGGATCATTGGCTTCGCAATAATTGTCTTGGCAGGAGTACGGCGTCATGATTGTAAACGTACACGGAGGAATGCCACAAGTTGAATCATAGCCATGAAAACCCGCAGGAATAAGACGCACATAAACTCCTTTACAGTTATAAACCTTGATATGAGTATCGCACCATCCCGCTGGCGGTGAGGTATAAATCGCCCTGCAGAGACCTGACTGATATACCCAATACGCTTCCCCTGCGACGTTTGAGGATATGCCGATCGAAAGTGAAGCGCAGACGGTTCCGGATTTATATTCCTTAAGGTAGATGATGGCGTTTTGACTACAGTTCGGGTTTTCTGTCGGCGCAGTATAAACTGTCGTATTTCCCCTCTGCTCGGAGACCCCTCCCCCTCCGGCCACTGACCATTCATATTCTATCCCTGGAACACCATCGACAACGATTAACGTTTGCGACGATCCGGTGAGCATGTTCGTCGTCGTGTATCCGATTGATACGTCAGAGCATCCTCCTCCGAAACAGTGATCCCCCTCGGTGCCCATGACGGTGCATTCCCTTCCGCTGTCTGTTTTGGCGGTGAAAGCCAGGCGCCATGAACCATCTGTGATGAGATCATCAATCTGGATTGTAACGTCCCGATATCCGAGGTTGCTTCCTCGACGCTGTATGAACTGCCCCATATCCAACACGGTGCCATGCTCCGCGATTACGGATGTGATCGGATCGGTCGAGTATTCGAGGAATTGAACGGTTATCGTATCGCCGGGGCAATATTCGACATCCCCTCCGCCTTCGCATCCGACAGGGTGGACCTTCTTTCTCCTCTTTTTTGTGTCCTCTCTCGGGTCCTGGTTTGAATATTCGTATGGCTTCGGGAGGTCTGGTTCCGGGAAGCTCGGGTTCCATCGTGAGGTCTGCCAATCCGGATTGACGGTAGGGGCGCTGGGGAACTGGTATTTCCCTGAATCTGGGAATTCGAAGTCCACCGAAATCGGATTTAGGTATTCTAACGGAAAATCCCATCGGTACTCCATCTCGTCATACCCCCCATCGAATGGGAGCCAGGGCTTCTTGAATTCGGAGTGATGCACATTATAATAGGTCGCATCCGGGATCTCCTCCTTGTAGTCCGTGTAGAATGAGGCCGTCGACCGATAAGGCTTGTGGAGCGTCTCTTGGTTTGATCTCTTTAATTTATCCGGATTCATGTCATTCCTTACGGAGGGTTGTTCGTTCTGTTGCAGGTCATCGCCAGGGATTTCAGGAGGATGGTTTTCCCTGCTTCGTTATGCCGGAATTTCAACTGCATATGACTTCCCTGATGTGTGAAGCGAACGGATTGTACGTCCCTGGGTGCGGCGGATGGATTGTTGACCCGGTTGACTTGCATGGACAGAGTTCCGACAGAGAAGGCCTCGCCTGCCACATTGTGCTGGAATTTCAGTTTGATGTGCTGACCCATGTGCACGAATCGTGTTGAATCTTCCCTTCTGATCCTCCCGCATCGAATGGCACAATCTACCAAATGCACTCCCCGTCCTGCCTGGTTGTGGTCGAACTTCAGGGATATATGCTTATTCTGGATGTTCCAGAGCATCTGCTTCCGGCGGTGCGGGTTCTGCAGTGCTCCAGTCCCATATTCCAGGAAGGTGATCGTTTCATTGATCCCGTCTACTAGGTGGAGGCATTCCATCAGGTCGGAGAAGGTTGCAGTCTCCGCCGTATTACTTCCGGCCTCGTAGGTGCGCTCCATCAGGTCGGTGATGGTGGCGGTCTCCGATATCCCATCGGTCATGCTCTGGCCGGTCATCTCGTCGGTCAGGGTGACCGTTTCCGATGTGGATTCCTTCAGGACATCTGCGGTCATCTCGTCCGTGAGGGTCGACATCTCGGAAGTGCCGTCTATCCACGAACCGTATCCGTCCATGGCGTCCGTGAATGTGGCGGTCTCCGCCGTATCACCATAGATCGTGTCGGTTAGCCCGTCCATGGCGTCCGTGAATGTTGTAGATTCAGCGACGCCGTCCTCGATGAGTTCCTCTTCCGAACCCCAACTACCCCAGGCAGGCTCAGTGGCCTGATATTTACGGATCAAGAGCCAGTCAATGTATAGTTTTGCGTCAGTCTGAGTGCCGGCAATGAAGCGGAGCGGTAGATCTTCCGTCGATACGGTGGTGCTGATGGTGACTTGATTGGTGTTGTCTTGCCTGTAAATGACGCTTGTCGAACCATTTCGGATAATGTCCCATACGGCATATGATCCTGCCGAGATACCACCTGTAATGTTAGATGTCGATTCTGCTCCTGCGCCTGACCTTGAAAAATGCTTCTGGGCCAGAGACGCATTAGCCGGGATAGTCATTGCGGCCGCATATGTACCGCTATTGATCTGAAACCCAGCGAATTCGCGCCGGGTGGAGTCGTTGTAATGGCCTGTTTTAATCTTTGCCCGTAGTGCTTTGTTTGTCGAAAAGTTGGTTTTAGATTCTATGTTACTGTCGGCTGCTGCGCGTCCAGTAATGGTGCAGACTGAGGAAGATACGGAATATGTGCCGAGTGTCTTCCAGTCCGAGCCCAAAGACGTGCCGAGGAAATCATCAAAATAATCAAAGGTGTTCGCCCCATTACTGGCTGCCGTGGCGTCGCTCTTTTCGTAGTACATATAGAACGTTGTGTCTGACGTCCCAATGCTATCGAATTCAATCCAGATCGTGGCGAGTTGGTTTGGCGTGGTGCCTGTGATGGATTCAATCCAGTAATCGAGGAGGGTTGTTCCGTCGGATTTGGTAAATCGGATGTCATTGAACGTAGAAAGACACAATCCTCCACAGTCGACGTCTTCACCCGTCGCCCCGGAGGATTCGCCCACGAGCAGCTTCATCTGGTAGTTCGTAACCGCTCCAGACGATCTGCTCAGCGTGATTGATTTACGCTTCCCCCAACCGCTTAACCAGCCCATGAATGCTCCTTACGCATGTGCTGCCGTAATCGTGCACCAGGCTTTGAAGACGTCCCCGCTTTCGACGGCCTTGCTGGATGAGAATTTGGAATAGCACATGAGTTTCCCCGCGGCGTCTCCGGTATTGCCGGGGATCTCTGCGGTGTCTGCTCCGGTCCCTCCTCCGACCAGGGATGCACCGTAGAGGGTCTTCGTGGCGTTCATGGTGAAACTGGCTTTATTTGCACTGTTAGTGATGGCCTGTGATGAAGCGGCGGCTTCGTTGAATTCCGGTCTGGCGCTCCCAGTGTAGGCTGTGCATTCCGTATAGACCGGCGTGGCGTAGGTCATGGTGGCTGCTGCGGTCGTGTCGCTCTCCACCAAGGCGAGATACCATTTCGTGACGTTGCTGGTCCCGTGGAACATGACGTTCAGAATAAAATCGAGTCCCTCATGGGTCATGATGTTTGGTCTCTCGTACTCTGCCCATTTCAGGTTTCCCTGGGAATCGTAGCACTCGAAGTTCCACTTGCTAAAGATGAGGAATCGCATGGCGCACTGATAGGGGGACCACCATCTTTTAACGGCATCCCTGGCCCGTTTTGCGGCGTCCTTGATTCGTTCCCACAGTCTGTCGAGAAAGGATTTGGCTCCCTTAATGACCTCGCATTCCATTTGATCCTGCATGGCGAAAGTATCCATATGTTCTCCTCCTTTACGGTATGGTTTTTGTGTTCTGGTCTACGCCATCGACGGTCGGCGTCACGGTGAGGTTTCCCTGGCCGGATTTAATTCGAACGATAAGTTCTCGCAGATCCAGGAGCGCCCCGGACCCGTCGAGCTCCATGGTGATGTAAGAATCGATGGCCTGGTCTACGTCGTCGTCACCGTAGTTCGATTGATAGATGTACCCGTCCCCCGATCCTCCCGCCATCTGCAGGACCGTCACGTCTCCGCTGCCGGCCTGGATGTCCGTAACGCACGAGAAGGGCTGGGATAAAACATCGAAGTACCAACACTTGTCGGTCAGGTCATAGACGGGGAATATGTTGCATTCGGTGGCCGTGCTTCCGCTGACGAGTCCTATCCTCAAAACATTGTAGGTGCTGTCGTGGGTGAGCCACATTTTGTGTTCGTAACCGTTCCGGATGCATTCGTCCTTGGTGGGGTCGAAATAATTGGCGATGTCCTGGGAGATCACGACGACGG
>Ga0302253_1000868_pt1 | contig 21484 bp, 22 predicted proteins | sample AAG_RA_Trp_MG_FD_193537 | JGI IMG/M metagenome (GOLD analysis project Ga0302253, IMG submission 193537) | Enriched activated sludge microbial communities from anaerobic digester in WTTP, New Holstein, Wisconsin, United States - AAG_RA_Trp | ecosystem: Engineered > Bioreactor > Anaerobic >...
GATCCCGCACGCGATCATGGGCGGATTACCATTAACCCGGGCGCACCACCCGACTGCCATAAAATTATCCTTCCCCTTCACCTGTGTCCCCAGAAGGACAACCGGCATCGGGATGAAAAAGTTCGATCCGATCTGTTGTTTTTCCATAATTGCCTCTCATTTCGCTTTCGCGGATTCACAGGTCAGAAAGCCATATACAGGCAGAATACATACAATTCTTCTGCAAGGGCAATCTGAACCGTTGGTCTAAAATTTGCCTTAACTGAATATATAGGAAATACGGGTAATTCAGAAACATAGTTTCATTGAGGTAACTATAATGTACACGAGGAACGGTAAATCCTACCACTGTCCGGTCGAGGCGGCGCTGGACGTGATTGGCGGAAAATGGAAGCCGCTTATTCTCTGGGCGCTGGGAGACGATGTGCTTCGTTTTTCTGAACTGCAGAAAGCGCTTCCGGGCGTAAACACCAAGATGCTCACCAAGCAGCTGCGGGAGCTGGAAGAGGACGGGGTGATCACACGGACGGTATATCCCGAAGTGCCGCCCCGTGTCGAATATGCCATCACCGATTTTGGGAAAACGCTGATTCCCATCCTCCAGGCACTCTGCAACTGGGGGGCTGAATATCTCGGGATTGAGGAGGCTTCAGCCCACCAGTGCCCCACGAAAAAAGGAAAGACACGATAATCCCGTCCCATGCAGCGTGTTGAATACCGGGAGGCCGGATAGCTGCGGGATTGACCAGCCGGTTCACCTTCACTCCCCGCATACCACACCCCTTATCCATCATTCCTGCAACACATTGGTATGGACCCGGTTATTTCCCGGATACGGAAGGAACTTGAGAGTATAGCCGATCCTGCACTACAGGAGAGTTCAAAGCGATTTTTCAAAGAAGAGATCCGCTGTTACGGTACGAAAACGGCTGCCGTCATCGCGCTGGCAAAGAAATACTGGAAAGAAGTAAAGAGCCGGCCGAAACCGGAGATATTCGCCCTGTGCGAGAAACTCTACCAGTCCGGGTATATGGAGGAGTCCTTTATCGTTTCCGAATGGGCGCATTCCCTCTCAGGGCAGTACGAACGAAGCGATCTCCCCGTGTTCCGGCACTGGATCGAGACGTACATCACCAACTGGGCGTCCTGTGACGGGTTCTGCAACCATACCCTGGGAGATTTCGTTGAGCAATTCCCGGACACGGTTGATGAAATGAAACGCTGGACGCAGTCAGGGAACCGGTGGATGCGGCGGGCTGCAGCAGTTTCTCTCATTGTGCCTGCAAAGCACGGGAAGTTCCTTTCGGAGTCCATGGAAATTGCCGATCTGCTGCTGACCGACACTGATGATATGGTGCAGAAGGGATATGGCTGGCTCTTAAAAGAGGCGAGCCGGAAGCATACCGGGGAAATCTTTGATTATGTCATGAAGAACAAGCAACGGATGCCAAGGACGGCTCTGCGGTATGCAATCGAGCTCATGTCACCGGAGATGCGCTCCGAGGCGATGAAAAAGGACTGGAAGAGGTAGTCCGCCGCAGATTTACGGGATCTCCAGCGATCGCTGCCGGACAAGGCTGATGAGGTCATCAAGGCTGGAGCACCGGTTGATCTCTTCGCTACTGGCAACAATCAGGAGATCTTTTCCCATCTGGACAAGGATTGCCGGGAACGTGATGAGCCCGGCCCCGATCTCGGAGATGAATTCATTCCGGTTCAGGAACCGGGCGGGTATGTTTAAGTCCCGGACGAATCGTTTCCAGTCCTTTTTCATGCCGATCGGGGTATTGGTTATAGCCGTCAAGTTACAGAAATTCCGTTCGTGCGCTATGCCAGCCTTCGAGGAATACTCCTTCACTCCCGGCAGTATGCCACTATCGGCATTGTAGATGAAAAGGAGGGTCTTCCCATATGACATGAAGAAAGGGGTGTTTCTTCCCCCTATATAGTTTGAGAGGATACCGGGAGTTCAGGTAATCGAACACCTGTTCGTCAGGAATGATTCAGCTGCACCCGGTCCAGCCGCAGTGCTTGCAGATCCCCTTGTTGCAGCCCTCCCCGAAGTCCAGTGGCTCGCCACAATCGGGGCAGGGGTTCTTTGCCCCAACTTCGCGGATATCCCAGTCCTTTAAGGTCGTGATACTCTGGTTCTTTGCCGAGAGCTCGATACAGCGCCCGACAACATCCGCACACGAATGCCCTTCCGATGACGGGTTCTTGATGGCCACAACACAGTTGACTTTGGCAAACTGCTTGACGAACTTATTGAACGGGACCCCGTTCTGGAGGCCGGTACTGATAGCACGGCCAAGGGCGCTGCTGTTCGCTTCGCAGCCCCCACTCCCGACTGTCCGGATGAAGACCTCCATCGGTTTCCCGTCCAGGAGGTTGACCGTGACATAGAGCCGGCAGCACCCTGACTGGCAGAGATATGTCCGACCAAGGAGTTCCTTGGGCCGGTCAATCGAGAGCGAAGGAATTTTCTCCGGAACTGTCCGTCCGGCAGAGGGTGCCAACGATGACACCTTCTCCTTCAGGGAGAGGACCACGTCCTCCCGGCTGCCGGTCCGGTAAATGGTAATCCCCTTGAGCTTTAAGGTCCAGGCCATCAGGAGTGCCTCGGCACAGTCCTCCTTTGTTGCGGAGGAGAGCATGTTGATGGTCTTGCTGATGGAGGCGTGGACGTGCTTCTGGAACGCTGCCTGCATCAGGATATGGTCTTTCCAGCTGATGTCAAGGGCGGTCTTGCAGAGGGATCGGAACGCCGCAGGAAGCCAGTCCAGATCCTGTACGGTCCCGGTTTCGTGGACATGCGTTATTACTTCCTCAACTTTGTTCTCCAGCGCCTTGCCTGCCAACCCTGTCGCGGAGAGGGTGGCCGTGAGCCGATCGCGGAAGACAGGGTTGACGATGACAAACACTTTGCCAACGGTATTTTTCCGCGTATAAGCAAACGAGAAGATCGGTTCGATCCCGCTCGAACACCCGGCAAGCAGCGAGATGGTGCCGGTGGGGGCGATGGTTGTCGTCGCTGCGTTCCTGACCGGGAACTCCTTCCAGGTACTCCCCTCCCAGGAAGGGAAGGGGCCGCGTTTTGTAGCAAGCTGCCGCGACTCGTCAACAGCAGCACGGGTGACGAGTTGCATGACCCGCTCGCACCATGCCCGCCCCTCGGGAGAGTCATATGCCAGCCCTGCCATGAGCAGGGCGTCATGGACCCCCATCAGGCCAAGGCCGATCTTCCGTGTCCGCTTCGTTGCTTCCGCAATCTGCGGGATGGGGAAGGTGTTCTTATCGATGACCAGATCGAGGAAGCGTGTGCCCATGTGTGCGGTCTCCTCAAGTAATCGTTCGTCAAGCACACCATCCCGCATACAGGCTGCGAGGTTGATGCTCCCGAGGACGCAGCTCTCGTAGGGAAAAAGCGGCTGCTCACCACAGGGATTTGTGGTATCGATCTCTCCCAGCTGCGGTGTCGGGTTCCTCCGGTTTATCGCATCAAAGAACAGGATACCGGGTTCGCCATTTTTCCAGATCCCTTCGACAATGGCATTCCAGATCCGGCCGACCGTTACTTGATCCCCAGTATTGGGGTGGGTAAGCCATACGATGTCAAATTGCTTTTTGGAGACATGGTCCATGAACCTGTCGTTGACCATTACGGAGATGTTGAAATTGGCAAACTCACCCTCTGTTGTCTTGGCCGTGATGAACGGAAGAATGTCCGGGTGCCAGACATTCAGGATCCCCATGTTTGCCCCGCGCCTGCGACCGCCCTGCTTGATGACTTCCGTTGCTGCGTTAAAGACCCGCATGAACGAGACAGGGCCTGAGGCCACCCCCTCGGTTGACTGGACAGGGGATCCCTCGGGACGGAGATTAGAGAAGTTATACCCGGTCCCGCCACCGGTCTTGTGGATGATGGCCCCCTGCTTCATGGCGTCAAAGATACCGTCAATGGAATCAGGGACCGGCAGCGTGAAGCAGGCAGAGAGCTGACCGAGCTCGGTGCCGGCATTCATCAGGGTGGGCGAGTTCGGAAGGAACCGGAGCGAGGTCATGGCCTCATAGAACCGGGCTTCTTCCTCGTTATTATCGGCAAGGGCCGCTGCTGTGCGGCGGCAGATATCGGAAAAATCCTTCTCGCCTTTCCGTAGGTAGCGGGCGGAAAGGATGCTGTCAACAACCGGTTGTGAACTCATGGGTATCCCTGACCTGATCTTATGGAAGGGTTAAAGCGTACGGGAGGATTGCAGACAGGCTGCAGCTGAAAGAAACTGGTATTGTAGTGGTTATTCTCTTGTGCATAGTACCGCGAACGTAAAATCACTTTCCGATCAGGCACCAGCACCGGACCTGTTCGTACTGCCCTGAGATAATTATGAGACCGGAGTCGTGATACCCAGCCGCTGCAGGAACCGTTCATGGAGGCGGGTATCCGCCCCGAGCTCGGGATGGAAAGAGAGCGCAATGTGCTTGCCCTGTTCAACGGCAACAATACCCTGCGGGATCCCGGCAAGGATATGAACGCCATTTCCTGCCGATCTGACCACGGGCGCCCGGATGAAGACGGCATGGAACGGTCCTCCCTCAAGGCCGTCCATAACAAGGTCTGCTTCAAACGATTCCCGCTGCCTGCCAAACGCGTTCCGGTCAACAGCCATGTCAATAAGACCCAGGGGATGGATCCGGGGATCTTCCACATGGCGGGCCATCAGCACCATCCCGGCGCAGGTTGCAAAGATTCCCCCCGGAAACGTCCGCAGGGGCTCATACAGCCCGTTCTTGTCGATCAGGCGGGAGATGGTTGTCGATTCTCCGCCCGGGAGGGCAAGGGCGTTGCATTCCCCAAGATCGGCGGGGCTCTTCACTTCGAATACTTCAGAAGAGGGGCCGTGACCCATCCGTTCGAGCGCCGAGAGGAACGCGTCGATATGCTCGCTCACGTTCCCCTGGAGCGCAAGAACGCCAATCTTAGCGTCCACGGGTCTGCAGCACCTCGTCATCCGAGAGCTTGTGGACATCGAGGCCGGGCATGGCGTCGCCAAGGCCTTTGCTGACCTTTGCGAGCACTTCTGCATCATCGAAATGGTTGACCGCTTCAACAATGGCTTTGGCCATTAGCTTCGGGTTCGAGGACTTGAAGATGCCGGATCCGACAAAAACGCCGTCCGCACCCAGCTGCATCATGAGAGCCGCGTCTGATGGGGTGGCGATTCCGCCTGCCGAGAAGTTCACGACCGGAAGCCTGCCGCGCTCAGCACACTCGAAAACAAGTTCCGCGGGAGCCTCGATCTCGCGGGCATAATCGGCCATCTCCTGCTTGTCAAGGCCACGAAGCATCCGGATCTCTCCCATGATTGTCCTCATGTGGCGGACTGCTTCCACGACATTGCCAGTACCGGCCTCTCCCTTGGTCCGGATCATGGCCGCACCCTCGTTGATCCTCCGGAGCGCCTCGCCAAGATCGCGGGCGCCACAGACGAAGGGGACCGTGAACTGTTTCTTATCGATATGGTATTGTTCGTCTGCTGGAGTCAGGACCTCGCTCTCATCGATCATGTCGACCCCGAGGACCTCTAATACCTGCGCTTCGACAAAGTGGCCGATACGGACCTTGCCCATAACTGGGATGGAAACTGCATCGATGATCTCCAGAACCTTCTCGGGATCTGCCATGCGGGCAACGCCCCCGGCCTTCCTGATATCTGATGGCACCCGCTCAAGCGACATGACCGCAACTGCGCCTGCCTCTTCAGCGATCTTCGCCTGCTCGGCATTGACAACATCCATGATTACGCCCCCTTTCTGCATGGACGCAAAGCCGCGCTTGAGGAGCTCAGTGCCAAACCTCAGCTCTTCTAATTTCATATGCCTATAGTATTGATCACGACAGCCCATAAAATCAGAGTACAGCAGGCAAGAACTGCATACATCACGGTCACGGCCCGGACCGCAGACAGGATATCCGCGCCTGCTGCATCAAGTGTCCGGTCGCCGTCTCCGATTGTATAGACACCGGGTTTTTCAAACCGGGTGCCTGTCCCCCCAGCCATGGCTCCTATAATAATACCCCCGTTGAAACCGGGGCGCAGGTAGCCGTCGCGTCGCATCACCCGCCATGCCTGGGGCAGTGTACCTTTCAGAGTAAACCAGGCGAAGAGGAGGAGGACAGTTACCCGGGCCGGGATGAAATTCATGATATCATCCATCCGTGCAGCACACCACCCGAGTCGCTCACGCTCGTCCCGGTACCCGAGCATGGCATCCATGGTATTGATGGCCCGGCAGGCTGCGGCTCCCGGAAGGCCGAAAACGGTAAACCAGAAGAGGGGGGCGATGATACTGTCGTTGAGATTCTCAGTCATTGACTCATAGCCAGCCGAGAGGATATGATCGCGATCAAGAGATGCGGTATCCCGGGACACTAGGAGGCTGACCTTCTCCCGGCCCTTTTCCATGCCCTCCTTTAGTGCCGAAACCACGGCAAGGCCGTGCTCCTCAAGAGACCGCCAGGCAAAACAGAATTTCAGGAGCACGGGAGCAAGGAGGAGGTACAGAAACCCGGGAGCATAGAAAGAAACAAGGATGAATGGAGTGCAAAACAGCAATACCGTCAGGAACCAGAACAGGACTCCGGCAATACGCTGGACACTTGCCGGGTAACAATCCGGCTTCCCCCAGAATGCAATAAACGATCCAAGAAGGGCGACCGGGTGATACCGGGAATGCGGATCGCCGATAAGCCGGTCAAGAACAAGCGCCGCGCAGAGGGCCGGGGCCGCTAGCGTTATTGCTGACGGTACCATGTGTAGAGTGCCCCGACAATGAGCGTGATGAATGCCGCGATATTGAGGAACTCTGTTCCGGTATAGAACCAGGCACAGTACAGGAGGAGCGCAATCCCCATCATGATCATCAGTGGATGAGGCCGGCCCCGAGCAACCGGCTGGAGAGGATATTCCTCGCGGATGGTCGGGCGTGATGCCTGCTGAGGCAGGATGCTGACAGGAACCTGTGCTTTCATCACCCCGTACCCTGAGATGATGTCAAGAGTGAACGTGCCTGGCGGGCAGTCTTTGAGAATGGGTATTGCAAGCGTCGATTCATCAACAACATACAGGTTCTCATGAAAAAAACTGGTGAATGCCCCGGCATTGGAGGCGGTTATGGTGATATGAATCGGCGCCCCGTGGTTCATGAATTGTATGCGGAGGAGGCCTCCGGGCTCTGCAACGATCTTCTCCCGGGGGACATCAATGGAGTTGATACTGCTCCGGTTCAGATGGACTTCGTACCCGTCATCTCCCTCTCCGCCTGCGGCAACCAGAACAGAAAAAAAAGCGGGGACGACCATACCAGAACCTTCTGTTTCAGGATCCCTGCTGGGGCAGGAGGTTGGGGATACCCTCATGGATGGGATAATCCACCCTACAGGCAGCACAGTGAAGGGTCCCTTCGAGAACCTCTTTGGCATCTTCTGCATCAACGTGGAGAGAGAGATCCCCCTTGCAGACCGGGCAGCAGAGGATGTCCATCAGGGACCGTTTCATTTCAGTTCATCCCGGATATCGATGATCTGGGTAATCTCCGGTCCGGTGGAGATCAGGGCGACGGGGCAACCGATGTCTTCCTCTGCCTGCTTGATAAAGTCCCTGGCCTTTTTTGTCAGTTTGGCGTATTCGGTGATCCCGAAACACTCCTTGTCTACCCGGTCGATCCCGGTGATTGCTGCCTGGGTGCAGCCGTTGATCATGGCAGAGTACCGTGCCATCCCGCCATCCCAGCCGCCGATACGGCGCTTTCTGTGAGTGACGGTGCCGAACTCCTGGATCCCCATGGCATCGGACTTCTCGGCCGGCATCTCGGTAGAGAACGGCCCTTCCCCGACTCTGGTGGGATATGCCTTGAAAACGACGATAACATCATCGATTCTTGTCGGGCCTACACCATTGTCTGCGGCAATCTGGGAAGCTGACGTGTCCTTGCTGGTCACGAAAGGATAGGTCCCGTAGTACAATGAGATACCAAATCCCTGGGTACCTTCGAGAAGAACGTTCTGCTTCTGTTTCAGAGCATCGTCGATTGCTTGTGGCACATCGAGCAGGTATTCAGCAAGTTCAGGAACATCCTTTGCCTGCGGGGAGGTGCGCATCACACGATCGGAGTTCGCCGGCCCACAGCCTGAGCCTGTGCTGCCGATCTTCTTTGCCAGGTGGGCGCTCCCCTTGTCCCGGGCAATATGGTCTTCCGTAATGATACCGCAGCGCTTATCGACGAAAACACGGCCCCGGACACCCAGTGTCTCGACTTCGTGTTTCAGGACCCTTGGATCAACAAGAACCCCGCTGCCGATACACAGCTTCGCATCCTTATAAACAAAACCGGACGGGACCATACGGACGCCGTATTCCTTGGTTCCGACCTGAACAGTGTGCCCGGCATTCGGGCCAACACCGCCGCGGGAGATGATAGTGGGTTTGTCCTTGTGGGCAATGTGGGCAACAACCTTGCCCTTCCCCTCATCCCCGAAAAATCCACCAACGATAATTGTACAACTCATTGTGTTTCATGTAGTATTGTGCGAGTTCCCCAATAAACTATTCCCTGAAACAGAGGCCCGATACATGCCAATCTTTAAAAAAGGGATGTATTACGGGCCAGCTTTCCATTATTTCAGGCCCTGGAGGAACCGGTCCATCCGCTCAAGCGCCTCGCCAAGGTCTTTCCTCGATACAGCATAGGCGCACCGCAGGTGATCCTCGCCACCAGGACCAAAAACACTGCCGGGGACAACAGCAACCCTTTGCTCCTTTAAGAGACGCTCGGCAAATTCCGCATCCGATAGCCCTGTTTTCTCAACAGACGGGAAAGCGTAGAACGCTCCTTCCGGCACGTGGCAGGGAAGGCCGATACGATTCAGTCCGGCCACGAACAGGTTGCGGCGGAGGCGGTACTCGTTTACCATGCTGTTCTTGTCCTCCTCCGCCGATCGGAGCGCTTCAAGAGCTCCTACCTGTCCCATCACCGGTGCGCAGAGCATAACGTACTGGTGGATCTTCAGTGCTGCATCGCAGAGTTCTTTGGGCGCACAAAGATACCCGATCCGCCATCCGGTCATGGCATATGCCTTGGAGAATCCGTTTAAGGTGATCGTCCGTTGCCAGAGATCGCCAACCGTTGCCGCCACGCAGTGGCTCCCCTCATAAGTCAGCTCTGCGTACACCTCGTCGCTTATAAGCACGAGATCGTGATCAATGACGATATCCGCTATGGCTTTGAGGTCGCTTTTCGTCATTACCCCCCCGGTCGGGTTGTTCGGGAAGTTCATGACCAGCGCTTTTGTCTTCGGGGTTATCTGCTCAGCAAGGGTATCCGGGTTAATCTTGAAGTGATCTTTCTCAGTACAACGGAGCGGGACCGGTCTCCCTCCGGCAAGAGTGACACACGGCCCATATGAAACATAACTGGGCTGGGAGACAATGATCTCATCGCCCGGATCCGTGATCGCCCGGATCGCAATATCGAGCGCCTCTGACACCCCGGTAGTGATGACCATTTCGGTATTGCTGTCATAGTTCACGCCATAGTGCCGGGCAAGATACTGCGAGAGGGTGTCCCGAAGTGCCTGCAGCCCGCGGTTGGACGTGTATGCTGTTCCACCCTGTTCAATCGAGTAGATGCTTGACTCGCAGATATTCCAGGGGGTATTGAAATCCGGTTCTCCCACGCCAAGGGAGATCACACCCTCCATAGTCAGGGCAAGATCGAAGAACTTCCTGATTCCCGATGGCGGGATCTCCTGCGTTCGCTGTGAGATAAAATTCTTCATCCTTGCACCTCACGGACTGTAGGGAAGACGTTCCGTCCCCGGCTGTTCAAAGAACGTATTGCCATTCTCCTTGTACGACTTCATGATGATGTGTGTTGCCGTCTCCCGAATCCGGTCCATGGGAGCGACATGCTCAGAGACAAACCGTGAGACTTCCTGCATATCCTTCCCGCTCACAATGAGCTGGAGGTCGTACGTGCCCGTGATAAGGCGCAGGCTTTTAACCTGCCGGAACCGCGATAGGCGTTCGGCTATGCGATCGTACCCGAAATCGCGCTCGGGACTCACTTTCAGTTCTATAATGGCAGAGACCTCGCCGTTTCCGGTTTTCTCCCAGTTCACTACCGTTGAGTAGCGTTTGATGACCTGGGCGGCTTCAAGGGCCCCGATACGGCGTGCAACCTCGGCTGCGGCGAGGCTGGTCATGGTAGCGATTTCTTCTGTCGACAGCCGGCTGTTCTCCTCCAGGATGCGGAGGAGTTCGAGATCCTTTTCATCCGTCATAATTCACCTGAACCAAGTCTTGAGCCACTTGGCTTCCATCTGGGAGACATCGAGATCCTTGAGCCCGTTGAGGCGGGTGTCCTTTAAGACGACCTCGCGAATCTTGCCCGTGTTGGCATCGAACCACATCTCCTTGGTCCTGCCGTACCGCCCGCGGCTCACGACCCGGGTGTTGATGACGCCGAGCATGTTCAGCTCGGAGATTAGATCGGTTATCCTCCGGTGGGTAAGCACGTCGAGTTCGATGGACGGGGCGATGTCCTGGTATATACGTGAGACTTCCCCGCTCGTAAAGATATTCTGTCCCAGCTGTTCTAGGATCAGCATCGAATAGAGGATCAGCTTGCTCTGCGTTGGCAGGGTTGCAATGCACTCGATCATGCTGTCCGTCTCGATCTTGGCCTGCGCCTGCTTGACGTGCCCTTCCGTCACCTGTCTGGACTCTTCGTCCCGGTCGGCAAGTTCCCCGGAGATCCGGAATAAGTCGAGTGCCCGCCGTGCATCGCCATGCTCCTGGGCGGCAAGTGCAGCACAGAGCGGGATGACTCCTTCCGCTATTGCACCGGGCACGAAAGCCTGCTCGGCGCGCTGTGCAAGGATATCCACCAGCTGGGGTGCATTATACGGTGGGAAGACAATCTCTTCTTCAGAAAGGGAAGAAAGAACACGAGGATCCAGGAAATCCTTGAAGCTCAGGTCATTGGAGATCCCGATGATGCTGACCTTGGAGTTTTTCAGGTCGGCATTAATCCTTGTCAGGTTGTAGAGGGTGTCATCACCGCTCTTCTTAACAAGTTTGTCGATTTCATCAAGGACAATGACAAGGACCCCGCCACCTGCCTCCAGCTGGTTCTTCAGCTCCGCATACACCTGGTCGGTCGGCCACCCGGTCATCGGGATGTGGGTGCGGGTCTTGTCGCTTGACATTTCATCGACGACATCAAGGCATTTGGCTATCTGGGCCAGGACCCTGTACTGGGTATCGATCACTTCGCAATTCAGGTGTACTATCCTGCAAAACGTCCCCATTTTGCTGCTGGCTTTCTCGAGCTCCGTGCCTACATACCTTACACACGCGGTTTTACCAGTTCCGGTCTTGCCATAGATGAGAATATTGGAGGGCGTTTCATTTCGCAGAGAGGGTGCAAGAATGGATGCTACTTCATCGATCTGGGGTTTCCGGTGCGGGAGGATCTGGGGGCGGTAGGAGTGCCGCAATACTTCCCGGTCCTTAAAAATACGATTATTGGTAAGATATTTTTTGAATAGTCCCGTTGAGGGGTCATCTGTTTCCGGCATGGTCACACTGAGGAGCTGAGGATTAGTAGGATGAGAGTAAATAACGATCGGTTTGTCTGAGTGCTTATAAACCCCTTCATTTCCCATGGAAATCTCAAGAATATTTGTTCTTTTTAAAAAATGAGTGAATAAGGCGTATATTAAATTCGACCTTATTTTCATGTTCAGCATGGCTAACCATCATCGTTTATCCTAAGATTCTCTCCGATATTTTCCAGCAATGGAGTACGAGATTTAATATGGCAGTGGGGGAGACCCCTTTATTTCCAGTGGAATGGAAATAATATCAACAGGTGTTTTGTTGATATTTTTAAAATAACAGCCATTTCTAAGTATATCTTTAATAATATATAAAGTAAATGAAATGATATTGACATGATCACCTTCTGAAATTTTATGTCAACCAATACCATGAAAACAGATCGGGGCTGTTGGATACACCTCCAGAAGAAATAAAGGGGTCCCTGCTATAGAGAACACCCTATAAAACAGATACTGGATAACAGATGATAGATCAATTACCACCTCAGGTAACCATCCCACGAAATATCCGGAAAAACAGGATAAATTCATGAGTGGAGCAAATAACCCGGAAATCAGAAAGGTCAACCAGTGGATGAAATCCAGGAAAAAGAGGAGTTATTGGCAATTCTCTCATGAAAACAATACGGAAACTGGTGACCAGCCAGTTCAGTCATTACATAATTCTCTTAATCCAAAACAGATAACATCACAGTACTATGAGCCACGCCCACGTCAGACCTCTCGACATCTCTGCTGCTATTATTACCGTCTCCACAACAAGAACCAGAGAGAACGATACCAGCGGAAAAGCTATCGGGCAGATCCTCAGGGATAACAATATTCCGGTTACGTATTATACGATCGTTCCTGACCAGATCGCGAATATCCGGGATGCCTGGTTCCAGGCAATGAGACAGGCAAACTGCATCATTTTGAACGGGGGGACCGGCCTGACCCATGACGATTGCACAATTGAGGCAATCTCACCTCTTCTGGAAAAACAAATCGACGGATTTGGTGAATTCTTCCGGATGAAAAGTATCCAGCAGATTGGCATGGGAGCGATGCTTTCCCGTGCTGTAGCCGGCACCTGCAAGGGAAAGGCAGTCTTCTGCATCCCCGGCTCAACACCTGCGGTAACCCTTGCAACAACAGAACTGATAATCCCCGAGATTGCCCATATCCTTTCTCACGCAAACCTGTAAGCAGAATCTGTTCGGGAAAAAGGGATTGAGAACGAAAAACGTACAGGCTAAAAAACAAGAGTGAACTGTTGTATTCTCCTCTCAAACACCTTTCGACGAACGACATCCTAATCTGAAGGGAGAAATGATTTTTCCCTGCAAAAGATAACTATCGCTGGACTTCAAGGAGGGCAACCCGTTCCAAGACAAGATCCCCGATCCGTTCCGGGTTATCAAGAGTGCTGAGCTCCCCCTCATCGATCCCGAAAATTTTCATGAGGGCTTCTCGTTTTTTCCCATCTATGGTATTCCAACCCTTGCCATCAATGAATGAAATATCCAAACTCAGGGCATCCCAAATCCTGGAAGAGGATGGATAACAACATACCCACAGATGATTCTCACCTTCGTGGATTCCGAAGGATGCGGCAACATTGCACTGCCGCGATCCCGCGGCATACAACAGCGCCTCCATCTCGAGAGTATTGGATATGGCCCCTCCTTTTCTGTATGACCGGGCCGCGTACCGCAACGCCGTTTCCGCATGACGTTTGCCGGCAAGCAGGTCGGCATTGAAACAGATAACGTGTGTGCTGAATTGCCCTGAAACATCCCGAAGCCGGCTCAGAAAGGCCGGCACATCAGTGATCCGGCACGTGGCAGCTCGGATCTCGCAGGAGTTCATATCACCGGTCATGCAGTCACCTGAACCGGGAGAGTGTTGACTGTCCCGCCATAGTATCCTCATCCTCATCCATGGGTGTCGCCCGGACCCGCTTCTCCAGTTGGGTAAACACCTGCTCGGCAATACCGCGACCGATTAGCTTTGTCACCGTCTCGAACCCTGCCTCAAGGACCGCTTCGGGAGACGTGATGCCGTTGTTGAAGAGCCGGCGGGCACGGACACGCCCGATGCCCCGAAGCTTCACGAGCGGGAGCAGCTCGCGACGTATCCCGTTCTTCATGCAGGACTCATACTCGCGGATCCTGGGGTGGATAGACCCGGCGAACATCCGGGCGAGTTCCCCGCTGGCATGCAGCAGCCAGTTCACGCTCTCCACCATACCGTACACGTCGCCCGGCCCGACCGAGTACCGCTCGCAGATCCGGGCATCGGGCATCTCGTCAGCCCAGTCCGAGAGGAGCATCGCGGTCTTGAGGGCCCGGTAGTACTCTTCCTGCTCTTCCTCTTCAAAAGGCATCTCAAGCCAGAGCTCGCCCTCATGCTCATCCATCATCCTGTCGAGGGCACCGCGGTCCGCGTTACGGACATAGAGACGGGGCATGTCCGGTGTGCTGCAGATGAGGTGGAGAAGCCCGAGATCGGAATAATCCGTTGTTTTCCTGAGGGTGGAAACGATCAGGGCGGCGCTCCGGGGATCAATATAGAGCCTCGACACCAGGGTCCCGAACTCCGAGGATCCGAGGTGTTCGCCGACCTCGAGGATCATGTTATTGTCAACAAGGAATTTCAGTGCGGTATCGACCGTTTTCTGCATCAGCCTGCCCTGCCGGTGCTCGTGGACGTAAAAACTCCTATCCATGAAGGAGAGGAGCTCGTTTCTCGTGCCGGCAAACCCGGAGGCGATGAGGGAGAGCACATGGGTGTAGAGCGCGTTCGGTTCGGCAATCTTCGAGTGGACCTCTTCCGCAGGTGCATCGATATAGTACTCGAACAGCTCTTCGACCTGCCCCTCGTCTTTTGCAATAAGAATTGCCTCGCCGTAGGGGTCCAGCCGGGGCCGGCCGGCCCTCCCCGCCATCTGGTGGTACTCGCTTGCGGGGATCGGCTGCATGCCCTCACCAGCGATATACCGGAGGTAGTCACGGACGATCACCCGGCGTGCAGGAAGGTTCAACCCAGCCGCAAGTGTCGGGGTTGAGGAGATGCACTTGATTAGGCCCTTCCGGAACCCATCCTCGACAACTGCCCGTTCCGAGCGGCTGAGCCCGGCATGGTGGAATGCTGCCCCCCGAGCAACGCAGGTGGCAAGTGTCTTCACCATTTCCGTCTCGGCGTTTTTCTCCAGTTCCTGTGCAGACTCTTTCAGGCCCGGGTCCTCGCTCTTGATCGCTCCGGCAGCCCGTTTCGCGAAGGCCTCGGCATTACGGCGCGATGAGACAAAGACCAGGCACTGCCCCCCCTCGGCTATGGTATCCAGGCAGAGGTTGATGTCATCGAAATTCTTCGAAACAACCTTGACCCGTCGCGCCCCCTCACGGAAGTGGATCCGGTCATTGCAGAAGACACCCTGCCGGAGGTCGACCGGCCGCCACGTGCTGGTGACAAGTTCCGCATCCAGCCACCCGGCAAGGACCTTGGGGTTACCGATGGTTGCCGAGAGCCCGATCACCTGCATGGACGGGTTCCGGTACCGCATCTTCGCTATGACCATCTCGACAACCGGTCCGCGTCGTTCAGAGTCGATAAGGTGGACCTCATCGATGACAAGAAGCGTGATGTCAGCGATCCACCGGGCATTGTTGCGCAAGAGGGAGTCCACCTTCTCGCTGGTGGCAACGATGATGTCATTTTTGCCGAGAGTATCGTCCCGCCGGTCGAAGTCACCGGTTGCAATGCCAACCCGGACGCCCTTGTTCCCAAACTCCTCGAACTTCTCGCTTGCCAGCGCTTTTAGGGGGACGATATAGAGGCACTTGCCGTTCCGGGCAATGTGGCAGTGCATTGCCATTTCAGCGATCAGTGTCTTACCGCTTGCGGTAGGGATGGCAACGAGCAGATTCTTGCCCTTAAACATCCCCCGCTCAACGCATTCCGCCTGGGGGGGGTAGAGTTCCTGCATGCCCTTTGCCAGGTACTGCTGTTTGAGGTTTTCCGGAAGGGGGAGATCCACAATCTGCATGTCACACCTCCAAAATAACCCCTTTAATTCCACTGAAAAAAGCCGATATTTCAGTTCTTTTAGAGAAATCTAATCGATAAATCAAATTATTCTCCACAGGAAATGCACCAGAATACATAAATATGAAATTCTGTTTTTGAAAAGCCCCTCAGTAGTAGTAGCTGATCATGTCCTGTTTTGCTTCTTTCTTCTTCCGGTCAAGGAATGCAAAGACATTTTCGTGGGGAACCCCCTCGATGAGCATATCCACGGCCGCCCGGGCAGTCTTGAGCTGTTCTGGATATCCTATCAGGGCAACCGTCTTGCCGAAGACAGAAATCTCCACATCGGTCATATCCTCGATCTGTTCACGGGCCCGGCCATCCTTCCCGATGATTCTCCCTCTCAGACGGTCCAGCTGGCGGGGGTTGTCTGCCATGCCGGCAAGGTCGATCACTTCAAGGAGAAGGTCCTCGTCCTCGATCATCTCGAACGCCCGCTCGGGCGAGAACCCGCGGTTGATGGCATTGACGATCTCAACCGCCCTGAGGAGCGAGACGGTGTCCTCCTCGCTCCCTTCGACCTTGACAAGCCCCTCCTTGCTGTCGATGGTGATGGTAGTGTGAGTCTTTGCCTCCAGCTCCTTTTTCGTTGTGCCGCCCTTTCCGATCAGCACGCCAACCCTGTTTCCAGCGATCTTTATCTCCTGCATCATAGCGTATCTCTCTCTTGTATAGTGTGGTGGTTCATAGGGCCATCCTCGCCGGCATCACGGCTCGGCAACATTCAGCCCGGTCACGGCATTGAATATCCCGATCTCGTCCCGGACATCGCAGCGGTTTTTGAAAAACCGGTTGATGTTTTTGATGTCCCTCATCAGGAACGGGAGGGCACGGGGGTGATCGCGGGTGACCGACTGGCCCATGTCTATGAGATATGGTTGGTCTCCGTACAATATATTGAACTCGCTCAAGTCGGCATGGACCAGTTCAGCCTTGTTGTACAGGATATCAATATCCCTGATAATCCGGGCATAGGCATCCGCGGGGTCCGGCAGGTCCGCGTTCCGGATCTGGGGGTAGGGAGTTTCACCATCGCCCATGAATGACATGATCAGGATGTTCCGGTCCCAGACAAGCGGTTCTGGCACAGGAACTCCTGCCTCCCGCGCCCGGGCAAGATTCGAGAACTCCTTCCGTGTCCAGGCAAAGATCAGCTCCTTCTTGGCCTTCTTGACGTGGGAAAACCTCCTGTCCCCGACAATGTACGAGCTCATTGTCGTGAAATTTGCAGTGCGGATCCGGTAGATCTTGATTGCGATGGGGATCCCGTTACGTTCACCATAGAATACGTTTGCCTCCTTTCCGGTGCTGATCGATCCCCCGAGCACCGAGAGCCACTTCTTGTGGACGAGTTTGTACAGGGAAAGGAGGGTAATCTCGTCGAAGACATCATCCCTCACTTTGAGATCATTGGCATCCTTGATACGGATGCCCATCTCTTCGAGCTTCTGGTCGAACCGCTCTAGTTTTTTATCGATGTTGGTTTCCCGTTTCACGCGGTGCCACCGGTATTAGCGTACATATTCACTGGATATAGTCACGGACGGGCGCGAGGATCTCGACGAGGGACTCCCCGCAGGCTTTTTTGAGGTCAAGCGGGTGGACCTCTCCTTTGCCATACGCGGCTTCAAGATCGGCATAGCTGCCAAACGAGCGGTCCCCACCGAACTTTTCCGGTCGCGTGATCGTGATCTCCGGCAGCCTGGGGAAGACATGGTGCTGGAGGATCTGGAGGATCGGGTTCTCTACAATTTCAGGAGGACAGAATGCCTTCTGGCATTTCTTCCGGATCTCGTCTTCAGTATCGGCAACGGAGATGTAGTTACCCTGCGATGAGGACATTTTCTTCCCATCAAGGCCGTTCAGGATGGGAGTATGGATGCAGACAGGCGCCTTGTACCCAAAGTTGACGAGGTGTTCCCGGGCAAGCATGTGGATCTTCCGCTGGTCGATGCCACCGACTGCGGCATCGGCGCCCAGCAGGGCGATGTCGGCAGCCTGCATGATGGGGTAGATCATTTGGGAGACCGTTGGTGCATCCATCTGCCGGCCGACCTCATCCATGCTCCGCGTTGCCCGGTTCAGGGTGATCTCCTGCGCAAGCCGGAGCACCAGCAGCTGGTATTCCCGGTTGAGCTGGAACTCGGATCCAAAAACATATTTCACGTTCTTCAGGCCCAGCCCCTCGAAACAACGTTTGTTGTAATCGGCCAGTTCGCGGACTTTTTCCATCGTCCCCTTCCGGTTCAGGAACGCGTGGAGATCGGCGAGCAGCACGGTGACCTCGAAGCCCGCTGCCTGGAGGTCGACCAATTTGTTGATCGTGACAAGGTGACCGAGGTGGATCTCCCCGCTCGGTTCGTAGCCGGCATAGACCCGCTTTGTCGGCTGTAAAAGAAGCGCCCGGAGATCGTCATCGGTGACGGTTTCGACAGTGTTCCGGGTAACACGCTCGTATGCGTCCATTAAAAAGAATGGGTGATGAAGGGAGTTAATGGTTATTCTGGATTGTTTTGAAATTGAGGGCGGCATTGGTTGCGGCAATGGACTTTACCGCATCTTTCTCGCCACCCATCATGGCCCGGATCGCGTCGATATTCTCGACAACAACATCGGCCTCCTGGTGGATTGCCTGGAAGAAGCAGAGCTCGTTCTTGTTTGCGTAAATGGACTCCTCGAAGATACAGTTCTCCCAGAGGTCGGAGCGCTGGCGGCCGAGGTCCATCGCGAACTCCTTGAGCTCGGCAGTGCTCTTGAGGCCGGCGGTCTTCTTGATAAGACCGAGACGGGGATGTTTGTTGATGAGCTCGATGACCTGTTCCTTGGTGACCGGCTTTTTCGTGGTCATCTGGATCGCGTGCATGTGCATCATGGTTGTCGGGACGATCATGGCCATGGTGGTGATCGAGATGTGGGGGAGGACGGAGAGAACATCCGGTCCATGGTGGCTGGGGACGCTGACCGGGTCGAGGACAATCGCGTCGATAGGTCCCTTCTTAATCTCGCCGGGGTCCGATCCGCGCCGGACCATGATAGCGTGGACGTGGTTCATACCATATTCCTTGTCAATTTCATTGATGATCCGGCACAGGCCTGTGGTGTTACAGGATACGACCCGCACGAACTGCCTGCCGACGGCGTCCTTGTAGTTGCAGGATGAGTTAAAGGAGAACCCCGCCAGTTCGTGCTCCTCCCCCCCCTGCCAGAGGGCCTTCTTGCCCAGTTTTTCGTACAACGCCTTGTTCGTTGCGCCGACTTTCCCGGGCGTAGCATCAACGATAACATCGGCCGCTTTGCACATGTCCTCCACGCTGCCGGCAACCTTCAGCCCGGCCTTCTCGAATGCCTCTTTTTTAGAGAGGTCGGCGATATAAAGCGGGAATCCGCGCTGCTTTGCCACGAATGCCTCTGCGTTCGGCCGGGTCTTGGAGACGCCGATCACCTTCATGTCCTTCTGGGCGGCCACCGCATCGGCCACGCGCTTGCCGATGGTCCCGTACCCGTTAATGGCAACCTTGATCATACTTCGTACATTGCGCTGGAAATGAAAAAGCTATGCGAAACGATTGCACTGCCTGACAGGGAACAATGGCTGGTGAGCGTCCAAGAACAATTCCCGTTCAAACGAGACGGTTGCATGCCCGTGGGTCACGTGGATATAAAAAAACAGGATGCCCCTCAGATGAACAGCGCCTGGTACTTCACCACTTCCGTGCTGTCCTTTGCCGAGGCATAGAGTTCCAGCGGCTCCTTGTTGACTTCAAGGAACCGGATGCCCCAGTTCACCTTGGAGAGTAACTCGGCTGCCCGGTCCTTCTCCCCCATGATATAGAGCGCTGCTGCGACAGCCTCGATGGAAGAGAGTTTGCAGGGCTTGCCGAAGTTCACCGGGTTTGCCGCCATCAGGAAGGGGAGCGCCCGCCGTATCCGCCATGAGCTGATGGCACCTGTATCAAGGACTTCCCACGAGCAGTCCAGAACGGTGAGCGATTTTACCGAACGGTCCGCTGGAGAGAGCGCCTGTTCTGCCGTTGGATCGAGGATCAGGGTGTTGCGGGGAATCTGCATAAGTTTCTGGAAAATTTTGAGAAACCCGGCCCGCTCCAGTTTCTTCACCGTGCATTTCCGGGGATCGCAGCTGTTGTCCCGGAAGGCATACAGGGGTATCATTGATCATCTGTGCGTGTCAACACTCTAAATAATGTACGTGCTCTGCAGTCCCTGCATCCTCACTCCGGATCTCCGTGCCGAAGGCATCACGAAGCCATCGGACATCGAGGTGTTCCAGCGCACGCAAGCCCGGTGCAAAGAATTCGGGATCCGGATGGTCCCGCTGCCTTGCCCGGAAACGCTTTACCTCGGTCCCACCCGGCAACCCGGCACATTCCTGGAACGACTGGACAGCCCGGCATTTTCCCGGCTGCTCGATGATCTCGAAACAGAGGTGAAGGAGATCATCAGGGAAAATGGCCCCCCTCTCTGCATCATCGGCGTCAACTCCTCTCCCACCTGCGGGGTGACCACCACGTATTATGGCAGCAGGGGCGAAGAACCCCCCAAACGCCGGGGACGCGGGGTGTTCCTTTCACGGTTTCCGGGGATCCCTGCCATTGACACCATCACATTCTCGCGGTACCGGGTATACCTTGCTGCCCCTCTCTTCTCTGCAGCGGAACGCTCGTACAACGCTGGCATCGCGAGACTCCTGCGGGAGAACTTCTTCTCCGTCCACCTCCCGCAGGATGCCGGTGACGACACAGCAGCGAGGGGTAAGTACGAGCACGAACGGCTTTTCCGGTTAAACCTGACAGCACTGGAGGATTCTGATATCGTCGTTGCTGTAATCGACGGGGCGGATGCGGACTCCGGGACCTCGTGGGAGATGGGGTATGCTTATGCACGGGGGAAAAAGGTCATTGCGCTCAGGACGGACTTCCGGCAGGTTGGCATCGATGAATACGTCAACCTTATGCTGGAGCAATCAGCGAGGCTTGTCTCAACAGAGGAGCAACTCCTCGATGCATTGTCTGCACCGGCCCTGTTGAAGGAAGACCGGTAGCAGAATCCTGACGCTCTTTGGGCGGATGCGTCCCCCCAATACACTCCCGCCTCCGCAATTCGTCCCCGGCAACCCGTGCAAGAAACTATAAGGGAATATTCACGCAATAGTACTGAGTTGTCATGGCGAAGAAGCGGGAGGATAAAGGGAGAGGAAACCGGAAGGATGGTGCCGGGACAGGGATCTGCGATCTGGACAACGGATATGAATCCCCCGTTCGTTCATTCAGGGACCTGACCCTGGCAAACATTCGCTCGCTCCTGTTCCATAGCCGCTATATCCAGCTCCTTATCGTCCTCACCCTCATCGGTGCCATCCTGCGGTTCGTCAATCTCGGATTCAACTCCCTCTGGCTTGACGAGGCCTCGACCTATACGTTCGCATCGATGTCCCTCCCTGGCATCTGGGCGGCAACAACCGGCGGGGAGTTCAATCCCCCCCTCTTTTACTGGATTGAGCACCTCATGCTCGTTTTCGGGAACAGCGAGACGGTTCTCCGTTTCGTGCCCGCCCTGTTCGGGGTCCTGACTATCCCTCTCATGTACTGGGTCGGTAAAGAGTTCATGGACCGGAATGCCGGCATTATCGCCGCTGCCGCCTGCGCCTTTTCCCCGTTCCTGATCTTTTACTCCCAGGAGGCACGGGCCTACTCCATGGGGCTTTTCTTTATCACCCTT
>Ga0302253_1000869_pt1 | contig 21467 bp, 17 predicted proteins | sample AAG_RA_Trp_MG_FD_193537 | JGI IMG/M metagenome (GOLD analysis project Ga0302253, IMG submission 193537) | Enriched activated sludge microbial communities from anaerobic digester in WTTP, New Holstein, Wisconsin, United States - AAG_RA_Trp | ecosystem: Engineered > Bioreactor > Anaerobic >...
AAGACCTTCAGGTCTTCGAAGATCCGCAGGATCTTCGACCTGAGGTTCAGGGTGCCTGTCGAAGAACGCAATGTGTTCTTCTCCTCCTCCAGGTCTTGTGACCTGTCGGACTGAGACGGGTTTCCGGGCCCGTGACGGGTCAGGTGATCCGGCCGGGTCGGTGACCCGTCACGGGTCCGGCCGGGGTCCGGAAACGCACTATCATTAGTGGGGGTTTTTGGGCGGTTTCATGACGGTAGCCGACGGGGGGCGGGAGGTCCCGGGGCCGGTGAAACGCTTAGCGGGTTTTTCTCCACCGGATTTGCGGGTGAAAAAATTTTTGTGAAAATTTTTTGTGGCTGAATTTTTTTTGCGAATGCGGTGCGGTGAAAATTTTTTGGCGGGAAAATAATCGCGGAGGATTTTTTTTCAATTGAGTGATTGGTTTGCGAATGGTGATGGTGTGCAAATGAATCAACCGGATTCAGGCAACCAGCCGCGTGTCCCGTGCCAGCAATTCACCACGCCGGAAAAAATGCGGCCGATCTTTTCAGGATTTTTCCCGCTCCTTGTGGAAGGGGTTCATGCCGATGCGATGCCCGAAGCTCCAGAGGATGATCTGGCACTGGATCGAGAGCATGAAGAGCACGAACGCTGGGATGAAGCCGTCGTACCAGTCCCGGAATGCCGCATAATTTTTCCGGAGCGGATCGATCCGGGGAAGGAACAGGAGCATTGCCACGAGAGCGAGCGTGAGGAGCGGGACGAGGCCGGTGCCTGCCGGTTTTTGTCTATATATTATAGAGATATCAATAAAATATATCCAAAATATTCATCATTGTCTATGAAATATGGAGATCATGGCCCCGGTCTCCGTATATGCAGATCAATTCCGGCCTGCAGCAGCGTATCCTGCATCATCCACCGGTCCGGATCAAGTTGAGGAGATTGTTTTCACTCCTTCAATAACCGGAGATGAGGCTGTGACAGCGGTCCGGCACTGGTGGCAGAAAACCCTGTTTGTCCGCCGGGATATCGAAGGTATGAGCCGGATTACCGGCTGCATATTAACAGACATCCCGTTCTGGAAAGTGAGCACCCGGGTGAATGGTGTTATCAAAGGGAAATATCGTCCGGACTATGAAAGTAGTGCAACGGTGGATATGATCTACCGGTTCCGCCGGCACATGATCTGGAGCCGCGTTGTATCGGGTCCCCGCAGTGACGGGATTGATATCCTGCCGGAAACAGAAGGCATGGCGGTTGCCGACGGGCAGAATCCCTGGAATGAGGTTCCCTGCGATCTCCGGCGGGACCATGTTACTGCTGCCTGCCTGAAAGCAATAGAGGAGTCTCTCCTGGATTCTGCTTACATGGATGGCGGGATTACCGTGCAGGAAATTCATTACAATGACACCAGAACCTGGAGGATAGAGTATCCGGTCCGGGTTGTAGAATATATCTGTGAGGAACAGGCATACAGCGCTGTTGTTGACGGGATGACCGGCAGCGTTTTGTACTGCAGGGCACCGATCTCTCTGCGGGACCGGGTTATCGTTACCGGTTTTCTTGCATTATTCTACGCGTCCGTGCCGGTTTTTATCCTGACCTGGGGCTGGACTAGTGCTGCTGTACCCATGGTGGCGATAATCATCTCCTCTGGATATATCCAGGACGGTGTCGCAATTGCCCGGTACGGGTTGCTCACCGGTACGATGGGCCGGGTTATTTACCGGCCGGTCCTCAATCGTATTCAGAATGACAGTTTTCAGGGACTCTGTTATCTCCTTGGGATCCTGTCGTTCATCCTCTCATTTTTTCTGATGGGGTCGAACAGTCCTGCTGCAAGGCTTGCATTCGGATGTGGCTATGTCAGTTTCCTCGCTGCCGCACTCCTGACGCCAGATACTATGAAAGTGAAAAACAAGCCGCTCAGGATTGATGAAACAATGCCCGGTTCATTTGCTGAAAGGAAACAAGTGGGTGCGTGAGGTGCGGAAAATGACTGAAAAACAAAATCATCCCAATGAATCGCTGAAATCCCTTGACGGAGTGGCCTATGTCCTCATCGGAGTGGCAGCTGCGCTTTCTTCGTCCTTTGGCGTGTTGAACGGTATCCTGTTGTTCGTCCTTCTGGCTGCGTTTTATCGTTTTACCGTACGGCCGGTTGTTATCTCGAAATTTCCGGAATCCTATGGCGAATATTTTTGTTCTTCCTGTTCAGCAGGAGTTTCACCCGATGCGAAGGCCTGCCCGCGGTGTGGGCTTTCTTTTGATGTGAATCCGAAATCAGGCCCGGATCATCCTGACCGGAGCAGAATCCCGGGTACCGGAGCATACGGGGAAACGGATCCCTTGCCGTTAACCGGGACGGGGGAGCCTGCCCGGTCAAAAGAGTACCGGGCCAACGTTGTCCTGATCTGCTGCGCCCTTGTCACCGTCCTGATGATACTCTCCGTTCTTGTTATTCCGCCCTTCATATTCGAGGCGATGATCAATGTCTTTATGGTCTATACCGTCTCGGTCTTCCTGGTTTTTTTTGATGCCCGGAGAATCGGCGCCGGAAGGGGTGAATCGCGAAGCATATGGAAAAAGATCTCACCCGCGTGGTGGCTGGTCCTTATGGTCGTCCTCTGGATTGTTGCATTCCCTGTCTACCTCCTCAGGCGGCATGAGATATTCTCCAAAAGCAGCGATCTCACATCTGATGATGATGAGTTCTCCCTCGCGGACAGGATCGGCTCGATCGTGATTCCGCTCGGATCGCCATTTATCGGCACGATCCTGGCATTCTATTATGCCTACCGCCGGAATTATTTCATGTCTGCCGTCCTGTTCGTCCTTATGCTGTTCTGCTGGTACATCTCCACAACAATACCCGAGGGATTTTATTTGTTTGCTGAATGAGCACGGAGGTTCCGATGAAGCCGTTGTACCAGTCCCGGAAGGCGTCATAATTTTTCCGGAGCGGATCGATCCGGGGAAGAAACAGGAACAGGGCCACGAGAGCGAGCGTGATGAGCGGGACAAGGCCGGTGCCTGCCAATTTTTCCCATGGAGCCGTCCGGCACACCTGAGGCATTCCCGTGCGGGATTATTTAATCGGGGAGCACCGGGTACGTGGCGGGCGGGAGGAGGATGGTGAGGAGGAGGATGGTGAGGATTGCTGGCCGGATGAGGTTCATGCCGGGAGTTGGGTTTCGATGGGTAATGAAGATGGGGAAGGTGGCGGGGGTGGGTTTTGTTATGGGGGTTTGGGGTTGGGATAGTTCTGTGAGTGGTGAAGGGTTAGTATCCTGACCGTGGGTCGCCCTTTCCGCTGAGTGCCGGTTTCCCCTGATCGGGGCGGTTGTGCATCCGCGAGAGATGTGGGCGATTTTTGGTCGGGTGGGGGGCCAGGACCAGGCTGCGGGATTTTAAAATTTTGTTTTTCATTTTTTTCAACCGGGTTGAATCTGAACAGTTTTGATGGCGAAAATAATTGCATCTGGAAAATTCTGATCATGGTCGGCCGATGGCTCTTGACGTGAATGAGCATGAAGTCGGAGAAGAGATACGCACTTGAGAAATACTGGATGAAAAAATGGTGTGGTTTTACATCGGCACTGCAGAAAACACAAGGAACCCGTTATCCTCCGTGGATAATATCCTGTAGGTTTCTTTGATTTCTTTGTGGTTAAGAGAATCCTCGATGATTATCTCATTTTGCGGTTTCCTGGAATACAGAATGGAAATATGTTCTTTTCCACCCTGCATTTTTGTTGCATTATAGAAGACCATGGAATCCGTTGAGGAGGTTGTCTGACTTGTTTCAGGTCCAGTAGATGTTATACCGGTTACATTTCCCTTTTCGTTCAGAGCCACCAGTTCCTTTGTTTGCAGACCTTCGCATGCGGCCAGCAGAGTGCCGTTTGCAAGTTCGGTAAGAGAATTACATTCCCGGTACTCGTGCGCCTGATATTCCCAGTTCCTGTTGCCCTTGGAATCGAGCCTGATGACCCAGCCGATTCTCTGTGAAGAGTAGTCCGTGTGGGGCTCCTGATAATTAAAGGCCCCTGAAAGTGCATACCCGCCATCCGACATTGGGATGGCTTTACTGAGATGGCTGTCATAGTGCCGGTGCCATTGCTCATTTCCGCGATCGTCCAGCCGGATTACTGTCCCGCGCCCGTCAATGACAGTATAACCGGTATTATCAGGGAAAACATATTCTGCTGGTTCGAGAAAAAAAATATCCGGGTAATAAGCATCCGGGGATTTGATCACACTCCATGAAATGTTCCCGTTCTGCTGAATTTTTGTCACCATAAGGGATGGAAGGACACTACCCGGAAATTCAGCACTTCCATAGAGTATGTATTCCCCTTCCGGATTCTTGAGCACACGGGAGTATGTAAGACCTTTCAGCATGGCCTGCCATTCAACGGTACCATCAGGAGTTACTTTTGTCAGGAGGGTATCTCCGGAAGGTGTGGAGAAGGTGGTAAAGACAGAAAAAACATGAGAGAAAAAGCCGATGGGGGAAATGCTGGCAGTGAATATGAGTAAAGCGACGATGATTAAAAACCACTTCTGGGTCTTTTCCATTTATAGGGATAATCTTCTTTTGATAATGAGCATTGTTATTTGTTTTACCGGTAATTTCCGGCCCGGACTTCCGTTAGCTCTTTTCATGGGGGATTGTGCAGGTTTACCCTCCGGCCCGGGGTCGCCAACTTCTTTTCCTGGATGGGCCAGGTTCCCTGATGAGGAACAATCCCGCGTTACAGTTTCACGCCGCACGCCACCTCACTTATCCTGAAATAAAAAAGGCATTATTGTGCAGAATTCAGGGCAAAATCAAAGGCTGGCGGGAGATTCCTATGAAAATCAATGTCCTTGACCGGGAAGTAACTGTTGTTGTTCAGAACAATGAGGATTACATTTGTATCACCGATATTGCACGATATAAAAATCCGGAGAATACGGATGATTTGATCCGGAGCTGGATCCGGAACCGCAACACGATAGAATACCTCGGCATCTGGGAGCAACTCAATAATCCAAATTTTAATCCCGTCGAATTCGACGGGTTTAGAAAGCAGGCCGGCCTTCATAGTTTCACGCTCACACCAAAACAGTGGATTGAGAAGACCGGTGCCCGCGGGATTGTATCAAAACCAGGCCGGTATGGCGGGACGTTCGCCCATAAGGATATCGCGTTTGAATTTGCTTCGTGGATTTCGGTCGAGTTCAAGCTTTATCTCATCAAGGAATTCCAGCGCCTCAAGGAAGAAGAACGAAAAACCCTTGGATGGGACATCCGCCGCAACCTTGCAAAAATAAATTACCGGATTCACACAGATGCCGTGCAGGAAAATCTTATCCCCCCGCTTCTGACAAAACCGCAGGTCAATGCGATCTATGCATCCGAGGCCGATGTCCTGAACATGGCTCTGTTTGGCATGAGCGCAAAGGAATGGCGGGACAACAACCCGGAGAAGAAAGGTAACATCCGGGATTATGCAGATATCTCGCAGCTCGTGTGTCTTTCTAACCTGGAGAATCTCAACGCCCATTTCATCAGCGACAATATTACGCAGCCTGAGCGCCTGGAAAAACTGAACGCGATCGCGATCCACCAGATGACGCTTCTGACAAAGGACGCAACTGTGCGGTTGATCAGCGGCGGGAAATGACGGGAGTCCGGCCTTCTGCGATTATCGCTCCTGGTACTGCCCGGTGCGGTCAGGGTCCAGGGCGATTCTCCGACGGCAAACGACGGCAGCAGACCCGGGCAGTGACCTCAGGATACCGTATCTATTCCGGGCTCGCAGCGGCCCCGGATTGGCCTCTTTTACCTCCCCTCCCGGGAATTCCGTGCAAAAACACCCTATTTTCGTGCACGGTTTTCCGGAAATCGATGCTTTGCCCTGATATAAGGCAATCGGAGCGATTTCCTGTCAGATTTTTGTACCCTAATATTGCTTATTCTTTGGCCGATCTCATGTCCGGATGGACTGGAGCAGGGGCAAGTGGGAAAAAGGGGGGTTTTCCGGATTTTCCGTCGTAAAACAGGGATCTGTGCTGAAAACCTGCATATCGCTTCCGGGTGCCCGGAAAGGTCAACACCCAACCCAAAACCCGCATGCCTCCCGTTTCGCGGTCCAAACTCTGCTACTTGTTGCCTCTTATTCTCCGATGTGAAAATGCCCGAAAACATCCGATTTATTACCGTTTTTTCGGGAATTATTGCTGTCGGGATCGGAAAAGAGGGGAATCGGAGCCCGATACGGGCGTATTTTTAAGGCTGGCCTGCCACACCCGTAAAAAAAGGAGATTCGGTGTTGAAAAGTATCTTCTCTCCGTCGTAAACGGGAGTCCTGACCGGAAAAAAGGTCATATCGCCCTCCGGTGCCCTGAAAGCATGCAGGACAGCCGGAACACCCGCCTGCCTCCCGTTTCGCGGTCCAAATACTGCTACTTATTACCGCTCATTCTCCGAAGTAAAAATGCCCTGAATGACCTGAATTGTTACCGCATTTTCGGGAATTATTACCTCTGCTGCCGGAAAAGTAAGGAATCGGAGCCCAGACAAGGCTTATTTGGAAGGCCCCCTGGATTCCGATCATGGTGTCTGGCGAAGTCCGCTGGTGTGACGAAAATCCACAGCGGCGCAAGCGAGATTGCCGGGGCTGTCCACTTCAGATTTTTTGCCATATTTGTGCAAATCACTTTTCACCAGGCACCGGGGGAGTATTGGGCGGGAGGGGGGATTATGATATTTTTTTGTGGGTATATTTGCAACGCCGATACCACGCACTTGCTACCAATCTTCATCTCGTATTTTCCCCCATTTTCATACGATGTTCGAACTGGTGAGTTTTGTCGGCCGGGGGCGGGACCGGAGACAGGTTCTCAAAGCCCTCTTCAGGCCCAGCTCGCCAACGGATCTCTCCCGGCAAACCGGCATCGATCGTTCCACAATCAGCCGCGTGGTCCTGGAACTCACTGACAAGGGGCTGGTCGAGTGCCTGACGCCGGACGAGAGGATGGGCCGGTATTACCGGATAACCGAGACCGGGAAGAAGGTTGTTGCGATTATTGAGGGGAGAGGGGATTAGGTCTCCGGAAATATTGTGGCATTGGTGCCGGCATCCTTGTGTAATGAATGATGTGTGCAATTAGGATGCCAGAGACTGGTCTGGTGATCCGGCCAGGTCGGTGACGGTCGAAGAACGCATCGCGTTCGGTCGAAGACATTCGGTCTTCTCCTGCGTCGGATCTGATGACCCTCTGCATTCTTCTCCTCCTGGTTTGATAACCAGTCGGACCGTCACGGGTCAGGCTGGCGTCCGGAAACGCACTATCATTAGTGGGGGCCGGGGGCTTCTACCGGCGGGGGACGACGGCGTTATGGGGGCGATCTTCGGGCTGTTGGTTAAACAGAATTTAATAAAGATGCATAGATTGCCCATGAAAATAGCCTTTTTTTACATTTAGGGCAGGACAATTCCAATGGGTTTTGATTATTGAGTTTTTCATTACAATGAGGGCAATGCAGATTCCGTCGCATGTTCATTATGATCACACAGGCGATTAGTGAGAAAAAAAGAAAAAAAACCACGCCCAGCAATTGATTATAAAATAAATGGGCGGCTATCAAATCATTAAAAATGTATAAAATTGAGGAAAGGCAGGTAAATAAAAAAAAATTCTTCATCGCATCTTTTTTCGAATAACTTGTCTGTATCGATAATGATGCAAAAATCATGAGGAAAAACAATGAGATAAACATACTGGTTGCATAAGGAATTATATTGAGAAAAATACCCATCAGGTTTTCCTCCATTCTGTCGATGTTTGTCGTTAAAACAATGATGACACCTGTCAATAAAACGCTCATCTGGACACCGAGACCGAATGTAAGGGAAAATGTTATTGCATCAGTTACCGTTGCAAGAGAAAAAAAACGATGATGATTTGTAAAAATATCTTTTAACAAAGTACGATGGAAGGTTGAACTTATTGCTACCATTAAAAAGGTTATACTGATCAGGTCGATAATAAAAACCAAACCAAAAACCTGACGCAATCCGTAATCGGGGTGTGTAAAAAAACCCACGAATATATAATCAATAATGAGCGAAAAAATAAAAAATGGAAAGAGGTTATAAAAAAATCCTGCAGTAAAGGCTACCAACAGGTTTTGAGCAAATAATCCTGAATTATTTTTTAATGCTTCAATCCGTTTCTCTGGCTCCGGATGGAATTTTCCGAGTATATCGAATTGAGATTTCAATCCGGTATATTTTTTCAACGTAATAATCAGATTATCAGAAAATCCCCAGTCATAGACTCTTGCGTCTGCATAAAATTCCCGTACGCGAATGATCTGATTCCTTAACAAATAGATAATCGTTAAAAAAATGAGAAAATAGAGTAACACATTGAGATACGTTAGTAGCGAACTTGGTTTGACCGCCGATACTAATAACGTGAAACCTTCGCCGTGTATTGTTCCTAAAACAACGAGGACCCCGAATGCAGCAATCATCGCTACAGGCAGAATAATGAGAGTAAGTAAAATCTGTGATGCTGAAACGGCAAGATATGCCTTGGGAACATCGCCGTTTATAATATGCCCCAACTCATGCCGGATGATAGATTTGAAACTCTCGATATCATCAGTGAAAGTCCTGGTTAACAAGCCTCCACTCAGACAGATGTACGACACCTCTGTTGTCCCGAAGGTAAAGGCGGATTCGGATGGATCGAATGGATGGTACATCCAGATAATCCGGTTATTAACAGACGTTTCTGTTAAAATTTTATCGATGCTTTGACACTCTTCAGGATATTTTTCACGGTCAAGTTTCTTTAACTGCATCTTCTTAATTATCCTTTTTGGTTCTTGTGAATACCGCCAATAAATTACTGCAGGAAAAACGGATGCCAGAACGGCGATAATGAAAAATCTTAGTAAATATCTGGATTCAAGTTCGAATATATCTGATTCGAATGTCACGATGGTAAATCCATAAAAAAAAATCCAAAAAACGGGCAATAAAACAGCGGTCAGTATCAGTAAGTAAAATCTTATGTCCGTCTCGGAGATATAAACAAATGGATTCAGACGGATTTCAATATTAGGCATTATCTCACATCTGATTTATCTTCCCTATCACCGCATCAAATATGAGTGAAAATTTTTTTTCATTGATCTTTTCAATTTTCGCCTGAGAAATTGCATATTGCTTAAGTTCTTTAATTTGTTCATTGGTCAGGGGTCTTTTTCCTTGAGACTGATCAGTTTTTATTATCTTATCAGCAGTGTTTTCCGCCAGTTTCTCCCCAAGTTTTTTAATTGCAGCTTCCCCCCCGGTTTTTATGATAAAATCAATAGCAATCCAGACAACCGAAAGAATTGTCGGAATAATAAAGGGATCTGCTCCTGGTACGGCAAACCCTAACATCGGATCTTTTGTTTTCTGACCTTTACCTGTCACGAAGGCTTCAGGATTCTTAACGAATTTTTCTTTAAAGTCATCGAATAATTTTAATTCATTTGGTGCGATATCACGTGCAATTTCACGAGAAAGATCAGAAGCCAGTTCTGTTTTGAAATCCTCCATATTTCCAACCTCTCTATATTTTCACTTCAGGTTATCGATCAATTTACGTCGCGATACTCCAGAATATTGCTGGAAAAACGGAGCATCCATCCTGAATGTTGGGTACTCCTGTAATGGGGTATAATATATAATCAATTATAAATACCTATCCACAAAGTGTTGGGACCGGCCCTGGAGGTGGAGGTAGGTGGTTCGATCCCAATAGTGCGGATAAACCGCGATGTGATGCCTGGGGCCGGGTTCGTACTGTGGGATGCGGAGGACGATACCTGCTCTTTCATCTAGGGGGCTGGTTGAAGCATAGGTGTTCGCGGGCCAGGGCGGAGCGCTGTGGCACAGGCGTTGAGTTGATCGGATTCAGAAAATCAACCTTTTGTCCTATACAAGTATTTTTACTAGTTTTTTCACAGCATTCTCGGATAACGCCGGCTTTCTTTCCGCGATATATTTACACAAGCGGTGCGGGGGAACGATATCGATGAATGGATCCGGTTTCTTTCCGGCAGGAGAACCTTTCATGGAAACGATGACGGTGCGGATCTTCGGCCATTCGGATCTCCAGTAAAAATCCTTGAGATAATACCACAGCGCCAGGTTTGCTCTCTGGACCTGATGCTTCAGCGTGTCAGATTTCAGTCCAATATCCGAAGATTTCCAGTTCTTTGTTTCGAGCAGGAAGATTCCGGTCGGGCCGACAACGATGTGATCGATCTGGCAGTTTTTGATGTATTCGCGTCTCTTCTTCCAGTAGATCGCCCGGTCGAAATGGATATTGACATCGTTGATGACATGATATTCAGCTGGCAGTTGGGAAAGGACGCCGATGACAAATTCCTCGCCATCGGCCCCGATAAGGAATGTTTTGTTCTCGTCAATGAACCGAAAAGAGCGGGAGATATTGTAGCATTCGTTACGGATTACGATATCCTTCGCGTTGATCTGGGTCATCTTATCATGCCGGACCAGATCCAGTTCCCTTACATTCCCTTTCAGGGGGCTGTGGATATGATGGTTTCGCAGGGCCACGGCAACCCAATAATTCAACCTGCACCGCGTCCGAGTGAAAAAACCTTCAGCGTTCCGGAGTCGGGAATTCCGTTCGTCAATCTCCTGGTCTACGATCGCAGTCTGCCGGGCGATGGCTTCATCGAGTTGCTGCCGGAGCCGGGCTTCATCGTTGGTGAGCCTGATGATAATCTCATCGTACTGCCTGCCGAGCGTTGCCTGCGTCTCTGCGATGATCTCATTACAATGGTCGTGCAGGTGATGCAGTTCATCGATGGTTGTCAGGTTCTTTCCCTGAATTGGCCGGGTTCCTTTGAGGAGGTATTTTGTGCTGCCGGAGATACCGTGGATGCGGGCCATGGGGGTAAATCTCTTAACTCTCAATATGTTACTTCAGCTGACATCTCTTGCACGTCGTCACGCGTTTGATAATTCCCGATGTCGTCGCACACATGGGACAAACTGTTTGTCCACAAGTATTGCATTGGACAGCAAGATCCTTTCCATAGGGCTTTCCACAAACCGGACATATAAGGACGCAATCATTGCATACAGGCTTCTCAGAAATACTGCAGGTTACCGGAATGTGTTCCCGGCAGAACGCCCGTTTGCAGGAATTGCAGTATACCGAATGTGAATCACACAACCATGAATTACAGGCTGCACACTGTCTCCCATGGGATTGGCAGAATGCGCTGCCGCACTTTTCGCACACGCCGATGTTTTTTGTTTTTCCTGAGAGAATTCCGAGATTGAAATGATGCGGGCAAAGGGCGATTGTATCCTCAAGGATTGTTCCGGAACACGCGAGTATCTCCCTTGTGTAGACCGAACCAAAAGCGAAGAAATGGAGGGACCATTTCGGTACGAAAATGATCTCACCGTCGCTGAGTTTTATATCCCCGCGGCCGGGTGTGAAATCAGCAGAGCGTATGGGTGAGAATGAATTGGTTTTTTCAGGGATGTAGGTGATTACGTGGGAATTTTTCTCGGTGATATACTCAATCACCGTATGGTTGATCTCGCGTTTTGAATAATCAACTGCCAGCTGCTGGATCTGGTATTCATTTCCCCGTATTCTGGTAATTTCCCGAAGAGGATTATTCTCCGATACTTCTTTGAATATCTTCTTGCGCTGAAAATTTTCAGCCGATGCCTTTGATGAGAATGTCCGGGTGAGTGCCTGTGTTATCCCGCCAATGTCTTTCACAACCGGTGGATTCAGCAGTTCATTATTCAGGAGGTCAACAACAACCGTTCCCTGGTCGCTGAAATTATGGACCTCCTTGGTGGGATCCCGCCACTTTTTCTTGAACGAATAAGTATACCGGATGTAGGGATGAAAAACCAGTTTTGCATCGGTTATCTGAATTTTCTCCTTGTTCACAAAATCCAGTGCCGATACCTGCGGATAGTCATAATTGACGGGAAGAACATCTTCGATCCTGATTTTCTCTCCCAGTTTCGGGCTCCTGCCGACCGATACCGCGAACCACCGTTCCATCACTTCATCGTGGGTGAGCTGCTCGATGTTGCGGCACTGGGCAAATTCCGAAGCGTCTTCTGAAAAATCACTGTACCCGACAAACACGCCCCGCCACCCGGGGCCGAGGTCCAGAATTTTCTCTGCAAAGTTTCTGACATCTGCGATACCGATCTGGTTTGTATGATTTTTGCATTCAACGGCAATCCGATCATTTCCCCGGACTGCGATGATATCAATCTCGTTGGTGTACCCTTTCACGACACCCCGGATTTTCTGCCGCCGCTGAGTTGTGTAACCATCGGCCTTGAAAATCGCTTCAACAACTTCTTCGAGCTTGGTGCCGAGTTCGTGGCGGTCAATCGATGGGAGAGGTGCGGGTGGCGATTTGGCTGATGGTTGTTCTTTCTGAGCAGGAGTGTTCGGTTTTATTTCTGGAACATCGATTTTTGTCCCGCACTGCGAGCAATACTTTTCACCGTCCGCAAGTCGGGAACCGCACTCCGTGCAAAATCCCATGATGGTAAATCAGTGGAGTGAGACGAAAAATGTTGGGATGAATTGAGCTTTTCCGGGGGATATGGAATAATCTGAAAAATGATAGGTATCACTATTTGGAGATCAGGGAAGAGTCCGTTTCTTTGAACCGAGTTACGAGCTCTTTTTACTTTTGTATTTTCCCGTAATCTGCCCTTTGGTAAAATTCTTCGAGGATCTTTCAGCAATATGGCTATCCGAATGCGTCTTCGGGTTATGAATCCGTTTTGTTGCCATAATTTTGAATATACTTGCGATAACATATAATTGTTGGTCGAACGATGATCTCATCGCGCTGCCGACCACTACACGCTTTTGTCTCGCCCTTCATCACATCATAGAGGTTATTTAGGTAATGCAACTCCCCTGGGATCATCATTTTCTTTCTGCAGATGGGCCGGGTTCCGTTGAGCGAGGCATTTGCAATAAAAACCGTTACACAATTTTTTCGATTTCTCGGAATAATATTCTTGGCACTTTTTTATGAAGCAAGTCCATGTTTTGTTTTATCCAAGTTAAACATTCATTCTCATCATCGAATGTAACTTCAGAATCGATCAAAGAATTAATGATTAATGCTGTGCTTCGTGATATCCCAATCGACTGAAGTCTAATCACATTTTGTTTATAAGTACCATACTCAATAAAAAAGGGTAAATTTTTACAAATTTTACTATCATCAAGGTCCATTTTTTCATGTTGATAACTTAAAATATCGATATAGCACTTCAAGAACTTTTGATAATTGAACATAATATCCTCATTTAATTCTTCAAACAATTCGTCAATCGATGAATTGATTACAGATTCTGTTAATTTTTTATATCTCTTTACTCCGGCTAGTTTAAAATTAATTAATTCGGAGTAGGATTTTTCATTAACCCAGTTTGTCGTTAGTGTTCCATAGTAAATGTGTGATTTATCTCCCTTATCTTTCTCGAGGAAGAAACGATTTAGCGCTTGGAAAACGTTACATAAATTTTGATAAAAACCAGCTTTATAAGGATAAGTAGGAACAGGGGCTAAATCAATCTGATCACTAAAAACATCGTTCAATTTCTGTTGTTTGATTGGATTAATTGATGAGTTCTTCTGAACAATCTCGTGGGGAATGTTGATTAAACCTGCAAGTCTTTGAATTTCCTCTTCGATGACCTTGAGTTTCTCAACTTCAAAATTTGGATTCCGTTCAATTAAATCTTTAATGAAATCTTTATCGCCATCCTTAAGTGATTTTATAATGAATTTAGTAATCGCTTGCTCAATCGGCTGATCTTTCAGTTTTAATTGAGAATAAAATGTTTTTAACGCGTCGATGATTTCTTGATTCTTAGAAATCAATACATCTTCGAGGATACTTTCAATAGTATGCTCGACATCATTCGGATTTGGCTCGTATCCACTCCATTCAGAAATATTTATGCAATAAATGTTGCCGTAATAATCTTTTAATAAGCGACCGGCACGCCCAGCAAGATTCCAAAAATTTAAATTATTTATTGGTTTTCTCCCTAATTTCGGTTTATAAATAAAGATATTTTTTACAGGGAGGTTAACTCCTTCTAACAGGGTACTTGTGCAAAAAAGATATTTCAGATTCTTTTTTCGAAAGAGATCTTCGACGATATTTCGTATATGCGTTGGCATCTTTCCGTGATGATACGCCACACCTTTTTTCAGACATTTTATAAGATAATACTCCTTATGAACATAGTCTTCTAGAAATCGTATCGCTTCAGAATTCTCTTCATTTTCGACAACAGGTAATAATTCACTTAACGATATTGCAGAATCAACGCAATCTTTCCTAGAACTGCAATAACCAATATTAAATTCATCTCCAAATTTTTTTGCTGCCCATAGAAGTTTCCAATTTTTCAGAGTTGAAAATTGTTTTCGATCTTGATCAGTAACGGATCCGCTTTGTAATTGGATGATGTCTTCAAATTCTTGTGTCGAAAGTGCAAGCGAAAAGCAGTTTTCTTTTACATCCAATTTTAAAAGATTCTGAGATACTGGCGATAAGGTTGTCTTATCAGATTCCAAATCATTTAAATTAAACATTTTTGCAAATTTCTCTGGATTTTTCGAAAAAGGAGATAAAAATATTTTTTGAACGCTTGGAAATCTGGCAATGGTTTCCTCAATAACCTCTTCCAATAGAATTCCCCTGCTTTCATCGGACACTTTTTGAGCTTCGTCTATAATGAGGATGTCGATTGATTCTGAGAATTCTTTTTCAAAAAGAAGATTATGATATCTTTCTTGCGTTAAAATGAAGATTTTTTTTGGAATGCCCTGATAATTTCCTTTCGGGGAAGATACAAGTAGTATATCCGAACTATCATATCTTCTCAACTCGTTTTTAATGTCCTTTAAAACTTGAGTTATCAAAGCCCTAGTTGGAACAATATAGACAACATTCAGTTGTGGCACGCCATGAAACTTTTGGGATAAATATGCTGACAATAGGAATGATTTCCCTGCAGATGTAGGTGCTGACAAACTTATCGATTTACCGTCACACAAATCCTGGTAACTTTGTTTTTGAAAATCAGTAAAATACAATTTATCTTTTTTTGTTTCAAAACGGTTATTTGCTTGTTTAACGATTACATTTTTGAAAATGATAGGATTGAATGGATTGTTTGATTCTGAATATACTGAAAAAAAATCAATATTTCCATCATCTGTAATTTTTTTAATTACGGGGATATTTCCCGAACAGATCATGATATATTGAATTGCCTGTGTCAAATTCTCATATTCAAGAGAATATCTCTCTGATAGGATGGCGGCAATTTTATAAGCATATTGCTTGTATCTTTCATTTTTACAGAAACAAAAAATTGAGGCTGTTTTGATTAAGAATTTAATTTCTTTGAGGTCAAGATCATCATCCAACGGTTTACCAATTTTTTGCAATTTTAGGAGTTTTTTATAGATTTCTTTAAACTGATAAGAAGAATATACCTCGTCGGCAATTTCATCGTAAAATGAAATTTTTTCAGACAAGGTTAAGACCCTCTAAAAATTTTTCTCGAACATGATCAATGTCCTTAAAAGGAAGTAAATAGAATAAAAATCTTTGATCAACAAGATTCTCGTTTCTCTCAACTTTCGTCGAAATTGAACAAATATATGATTCAATTTCTGATTGGTAATGTTCCATTACTTTCTCTACCAATTCAGGCCCTTGATATTTTCTCTCTAATTCTTTAAGGATTTGTTTTTCGAAACCCAGAAAAATAGCATAAACTTGGGTAAAATTTCTTAAATCGTCTTTCCGAGGATCAAGATATTCTTTTATTTCCCGTTTTAAATTTTCGGGTATATCGTCAGATATATGGCCTAATACTAAATCGACTTCAAATTGTTGTTTGTCTGATTTTCGATATGTATCGATGCTTTTCAATGCCTCATTTAACGCTCCATTAAACTCTTTTCCGATCTTAGACTCTCCTAAAAATAAAATTCGCAAATCCCCATTTATGCCAAAATGAATTGCATCAGCGCCATGATATGGAACATTTCCCGAGGTTTTTAAACACATTTTATTGGCAACTTGAACTGCATTCTCCATAACCTCTAATAAATGAAATAAAATTATCTCACCAATTTCACCCCCCTTGAATTCTTTTCGATAGTTAACATAGCGAGATAATGCAAGTTTTACTAATTCATATGCAGTATCTTCGTTGAGTCTCTCTCGCTCTTCTTTAGTTAATGAATAAATGAAAAGCGTTTTGAGAATATATTTACAAAATTCCTCTTCACGATTTCTGTCAAATTCATATTTTAACAGTAAAAATTTTCCGTGGATCTTATTTGAGAAGTTACGTTCATGAGATATTTCGATATAACTTGAAATTTCTGGTTTTGCGCGAATTCCTTGAAGTTTAGTCTGAACCATTGATATTCCCGGTTTATTGAATTACTAGTATATACAACTCGACGTTACTTAAGGATGATTAACATTATCCTATCGGTTAAGTTCATTCATTCCTCAAGTCCAAATCTAGAAAACCTTTCAGACGATTGCATTACAAAATCTATACTCTTAATCCAAACGAAACTTAAATCAGAAGGAATTTGACGTTAAAAATATTGAATAATAATTATTCATTTTTGCTCCTCTTTCCACTTATTCTCATAATAAAATCATTAAACCGTGCCGAAGTACTTCAATCCTCGCCCTTGACAGGCTTCGCCATAGCCAGCGAGATCCCGATCCGTTCGTAACAGTCTAGAATTAGTAATCAAAATTTTTCCAATCTAAAAGGATCTGGCAGGAATGAAGGACTGGTATGTTTTTTTAATTATCAACCATCATGAAATCTGATAGATCTTTTTTCATTTTTTCTGCGTGTTGAGGAAAAATTAGTATGTAAATTCTTTGATCAGAGGGAACATATTTCATTTCAATAAGTAGTGTCGTTCTATCAATTCTCAGGCCATGAAATCCTGCCCTTTCATCCAGATTTTTTGAAAAAATGGTCCGATTCGGGGAATTTAATGTCAGACGTATCATCGGGATAAGTCTATCCCATATTTTCATTTTAATGTCAATTTTTTTAAACGCTTTATCTTTTCCCTTAAAGATTTCTGTATTGCCTAATGGAGCCAATATCTCATTTTTTTCAATTTTTGATGCCGGGTATAATACTAAAATCGAGTGAGGCCAATAATTAAACTCCGTCACCCAATAATGAGTGTCCCAGTATAGTCTTTTTGCCATCAAATCTTTCGAAATATGAAATTGATTTTTTCCGCATGATTCCAAAAAAGCATCTAAAGAAGGCGTTGGTGGGAGAATTCTCTCTAAAGATTTTGATGGGACGAGAACGTGTCGTGCAATTTCATACACGAACGCCTCTTCTTTAGAATATATGGCGGTTCGATTCCCCTCAAAATAATCTCCGACTCGATCCCGCGTGAAAAATGGTTTAACAGGGATATTATCAACATCATAAAAAAAGGTATGACCAATCTCATGCGCAATTAATGTTCTTTTTTGCGTTTCGTTTTTTAATTTATTAACCTTTAACAGGAAACCATCATCGTTTGTCTCCAATTTTGCATGATTAATTTCGTCGGTCTCAATTATCGTTGTCTTTCGATCAAAACATAAGAATTTTGAATTTGGCAATTCAATAAACGGTGGCTTCGTTTCTCCAAATTTTTCCATTCTTATCCATAAGTCATCAAAAAGCCTCATTTTAATAATATTTACCATTCTTTTCTTATCTTCGGCTGAAATAGTATTCTGAATTTCATTAGAACTTAGGTATTTTTTTGCCAACGCTTGCCATAAATTTTTGTTATTCATCGATAGATTTTCGTTTTTCTTCGGTTTCCTTTAATAGGAGATCAATATCCTTTACATCTCTTGGATCGGACTCTGCTTTTATTCTTTCTTTCACCTTTTTTTGAGTTGTAGCCGAAATGATAATACTTTCTCTCTCTTCAAGTTTTTCTGCTCTAATCCGAAGAGAGTTATCTGAATAACTTTTTTCTTCGATTAATTCGCGTGAGACCTTTTTTACATCATCGCGATAATCAGATAGATCTTTGTCTAATAAAACATAAAATTTCCATAATAAGCTAAATCTAGCGTTGATTGCATTTATTTCGTCTTGAATTGTACTATAGTCGAGTTTTACATTTTTTCCTAGATCTTCAAGAGCCATTATGGGGGGTTCTTGAGATTTTAGATATACCTTTACTCTCGCGGCTTTCCCTGGGTTTACTTTTGGACTGTAAATTATTATTGAACCTTCTGGAAAGTCAAAAATCTTTTCGATTTTTCGTTCAAGCGCATAGCGATAATCCGCATTCCAACATTCTTTAACTACAGACCATTTATCGTCGTCGTAGGTTTCTTTCGAGTCTGCGACTACGTACAATTTTCTTTGTAAAAAAGCATTTGCGATCTTTTTTGCGGCTTTGAGATATTCATTACTCGTTTCATCGATGGGGAGAGAAGCGATATCATTTATCAGGGCATCATCGCCAGAAAGCATCATTTTCTCCCAACCTTCTGTTGTTATGCTCCCTGTTTTCGAATTCTTTTTTATGAAGCCTCCATTAATTGCACAATAAATACATTTTATTATCATTGCGGAAAGAACCGTTTTAACTCGGTGCGTGTAAACTTTTTCAGCTAAAGAATACCTGAGATGCAATAAATCTACACAGGCTGAAAGAACATCTCTTCTTAAATATATCCCAGATTTCTTTTCCTTCTTCTCTAACAATATTGCCACGTGATAATTGGGTGACATTGGGGGGATCACGGTTGGAGCAGCGTTTAGAGATTGGACTTTGTTGATTCTCTCATCTTTAATAACGAAAAAAGAGAGAATTCTAGGATCATAATTCATTTCCAATCCAGTAAAATATGCGTCTCTTTTTAAGTAATCCAATAAATCTGCACAAATTGTGTTTCCAACAATTTCTGCAAAATATGGTTCAAAGACTTTGTTTGATGAATTCTTTCCCGATTCTTCATCGATTAATACAGATTCGATGATCCCGATTTTCTCTCGATCTTTTAATGGAATAGGATTTTTTTCCTTATCGAAAAAAACCATATCGCCCAAGATTTCTTTTATTGTCACGATGTCAATACCATTTTTGACTAAGTATTCTTGAATATCAGGAAAAAATTTTGAAAGAATGACACATCTTCGAGAATCGTCCTCCATCTGATGCTTGATTCCTAATATATTTCCTTCAGACTCTAACGTGTGACCGTATGGGACATGGGCACAGTCATGAAGCAGAGCTATTAATCGAATTATAAAAATTTCCTTATTTGAAATTATCCTGTCTGAAAATAAAACTCCGTCTTCGAATGAGTTGTCGTGATTTTTGTTGATTGAATCGATTATTTGTTGTGCAACGAATACAGTTCCAATACTATGTTCAAAACGTGTATGGTTTGCTCCTGGATAAACTAGATTAGTTGGCCCCAATTGCCGTGTTTTTCGTAATCGTTGAAACCACAAATTATCAATAATTTTTTTCTCTAAGTCGGTTATCCAGATATCTCCATGTACTGGGTCTCGAAATACTTTTGCATTTTTTAATAATTTCTTAAATGGATCATCTGCTGGTTGCGGTTGGATCGTCGATTGCCGATTTATTTTCATACAACTCCCATACTCTTATGTCAGAATGAGGATATCGTTGATGATATAATTTTTGTGTCATTCGTAGTTGGAAATGGGACAATAGCACTCCAAAATCCTCTCATATCAAATAATTCCAACCCGTGACATCTGCTGCACTGTAGTAGTGCCGGATGATCTCAACCTCAGTCAGCGTCCGGATGTACCCCCGGCCCCGGTCCCCCACCCCCTCCCCTTTATCCCCTACCCGCCCCCAACAAACGCAACCCATGCGCCCCCTCTACCCCACCCTCGCCCTCTTCCTCGTCCTCATAGCCCTCCTGTACCTCACCGCCCAGTACTTCCCGAACGGACCAGGAAAACCGGCAACCCCCGGCTGGCACCCCCACGATCTCCCGCCGCCCGACCCGAAGGAGCCGGTGAAAACAACGTACACAAAGGGCGAGCTAACGCAAGCGTGCGAACAGTCCTTCCGGAACGCCAACGCGAGCTTCGACGCCATTGCACAGACCCCGGAGAAAGACCGGTCGATTGACAACACGCTCCTGCGATTCGAAGAAACCATGGGCGACTACTACGACGCCACGGCCCCGCTCTCCCTCATGGAATACGTTCACCCCGGCAGGGAGATCGCAGCGGGAGGCCCGGCCTGCGAGGAATGTGCCGGCGTCTTTGCGGTCACTCCGTACTCGCGCCGGGACCCCGGTGATGCGCGGGCCTCCTGACCGGCAGGGCCGGGCGCACAGCAAGGTCGGCATTGTTGGCACGATACAAGCGTACTTATTCACCGGAGCAAAAGGGCATATCAGGTAGGGAATGTCACCGGAATCGCCTGGCAGCCCGATCCGCCGGAACTCCACGGATGCAGCTCTCGTTATCGGGATAACTGCAGCCGGGATTGCCGCCTCGCTCCTCCTCGCATCCCTGAGGCCGTGGAGGGCGCACACGTATCTGGGGATCCTCAGTTTCCTCCTCCTGATCGCGGTCGTTGCCGTGGCTGCGGCGAGGAGGTACCGCATCCCCGTCCAGGCGGGGGCAGGCACGGCAGCCCGGCTTCACAACATCCTGAGCATCTCGTTCATCGGCCTGGCCGTCTCCACGGTGGCGCTCGGGATCATTTCGGATATCCCCCGGGATTTTGTGCATCTTTCTGACCCCCATGGCCTGCTTGCGATCGCGATAGCGGTGATCGCTGTCCTCCAGGGACTTTCCCTCCACGCCATTCGCGGGCCGGGGCCCCGCCTCTTCCATCGCGGTGCCGGGTACCTCCTCTTCCTCCTCTTCATCCTCCAGATCCTTTTAGGATACGGCATAATCCGGTTCCCGGGAACCGGATGAACTGCCACGGCCCCGGATTAATGCTGAAAACCCGGCATCCCCTGCACCGGCATCGCAGGGCACCGCATTGAATACTTTTTTTGCCGGCGGAATGCTTTGCACCCGTTCCGGAACCCGTGCGTTTTGCCGGCAGCACCGGACATCCGCACCCACACCCTGGCAGAGGATCATCCCCCGTAATCCCCGGAAAAACCGGGTTCCCCGCAGGCCCCGCCGCGACCGGCGTATCAAAAAAAAGAATCCCGTTCCGCTGCGTCCCGTTCCTTAACGTCACCAGCTACCCGATGAATATCGCGTCGTCAAGACCTTTGAAATGAGCGTCACCGGTCACAACCCTGTGGCCACCCGACCGGGCAGTTGCGAGGATGATGCAATCGG
>Ga0302253_1000871_pt1 | contig 21396 bp, 18 predicted proteins | sample AAG_RA_Trp_MG_FD_193537 | JGI IMG/M metagenome (GOLD analysis project Ga0302253, IMG submission 193537) | Enriched activated sludge microbial communities from anaerobic digester in WTTP, New Holstein, Wisconsin, United States - AAG_RA_Trp | ecosystem: Engineered > Bioreactor > Anaerobic >...
CCCTTCGGTCTCGTCACGGCCTGCTTCGACAAAACGATCGGCGAGGTCCGGGAATCGGAAGAACTTCGAGACATTGCCGTTTCGATCATGCGGGAAGTCCACGGCCTGGCCCTGAAAAAGGGCATTGCCCTTCCGCCGTCGATCATTGACGATACGCTCCAAACCGTTGCCGGTTTTCCCTATGAAACGCGCACCTCTTTCCAGCGCGACTTTTCCGATCCGAACAAGCCGGACGAACGGGATATCCTGGGTGACGCCGTCCTGCGGCTCGGCAGGGAATGCGGGGTGCCCACACCGGTTACGGCCGACCTCCTGACCCGCCTGCAGAGACAAAAGAAATTGGACAATTGAACCGGTATCGTGTATTGATCTTGCCGAAGTGTTCGATCACTTACCTGGAGAAAGGGTTACATGGGGGTCCTGCAACTGCTCCAAACGATGCATGCAGAGGGAACTCTGAGCTCCAAACAGCTTGACGTCCTGTCTGCCATTCACAAGAAAGAACGCTTTTCTCTCCACCAGGAACTCCGGTCCCTGATTTACGCGGGGGTGCTGCTGGTTATTCTGGGTGCGGGGCTGACCGTCAAAACCTACTTCGCCGAACTGGGGCATGCCGCCGTGATCGGCGCCCTGTCCTTTGGTGCCGCTGCGGCCCTGATCTACTGCTTTTACCGGGGTGCTCCGTATGCAGGCGGTGAAGTCGCCTCCCCCAACATCGGTTTCGATTATGTCCTGTTTCTCGGATGCGCCCTCTATTCGCTGGATGTCGCCTATATCGAAACCCAGTTTCACCTCCTGGGTGAAGGATGGCCGAATTACCTCCTTCCCACCGCCCTTTTCTTTTTGTACCTGGCCTACCGCTTCGACAACCGCCTTGTCCTGTCTTTTGCCCTGGCGACGCTTGCGGCCTGGTTCGGCTTCAAACTGAGTTTCGAACACCGTGCCTTCTGGGATTACCATCGTCTTTACGCCATTGTCTACGGCCTGGTTGTCCTGGCGTCAGGGATCCTGTTGCAGCGCTTGAACATCAAGCGGCATTTTCTGGACGTCTATCTCAACTTCACCCTGCATTTCCTCTTTATCGCCCTGGTGTCGGGAGTCTTTGCCTACGGATTCCTTTCCCTTTATTTTGCGGCTCTGGCGGTCCTGGGTGCCGGCGTTGTTTTGTATGCCCTCCGGAAACGGAAGTTCCTCTATTTCCTGTACGCGGTTCTTTACGGGTACGTCGCGGCGAGTTATCTTTTCGTCGACGCCCTGCGCTCCACCGGCTTGATTTTTTCCTATTTCATCCTTTCTTCCATCGTCGTTGTCTGGCTGGTTGTCCAAGCATCCCGCCGATTCGGGGAGATGCCATGAACCTGTGCCTCTACACGCCCGAACAGGAAGAAAACATCTTTATCCGGAAACGGGCTCAAACCTGGCGGCGCTCGGGACTTCTTTCGAAAGATCAACTACAGATTATTGAGGAACGAACAGCCACTCAACTCACAAAGCCCTCGCTTTTCTTCCGGACCCTTTGTTTTGTTTTCACCAGTCTCTGCATTTCCTCTGTGGTAGGCCTGGCTGCATGGATTTTAGACGCCGATAATGAAAAGTCGTTTGGCCTGATTGCTCTGTCTTTCAGCATCCCCATGTATGTCCTTGCGGAATTTGTTGTCCGGAAAAATCGTTTCTACCGGAATGGAATCGAGGAGGCGTTGGCCCTGCACAGCATGGCTTTTTTCTGTGTGGGTATCATTACCGCTGTATTTCACGCGCCTTGGGATTTTCATAAGAATCACGTTCTCTTCACCTTCCTGGTAATGAATAGTGCTTTTGCGTACTGGCTGTATCTGAGATTCGGTTTCTTATATGCCGCGCTCATTAGCACTGCTGCGCTCTGTTCAATTCCCATCACCTTTTCCCTTTCACCCCTTTGCTGGAGAATGCTTCTTTTCCTTATTTTAGGGCTTCTCTTTCTCATCAGCCTGCAAACCGAATCCAACACACTGGAAGATTTCCGGAAAAAGCGAAAAGGCATCCTGCAGGCCTGCCTGTTTGCCGGGATCTACCTGTCCGCCAATCTCCGGATCTTTGAGGCCATCGAAGCGTGGGCCGGGCAGCATCCCCCGCATTTAAACGCCTATGCCGGTTTTCCTCCCGCCGCATACTGGATTTCTTACACGCTGACGTTCCTTGTTCCGGTTGCGGGATTGTATCTCGGGATCAAGGCCCGTAAGCGGGCGCTGATGAACACCGCGGCAATCGCCCTGGTTTTGACCCTGGCAACCAACAAGGATTACCTTGGCCTGAAACATTATGCCTGGGACCCGATCATCTTGGGGACAATGCTGATTTTGGCGGCAATTTTGATCATCCGCTGGCTGGCAAGGGGACGGAACAAAGAACGTAACGGATTGACGGCGGACAGTATCCTGAAGCCGGAGCGCGACGGTTTGAACCTGGCGGAAATCGGCGCCGCCGCTGTGCCGGGTATGACGGCGTCACCCGCGGATGCCCAACCGGCGGAACCGTCACCGTTCGAAAGCGGCCAATCCGGTGGCGGGGGGGCTGCAAGGGGTTTCTAAGTCCTGGGGACCACGCTTTTGAAGACAATCGGGAGGAGCGGGCGGACGTCCGCTTCAGGGCTTCCGGCAGACGATTTGGGCCATGGCACGTTCGGGATCGGACTGGATAACTTCAGCGTAATGAAGAATCTCCCAGTCGGCAAACCACTGTTTCAGTTCCCCGTGCCGGAGCAGGTAGTCCGGGTTGGTGGGCTTGCCATAGCGAACCTGGTCGACGGTGAAGGTTTCGTAAATCAGGATCCCCTTTTTCCTGAGGGCATTCCGTATGGCGGGCATCAGGGGACGGTGAAGGTAACGGAAAACGAGGATCCCTCCGAAGGCGTCTTCCTCCAGCGGGGAGGTGCCTTCCCGTTCCAGGTCCAGCACCTGAAAAAGGGGGGATACCTTCTGCTGCCGGGCCAGTTTTTTTGCCCGGGACAAGGCTTCCTCCGAAATATCGCACAGAATAACGGGTACGCCCAGGGCGGCCAGGAAAATCCCGTTTCGTCCGGTCCCGCAGGCCAGATCCAGAACCGGCCCCGGCGGGGTTGCCTTCGTGAACAGATCGGCGTATTGCCGCAAAAGAGCCGCCGGTTCCGTATCGAGATGTGCTTGATAGATATCCGCCATGAGGCGGATATTACCCTAATTGTCATGCCGTGACAAGAACCGGGTGAATCGGTGCGAAAGGGCCGCCGCATTTTCAAGTATTGAGAACCCGATGACGATATTCATTCCAGAAGTTGCAGGGATTATGCGATAGACAGTGAACCGCACCGGTGTGATTTTTCGCGTGTGGTCTAAAGACGCCGTTGAGGAGAGTGCCCGGATGAAAATCGTGGTATTGAATGGAAGCCCCAAGGGGCCTCAGAGCGTTACGATGCAATATGTGCGGTACATTGAAAAGACGTTTTCCCGTCACCGTTTCACCTACATCGATATTTCCGAGAAAATCCATCGACTCGAGAAAAGTGAAACGGCGTTCCGCGAGGTCCTCGATGCGGTCCATTCCGCCGACGGCATCTTCTGGGCTTTTCCCCTTTTCTATCTGCTCGTTCCATCGCAGTACAAGCGGTTCATTGAACTGATCCGTGAAAGGTGCGCCGAGGAAGCGTTCCGGAACAAGTACGCCGCCGTTTTAACCACCTCCATCCACGTCCACGATACGATGGCCCATCATTACATGAACGCCGTCTGCGACGATCTCGGAATGAGGTATGCTGGCTCTTTTTCCGCGTCCATGTACGACCTGCTGAAGGAGGAACAGCGAAAACAGCTCATCCTGTTCGCCAAATACTTCCTGTCGTCCATCAAGAAAGAGCAGGCCACTCCCCGGCACTACGCCGCCGTCGCGGCACACCCTTATCCCTACGCGCCGGGTGCCGTGAAAGACCGCCTGCCCCTGCGCGGCAAGAAAGTTCTCATCGTTTCGGACGCCGTTGCGGAACAGCACAACCTGAACCGGATGATCATCCGCCTGCAGGATTCCTTTTCCGGATACGCGGAGACCGTCAATCTGAATCAGCTGGACATCAAAGGGGGGTGCCTCGGATGCCTGCAGTGCGCCTATGACAATGTCTGCGTTTATGAGGGGACGGACGGGTTCACCGGGTTCTTCAATGAGAAAATCCGATCCGCCGATGTCCTTGTCTTCGCCGGAGCAATCCGGGACCGATTCCTGTCTTCAAAATGGAAGTGCTTCTTCGACCGTACTTTTTTCAACAACCACATCCCCAGCATGACGGGTAAGCAACTGGGCTTTCTCGTTTCGGGGCCCCTGGGGCAGCTCCCCGAGCTGAAACAGTTCCTGGAAGCCTACGTGGAACTCCAGCAGGGGAATCTGGCCGGGATCGTCAGCGACGAATATGAAGATTCAGGCGAAATCGACGGCCTGATCACTCTCTTGGCCGACCGTCTGATCCGTTATGCCGTTCAGGGATTCCAGAAGCCGGGAAGCTACCATGAGTTGGGGGTGAGAAAGATCCTCCGGGACAATATCTGGAAAAGCATGCGTTTCCCCTTTCAGTCCGACCACCGGTACTTCAAGAGACAGGGCCTTTACGATTTTCCCAGAAGAACGCTTCGGGAGAAGATAAGGAACCTTTCCATGGTCATGGTTACAAAAGTCCCGTTTATACGGAGGGAAATTTACACGAAACAGATGAAGCCCGGCATGATCAGACCTTTGGAAAAAATCGTTGCCGAAGCCGATCCCGAAGAAACCTGAGGTTTCGTTCCGTATCTTCCTGCCGTGTCCCGGACAGCCTCTTCCGTGGATTCAGGGGGCGCCGGCCCTGTGATCAGTCGAACAGGTCGTGGAGAAAGCTCTTTCTTCTGTGGTGCCGGTAATCGTCGTGATGGTCGTGATGGCGGTCATGATCGTTTTTTTCTGCGTTGAACCGGGTGCACCTGTCGCCGGCGAAGGCGTTTCCGGTTCCCGCATGCCTCATTTTTGAGGAAGCCGCAAGGCTTTTTGTTGTTACTGCATATAGAATTGTGATAGGAACAATCTGTTCTTTTGGATCCGCCTTGTGAACAAAACCGTCCTTGAACTGATTTTTGAAGAGCGCAAAGAGGTCCCATGAAACCATCTCCCGCCTATCTCATGGAAAATGGAGAAGAAGCGTTGCGTCTTGATGTCAAGACCGATCCCGAAGTGGTGCGGCGGCAGGCCGCATGGTGCGGTGTAAAACCCGGAGTGCGGGTTCTGGATGTGGGATGCGGTTCCGGAAGGGCCACATCGATCCTCCGGGATCTGGTGGACCCGGGAGGCGCCGTGGTCGGCGTCGATTACTCCCACGAGCGGATCGCGTATGCGACGAATCATTACGGACAAAAACCGGGAATCGATTTTGTCATCCGCGATTTGACGAACCCCATCGACCACCTGGGTCAGTTCGACATCATCTGGGTTCGGTTCGTCCTGGAATATTACCGCCGGGAAAGTCCCGCCATCGTCCGCAATCTGCGCTCATTGCTGAAACCCGGGGGCTGTCTCTGCCTGATCGATCTCGATTGCAATTCCCTGAATCATTACGAGCTGTCCGTATCGATGGCGTCGATCCTGTCGAAACTGATGGCGGCCCTCGAAGAGCAACACAACTTCGACACTTACGCCGGCCGTAAACTGTATTCCTACCTGTATGACCAGGACTTTGAAAACATCGAGGTGGAACTGATGGCCCATCACTTGATTTATGGTACGGCCAGGGATGCGGATGTTTTCAACTGGCTGACCAAGGTCAGGGTCATCGTGGAAAAAATGGAAGGGCTTTTCACGGAATACCCCGGAGGCGCCGAGGAATTCCTGCGGGAATTCGAGCGTTTTTTCCTCGACCCCCGGCGTTTTACCTATACGCCCCTGATCATGTGCAAAGGAACGCGGCCCGGATAATCTCAACCGTTTCGATCCAGCGTATCCCTGATTATCTTGCTTAACTCTTCAAGTTGATAGGGCTTCTTGATGAACGCCGCCGCCCCTTTTTCTTCGATCTCCCATGCCGCTGAGCTTGCCGTGTAACCGCTGGCGACGATGACTTTCATGGACGGCTCGATTTTCAGAATTTCGCCCAGGCATTTCTCTCCCCCCATTCCGGGCATCATGAGATCCAGGATAACCAGGGAGATGCGGTCTTTTTCTTTTTCGATCACCTCCAGGGCTTCTTCGCCGGAACCTGCCGTGATCACCTGGTAACCCATGAAAGACAGCAGTTCCCCCCCGGTTTCCAGCAGGGAACTTTCGTCGTCGACCAGTAAAATGGTTTCATGCCCCGTGGACATTTCGCCCTCTCCATCCTGAACCGCCTCTTGTTCCGTTTGGGAGGTATCCAGGGCGGGAAGATAGAGATCGAATTGAGCCCCCTTGCCCGGCTCACTCGTGCAAAAAATGTAGCCTTTGTGGTTCCGGATGATCCCATAGACGACGGACAGGCCGATACCCGTTCCTTTCCCGAGATCCTTGGTCGTGAAAAAGGGTTCGAAAATATGTTCCCGTGTTTCTTTGTCGATGCCGCAGCCGGTGTCGGTCATGGTGACCTGAACATAGGCACCCTGCCTGATCAGCGTATCATCGCGATAGGCCGGTTGCGGAAACACGGCGTTTCTCGTGATAATGCACAAATCACCGCCATCGGGCATGGCGTCTTTGGCGTTGACGGACAGGTTCATGATGATCTGGCCGAGCTGGGCGGCATCTCCGTTGATGAGGTGAAGATCCTCCGCCAGGTCGAAACGCAGACGGATCGTTTTGGGAAGGGTTCGCAGAAGGAGTTTATAATAATTGCGGATTTCTTCGTTGACATCCACCGCGGTCAGCCTGCTTTCCATTTTGCTGCTGAACAGGAGAAGCTGATTGATCAGGTCCGTGGCCCTCTTTGTCAGACCGCCTATTTTTCCGAGATACTTCCAGTCCGGGTCCGCTTCGGTCTTCTGGATCATCAGAAGCTGGTTGTAGGAGATGATGGCTTGAAGAATGTTGTTGAAATCATGGGCAATCCCGCCCGTGAGGGTTCCGATGGCGTTCATCTTGGAAGCCTGGTGCAGCTGCCGTTCGAGTTTCCGCTGTTCCGTGACGTCCTTCAGGATGCCGACCACGCCGGTCATTTCTCCCGCGGCGTTGAAGTTCGGTGCGCCGCTCATGTTGAACAGGTGTGTTGCGCCGTCTTTTCCCAGAAGCCTGATCTCGAAGTTTTTAATGGTCCGGTGTCTTTCCATGACCTCGTGAAAGAGTTTTTCAAACGGCGCCGAGTCTTCCTCCCGGATGAGTTCAGCGAAGGAATGCCCCATCAGGTCTCTTTCCGTGTACCCCAAAAGGTCCTCGGCCGCCGGGTTGACGTAGGAGACCAGCCCGAGGGGATCCGTCGTGAAAATGATATCGGGTGAATTTTCGCTCAGGGTGCGGAAGCGCTCCTCGCTTTCTGCGATCCTGCGCAGGGACCGGGCGTTGTTGATGCTGATCCCGATCTGGGGGGCGATGCCCATCAGAAGGCTGAGTTCGCGCTGGTTGAGGGGCCTTTGGGATTGATAGTTATCGACGGCCAGAATTCCTTCGGATTGCCCCTTGTAGACGATGGGCACGCAGATAAAGGAATTGACGCCCAGTGTTTCAGCAAAATCCAGGCTCCGCAAGGAGATGTCGTCATGCAGATTCTGTATATCGCTGATCAAAAACGATTTTTGCTGCTGGAATGCGATGACGAAAGGCCCCTTTGAATTTGGATTGTTCAGATGGAATGCCGTTTTCTTCAGCACCGTTTCAAGATGGGGATCATAGCCGTAACCGCTTGCAAAGACCAGTTTCGTCCTTTCCGGGTCTGCCAGCATGATCATGCCCCGGTCAAAATCGAGCCGCTTCTGCAACGTTTCCATGGCGGACTTGATCAACTCGTCGATATCCAGCATGCTGGATACGGCCTGGCCGATCTCCTGGACAAGCAGGGCGTTGTTGTAGCTGATGCGGATCTGGTCCAGAAGACGGTTGGCGGCGTCACCCTGTATTTCCATGATGGTCTGGGTCGCCTTCTTTTCCAGATACTGGTCATAGTACAAAATGCCGAAGATCGTGCATAATGACAGGACTGCCATGGACAGAAAGGGCACGGTAGGGAGAACCAGGCCGCCGCCCATCAGAATCAGGACGAGAAACATGGCCGTGTACGCCCGCACGGGCCGCCATTTCAGAAAGGCGGGTTCTTTCCAGCTGAGGATGTACCGGCAATGGTCTCCTCCCTTGTGAAGACATTCCGGGTGCTCCAGGGTAGGAAACTGGTTCATGAACAGTTTCGCCACCGCTTCGAAACTGCCCTTGAAATTTTCGCACTGGTAAGGTTTGAGCTTTACGTCCTCGAGAGGTTTGATAATCACTTCAACCTTGTTACGGCTTATCTTGTTGGTTTGGAATGTCGTTCCGCGATTCAGGTAGGAGGCGATTTTCCCCAGCATGTTATAGGCTTGAACGGGCGTCAGGAATCCGAATATGAACTGCCTGAGGATTTTGATGGACTTGGATGAGGCCATGTAACGTCCCGCCTCCCGGAAGATCGCAGGATCGTTGGTTTGCTTGATCAGGGCGTCATGAAAATCGTCCACCTGTTTTTGCGTCAGCCAGTGTCCCTCGTCTTCGGTCTCATAGGATCGAATCCCTGATTCTTGCAGCAATTCGAATATGTTGACGTCAGGGCGAACATTTCGCAAATATTCCAAAAAAGTGTTGATGATTCTGCTGTTATATAAACGCGGTTCCTGCATCAGTCCTCTCAGTCAAATCGGATCCGGTACTTCTGTCCGAGGAATTCGATATATTCATTTGCGTATTGCATATCCAGGATCCAGAGAAGGTACCGTTTGTGTTCGTGGGCGATATCTGCCTTATCAACATAGTCTGCGGGACAAATCAACAACGAAATGGATTCCGCGGGCTGTTTGCCCGTAATTTCTGAGATGGCCCGGAAGAGGATCTCCGGTTGCAGGCCGGGATCCATGACGAATATTTTGAAACCGTTCAGCAGGTTGGACAGGTTGATTCCGACATCCGATTCTTCCGTAACAATAAAAGCCTTCAGGTGATCCAGGTGCGTCAGAACGAAGAATCGCCACCGCCGGACAAAACCGTTTTCCGCAAAGGTCTCTTCAATTGATTTCGTGTTCGGCCGGCGATTGCGCTTGATGATCTGCACAAAGAGGCCGCTGTAATGATTCCGGTAGAATTGCTCGAATTCCCATAAATCGGCATCACTGCACTCCCTTACCCGCCAATCCGCCGGTAGTTCCTCGAACGTTTTTCCCAACGGACAGGTAAGGTAGGAAAAGGAATGAAGGGAGCAATGCTGCGGATTGTCATGGTTCTGGGCAAAACCTCCGAAAACCCGCGCCGGGAATTTATTCTCCGGGCGGTAATAGGTGATGACGTAGTCCAGGTTGGCGGAGGGCAGGCGAATCAAATCCTTCAGGTAACAGATCAATTGTTTCAGCACAACCAAACCGATGGGCCGTCCCCCGATGGGCCGGGCGGCATGGTGATGGACCATCCAGGTCTTTTCATAGGCCTTGATCATGGCGATATGACCGTAGATGCGCCCGTTCCTCTGATAGGTAAAATATTTGGCGATCTCCGGAGCCTCTTCGTAGAGCCTCCGGTAGGTATCTTGAAAACGCTCCTTGTATGGTTGAATGATTTTGTATTTCTTGGGATAGATGAAATCCGCATCGAAAAAAAATTCCCAGAGCTCGTCCAGGTTCACCTCGTTTTGCGAACCTCCTTCGGAACCCTGGATGCTGTTCAAAATCTGGTTGAGATGATTGTAGCCGGTCATATCCATGTCCAGGATCGCCAGGCCGAAACGGGTCTGTTCTTCCTCCTCTTTGCGGTAAATGACCTGGGCCTTGCAGTGAATCTTGAGAATTCCGGCATAATTGATGGCCATATCGGGAATGACCATCCCCGGCATCAGGATCGACTCTCGGGATGGGTTACGGATGGAGAAGCCCGTGGTGGAAATATCGAGGATTTCGCGCTGCACCCGTCTTTTCGTGAAGGGGTGGGAAAAGACGGCGGAGAACGACGCAGAACCCTGCTTTCGCGGATTCCGCAAAGCCATCGCCTTGAACCTTTTGATCTGATCCTGTGTCGGGATCAGCACCAGCTCGCGCCCATGACCGTTTTGGTGGGCGCGACGGCAGGCACATATCCCTGAATAGAATACCTGATCTCCACTGGAAAGCCGGATTATCGCCGTTTCCTCTGAATTGAAGCAATGGAAGGAAAACATCGGATCGGATTGAACCCGGAGACGAAAAGCCTGGGGGCTGAAATCAATCAGTTCCCCCTCCGCATGAAAGCCGTTCTGCCACAACTCGGCCTTGACATCCAGGCAATCAAATCGTGGGAACTGGCGCCGGTTGACGACAAAAGCGGTCTTCGGCAGTTCGACCGAAAATCTTTCTTCATTTTTCAAAATCAGCCGGGTGGGAACGACAATGAACGACTGGTCGTGCGAGACGACCAAAAACTGCAAATGGTAATCTTCCAGCTTGTAGCCGGAATAGGTATCATCCCACCGGCAGTTGAGAATTTCTCCCGAGCAGGGTTCGGGATAGACCTTGATCAGGAGACTTTCTTCGTAGCAGGGATGATTGAGGAGGGAATAAACGGGGTCCCCCTTAAAATGCAGATAGTTGAATGTATTGGTCAGTTTCTGCCGATCCAGGTAATCTGCAGAGGCCATTGACCGAAGAAGCTCCCGGTGGTGAAACATCCAGGGCGGAAGGGGTCGTTCGGACGTCGATTGATTCTCATTAGAATGGGTAGTATCGCGAATAGCAGCCTCCTTCTTCCAAGAACTACCTTCCGAGGAACTCAAGTATAAGAAGCACCGCGCCTGATGTCAATTGAATACTAAACGAGGGAGTCTCACAACCTTCCCATGGCGAGCTGATACCGCTCGATATCGAGAACTTTCCGCCCCAGACGGCTTTGCAACTCCTTGTCGTTGCCGCTGAAAGCGCAGGCAACGAAACGATGGCCCTCTTTTTCCACCACTCTCATGACCTTGGCCGTTACTTTAACCGGCACCTCGTCGATAACCAGAGTCAGGGGAATCTCTCCCTCGGGGGGGATGCCGGTCTTCGATGCCTGGCAGAAAAAAACGCCGCCCAGGGAAATGTTGACAATCGGATACTCCTCTTTATTGAGGACCAGAATCAAACCGCAGTCCGTGAAGGGTTTCACCCGGAAGGATTCTCTCAGGTCGACTTCGGTTTCTTCAGACCTGATATCGGCCGTAACGGCGACGACCCGAGACCCGGAAGCGATTTCATAGTCTTTGACGAAATGGGTCACCTGGGCAAGGAACCCATAGCGTTGGGGCTTTCCTTCCATGGTCAGGACCGAAGAAATCAGCACGTAGTGCCCGATATGGGAACGCGGCAAGGGGGGCGATGTCTGGGAAAAGATCACTTTTTTTTCTTGAATATCGTAAACCATGGCCCGGGGATAGATGGTTTTCCCCGATTCCAAAACCGTGGAAATCTGGACGGTCATGCCCGGTTGGATCAGCATGAAATTATATCTCTTTTCATCGGTATTAAATTAACTCCTGAGGCGTGTCGGAAAACGGCTTTGCAAGGATTGGTGTGTAGTATATGATGGGTTAAAAAGGACTGTCAAACATATTTGTTTCCGGCTGGTACATTTTTTCAGTTTTCCGGCGTTCACGCCCGGGCCTCCTTTATTGAAGACCGGAGAATGCGTAAAGGGGGAAAGAACCTTTTACTACCATGGAATCGACCCAATCCGCCATCGAGGCGCGTGAATTAACCAAGACATTCGGGGCGCTGACCGCTGTCTCGTCCATTTCGTTCGACGTCCGCCGTGGGGAATGCTTCGGAATTCTGGGACCGAACGGTGCGGGGAAAACCTCCACCATCCGGATGGTCTATGGATTATCCCCCCGGAGCGGGGGGACGCTCCGGGTCTTCGGCCGGGATATTGCGGACCATCCCCGTTCCATCAAGGCCGAAATCGGTGTCTGTCCGCAGGAAAACAACCTGGACCCCGATATCACGGTGATTCAGAATCTAGAGGTTTATGCCCGTTATTTCTATATTCCCGGGACAATCGCCCGGCAGCGGGCGCTGGCCCTGCTTGCGTTCATGTCCCTCGAACACCGCCGTGATGCGAAGGTGACGGACTTGTCCGGCGGCATGATGCGACGCCTGATCATTGCCCGGGCCCTGATCAATGAACCGGAATTGCTGATCCTGGATGAGCCGACCACCGGCCTGGATCCCCAGTCCCGGCACCAGGTATGGGAGCGCTTGAACGAACTTCGCAACGACGGCATGACCATGCTCCTGACGACACACTACATGGATGAGGCCGCCCGGCTCTGCGACCGGTTGATCATCATGGATCAGGGAAAAATCCTCGTGGAGGGGAAGCCCGCCGATCTGATACGGGAATACGTGGGCCGGCATGTCATTGAAGTCAGCGAGCCCGGCGAAGAACTGAGAAACCACGTCCGCACCGCCCGCCTTTCATACGAAGATCTCGGCCATCTCCTGATCATTTACGGTCACGACCACGATCAGCTCTACCACGAAATCAGCTCCCGCTACTGCCGGGGGGGCTGTATCCTGCGCATGGCGACTCTGGAGGACGTGTTCCTCAAACTGACCGGAAGGGGGCTCCGCGAATGAAATCCATTTCATGGCGATTTCTTCAGGTCTGGCAGCGAAACTTCATCGTCTACCGGCGAACCTGGCTGGTGAGCTTCCTCCCGCCCCTGCTGGAGCCTCTTTTTTACCTGTTGGCCTTCGGCGTCGGGATGAGCGTTCTGATTGGATCTCTCCACTATGAAGGAACCCCTGTCTCCTACGCGAAATTCATCGCTCCGGCCCTCATCGCCATCAACATCATGAGTAACGCCTTCTACGAAAACACCTACGCCTCCTTCGTCAGGATGTATTACCAGAAAACTTTCGACGCCATGATGGCCACGCCCCTGACGGTGGGGGAGATCATTGCGGGGGAAATCGTCTGGGGTGCGACGAAAGCGGTTTTTGCAACGGCGATCATGATGACGGTCATCAGCTTCTTCGGACTGATCCGCTACCCCGACGGGCTCCTGCTGATTCCCCTTGCCTTCCTCGGAGGCCTGGCCTTCGGGGCCATGGGGATGCTTTTCACGGCCGTTGTGCCCCACATCGAATTGTTCAACCTCCCTATTTTTCTTTTCATTACCCCCATGTTTCTTTTCGGGGGAACCTTCTTTCCCCTGGAGAACCTTCCGATATGGGCCCGGCAATTTGCCCTGGTTTTGCCTCTGACGCACCTGGTCAATCTCTGCCGGGCATTTTCTTACGGCGCCTATGGAGGGAGCCTGTTTGTCATGAGTTTTTTCTATCTCGCAGGCCTTACCCTGATCCTGTTTCCCCTGGCGATCCATAAAATGCATCGCCGGCTGATCAAATAGTCTTTCGGAACGCATGATTTTTTCACGTGTTTCGTGTATTGTTTTCCCGTCGATTCGGTTCGGCTGATCTGCCGATGAAAGAAAGGAGAATGTCGTGATCATCGGTGTGCTCAAGGAAATCAAGGAAGGGGAGAATCGGGTCGCCCTCACTCCCGCAGGGGTCAAAACCCTGGGATTGGAAGGTCACGCGGTTCTCGTGGAAACGGGATGCGGCCACGGAAGCGGCATATCCGATGAAGAATACGGGCGGGAAGGCGCTGCCCTTGTTTCCGCCGCAGAAATTTACAAACGGGCGGAGCTGATCGTCAAGGTCAAGGAGCCCCTGGAGGGGGAGTGGGATTGTTACCGGGAGGGACAGCTGCTTTTCACCTATCTTCACCTCGCTTCATCGGAAACGTTGACCCGCGCCATGATCGAGAGAAAAATCACGGGCATTGCCTACGAAACCGTCCAGACTTCGGATGGCCGGCTTCCCCTGCTGACCCCGATGAGCGAAATCGCCGGGCGGATGTCGATCCAGATGGCCATGCGTTTTCTGGAAAAAGATTACGGCGGACGGGGCATCCTCTTAAGCGGCGTGCCCGGGGTTCCACCGGCGGAAGTGGTCATTGTCGGAGGCGGCGTGGTGGGACTCAATGCCGCCAGGATCGCCTGCGGCCAGGGCGCCCACGTTACGATTCTGGATGTGGACCACAAGCGCCTTAAATATATCGACGATGTGCTCCACGGTCACGTCATCACGGTTTATTCCAATCCCTACGCCATCGAAAAGTCGACGGGATATGCGGATGTCCTGATCGGGGCCGTCCTGATCGCCGGTGCCAGGGCGCCGGTGGTCGTCACGGAAAACATGGTGTCCCGGATGAAGCGGGGTTCCGTTATCATCGATATTTCCGTCGATCAGGGCGGATCGGTGGAAACGATCCGCTCGACGACCCATGCCGATCCCGTCTATACGGTTCACGGTGTCATCCACTGCGGTATCCCGAACATTCCGGCCTCCGTTCCCAGAACATCGACCTTTTCCTTGACGAATGCCACCCTTCCCTACATCCGGACCATTGCCGCCAAGGGAATCCGCAGGGCGGCTCTGGGCGACATCGCCCTGGCCCGCGGCATCAACTGTGCCGCCGGCGTGCTGACCCATCCCAAGGTGGGGGAAGCCTTCGGGATGACTTGGGTACCGTGGCGCGATGCTCTCCGGTGAGAAAGGGCGACGATTCTTGACAAAGGGGAAAATGTGTGAAAAGGTTTTTCCCCTGCGGCAGTCCCATATCCGAATGATGACTTCCCGATCTGCCGCATCGAAAACAGATAAGCCTCTTCCTTCGATAATGAGGAATCGCTATTGATCGATCAACTGATCCATAACCTGGCTGTTCACCTGCAGGATTCCGTTCTGCTGGCGCCCCTCATTGCCTACCTGGGCGGTCTCCTGGTCGGTTTCACGCCCTGCGTTTATCCCGTCATCCCCGTTACCGTCGCTTTCATCGGCGCGCGCAGCGCAAATACCCGGACAAAGAGCTTTCTCCTTTCCCTGTTCTACGTTCTGGGGATTGCCCTGACATACACCCTTCTGGGGGGCATCGCGGCCTTTTCCGGCCGGCTTTTCGGCCAGATCCAGGCAAATCCCTGGACATACTTCGTCATGGCCAATGTCTGCATTCTCATGGGGCTTTCAATGCTTGAAGTCTTTACCCTGCGTTTTTACACGCCGGAAGCGATTTCCCGGTTTCATGACCGGAAGAAAACGGAGGGGTGTCTCGGCAGTTTTTTCGTCGGGATCTTGTCCGGATTTGTCCTTGGCCCCTGCACGACGCCGGTTCTCACGGTCCTTCTGACCTACGTTGCAAGCAGGCAAAACCCGGTGTTCGGAATGGCCCTTCTGTTTCTGTTTTCCCTGGGAATCGGGACCCTTTTGATTCTCGTCGGCACTTTTACGGGATTTCTGACCCGCCTGCCCAAATCCGGTCCCTGGATGGTCCGGGTCAGTCATCTCTTCGGATGGATCATGATCGCTATCGGGGAATACTTTCTGATCCACTCCGGGAAATTGTGGATTTAGGAGAGGAAATGACCTTTTGCAGACGTTTTTTCAGTTTATCGATAGCGGGAAAGGGTGCCGTGTTTTTACGGCTTATCCTGGTCACAGGCGTTCTGCTTCCACTGCTTTTTGCCCTTTCCTGCGGACCGGCGCCCGAAACCGGCGAAACGGGGGGCAAGGCCCCCGACTTCACTCTTTTGGATTTGGACGGGGAACCCTTCCATCTCAAGGTCGAAAGGGGGAAAATGGTCCTGATCATCTTTACCACGACCTGGTGTCCTTCCTGCCGCGCTTCGATTCCCCTTTACCGGGACATCCACGCGGCATACGGCCCGCAGGGGCTTGTGGTGGTCAACGTCGATATTCAGGAACCTCCGGACAAACTCCGTCAATTCGTGAAAGCAAATCAAATTCCTTATCGCGTTCTGCTGGACCAGGATGGGGAGGTCGGTATGGCTTACGGGATTGTGGGGATTCCCGCCCTCGTTCTGATCGATCAGGATGGGGAAAGAATTTCTTCCGACACGGCCACCATTGTGGAAATTCTGGAGAAAGTCTATAAACGGACGGCGGCGTTTTCACCGTAAAGCCTTCTTCAGAGGCCTGCAATAAACGCCTATCGGGTTTGATCGAAATAACGGTCCAGTTCTGCGTAGGTCCGGATCATCTCGTTCTCGATCCCTTTGCGGGAGAGCTCAAATGCATGGCCGTCCAGGTAGGGCGGCGGGGATGTAAGGTTTTCGCTGAAATGGATGAGCACCCTGCTGAAAGGCTTCGGTACCATGAACCGGTCCCAGCTGCTGAAAATCCAGCACTTTTCATAAACCAGATAAACCGGGCAGATGGCGGCACCGGTACGCTGGGCCATTGCAATCAGCCCCGCCTTCACCATTTGGGCCGGTCCCGTCGGACCGTCCACGACGTGGCCTCCGATGCGATATTTTCCGATTGCATCGACCATTTCCCGCAGCGCTTCTTTGCCACCCCTTGAACTCGATCCCCGGACGGGCACAAAGCCGGAATTCCGTACAATGCGGGCAATGAACTCGCCATCTTTGCTCCGGCTGATCATGATGGGGATCGCCAATTTATAAAAGCGGGGGAGAAAAAAACCACAAAACAGCCTCTGGTGCCAACTGGCCAGCAGAACCGGCCCGCCGTTGCGAATGTGGTCGAATACACCCTGGACATGTTCAACCTGGAAACGCAGGGTCTTTGTATAAAGGAAAAGGAGATAGTAAAGAGGTTTCGTCAAACTCAGAAGAAGAGCAAATTTCAGATCTTTCCAACGGTTCCCCGTTTTCATGTTTTCCCGCCTCGAAAAGATGATGCTCCCGTAAAAAGCCCCCCAGTTCCCTCTTCCCTGGAGGATGTGTTTGCAATACACGTTCTTGTCATTTCGATCCCTTCGTCGCACCCGGGGTAAACTCCGGGAGAAATCTTCAAGTCTCAGCGATACCGGGAGATCAAGATTCTCCACATCCGTCCGGAATGACATTTCCCGGCATGACGACACAGCTTCTTGACGGGGGAGGGGAAAGAGACTTTTTGCGAAGCCGTCAAAGATGGGGGGTACGTTGCCATGTAACGAAGGGATTTGTCAATGGGGTTTTGATACGGATGCTGCATTAGTGCTGGACAGACGGTTCTTTCATCGAGTAGGAAGGAGAGATCGCCCATCGGAGAATTGCAGGATATGTCCGATATGGGAGAACTGTATGGGATGAAGGGGGATTTTGAAAACGTGCCCAGGTATAAAATGATCATCGAATACGACGGAACGAGCTACAGCGGCTGGCAGGGCCAGGCGAACGCCCGCAGTATCCAGGGCACCCTGATCGAAACGGCCCGGCGTGTCCTGAACTGCGAGGCGGACATTCAGGGGGCCGGCCGCACCGACGCCGGGGTCCACGCGTTGGGACAGGTGGCTCACCTGGAGGTCCCGAAAAAACTGTCCCTCCGTGCCGCCCTGCAAAAATGGAACGACGAACTGCCTTCGAATATCAATATCCTGCGCCTGGAAGAGGCGAAGGCAGACTTTCACGCCCGTCACCATGCGAAGGGCAGAAGTTATCTGTACCTTCTTTCCCGTAAACGAACCGCTTTCGGGAAACGTTATGTCTGGTGGGTGCGGGATCCCCTGGACATGAAAACCATGGAAACGGTGATGGACCTGTTCCAGGGTTTCCACGATTTTTCCTCCTTCGCCGACAAAAGGATGGGAAAGGGAAAATCTCCCCTGGTGCAGATCGATTCCGCCGTGGTGAAACAAGCCGATCATCTGATTCTATTCCGTTTCGCCGGATCTCATTTCCTCTGGAAAATGGTCCGCCGCCTGGTCGGGGTGACCGTCGAGGCAGGGCGGGGGAAACTGTCCGTCCTGGATATCGAAGGCATGTTGAAGGAAACTTCGGACATCCCGGCCCGGTTCACGGCGCCGCCTTCGGGGCTGTTCCTGGAACAGGTGCTGTACGAGGGAGATTCCTGGCGGCCCTTTCAGCCCCCGGCTTGGCCGATGCTGACAAGATGAGATCGAAATTCCGGGCTCCGTCGGGAATCGATACGAAACGCGGAAGGCGGGACGGCTCTTCTTCCGCCGTCAGGACCGTTCTTTCCTCTCCTGCAGGTACCGCCGTATCTCGCCAAGAAAATCCTCCCCATAGCGTTCGAGTTTATGGGTACCGACTCCGTGGACATTCAGAAATGCCTCGTCGTCCGCAGGCAGTGCAGCGGCCATGCCGACCAGGGATATGTCGCTGAAAATGACAAACGGCGGCACTCCGGCGGCATCGGCCAGGGTTTTCCGCAGGGCGCGGAGCCGCCGGAAGAGTTCCTCGTCGTAATCCGCATCGCCGCTTTTGCGTCGGCTCGCTTTTAAGGTGGCTGCGGATTTTACCCGCGGCACCGCCATGGTCAGGCTCTGTTCGCCCCGCAGAACCGGCCGGGCCGCGTCGGTCAGGGTCAGGACCGAATAGTTGCCCACGTCCTGCTGCAGAAATCCCCGGTGGACAAGGTGGTGGAGGAGTCCCCCCCAGTATTCCTGGCTTTTGTCGGCGCCGATTCCGTACGTGGAAAGGCGGTCATGCCCCAGCCGCATGATCCGTTCCTTTTTGGAACCGCGCAATACATCGATTACATGACCCATGCCGAAACGTTGATTTACCCGGTACACACAGGACAGGGCCTTCCTGGCATCCTCCGTCACGTCGATCATTTCCGGGGGATGCAGGCAGATGTCGCAATTGCCGCAGTCCTGCTCCACCCACTCATCGAAATAACCGAGGAGGATCCGTCGTCGGCAGCTTGAGGCTTCGGCAAAGGCCACCATGGCGTTCAGTTTGTGAAGTTCGATCCGCTTGCGCTCGGGATTCTGGGTGTTTTCGATCAGGCTCCGGGCGATGGCGATGTCGCCGTACCCGAACAGGAGCAGGGCGTCCGCCGCCAGACCATCGCGGCCGGCGCGTCCCGTTTCCTGGTAATAGCTTTCGATGTTTTTCGGGATGTCGTAATGGACGACAAACCGGATATTGGACTTGTCGATTCCCATGCCGAAGGCTACCGTCGCGACCATGATCCGGACATCGTCCCGCAGGAAATCGTCCTGGACCTTTTGTCTTTCCGCCGTTGTCAGTCCGGCATGGTAGGGGGCCGCATTGAAGCCGGCCGATTGCAGTTTCGCCGCCAGGTCGTCCACTCGTTTACGGCTCAGACAGTAAACGATGCCGGCTTCCCCGAAGTGGTTTCGCAGAAAATCAATCAGCTGAGAGAAGGGCTTGATCTTGTCGAGGACGGTATAGCGGATATTGGGGCGATCGAAACTGGTGATATAGCACCGGGCATGCCTGAGGTGGAGCCGGTCGAGGATGTCGCGGCGGGTATGGGATTCGGCCGTCGCCGTCAGGGCGATCATCGGTATCTGGGGGAATAGTTTGCGCAGGCGTCCAAGCCGGCTGTATTCGGGCCGGAAATCATGGCCCCATTGGGAAATACAGTGGGCCTCGTCAACGGCGAAAAGAGCGATGGGAATGTCCCTGAGGCGCTGCAGGAATTCATCGCTGACCAGTCTTTCCGGTGCGATGTACAGGAGATCCAGTTCTTCACCATGGAGCATCGCCAGGACCCGGCGGGCCTCGCGGCTCTTCAGGGAGGAATTGTAAAAAGCCGCCTTCACTCCGCAGGCCTGAAGCGCATCGACCTGGTCTTTCATCAGGGAAATGAGCGGGGAAACGACAATTCCGACCCCCGCACGATGGAGGGAGGGGATCTGATAACACAGGGACTTCCCCCCTCCCGTCGGCATGAGGACGAAGGCGTCCTCTCCGCGGATGAGATTCTCGATGATTTCCTGCTGCTGGGGGCGGTAGGTTTCGTACCCGAAGATATTTTTCAGACTTTTCAGGGGGCTGCCGGTTATCGATACGGGTTCCAATTTCGTTACCTTAGCCTCGTAGGTTCTGCACCCCGGTTTACACATACGGGATCTTTCCAGGAAGCATTCCGGAAAGTCAGGGTGGCACAAAGAAAAAAAGCGGGCTTCCTCTTAACCCGGACAGCCCGGATCTTAACCCTTTCTTCACCTCCTTGTCCAGCCATGAAATCGTGAACCCGTCCGCATATTTCTGCGCCGTTTCGGGGAAGCTTTAACGCACCCGTTTTGCCCCGATCCGGACAGGCGTCATGATTCGGAAACGGAGGCTTGCCTTTCTTTGCCGGAACGGTCGTGATCATGACTGAAAATGAGGGCGAGGACGCTTCCTCGAAAAAAAGCCGTCAAAAAACGGAATCGAAAATTCAGGAAAATACCGGGAAATATGATGAGATGAACGGTTGAAATCTTGTCCGTACAAGCAGGCCGGCAGGCCGGCGGAACCCGCACTGCCGGCCTGCTTTCATAACGGTGGTTCCCCGATTTATGAAAAAGGGGAATCGGTCTCCTACTGCGCTTTCGGTACGATCTTGATTTCGACCCGCCTGTTCATTTGGCGCCCTGCCTCGGTGTCGTTGGTGGCCACCGGCATGGTTTCACCGAACCCGACCGCTTCCATGCGGCTTTCGGCTACGCCCTGCTGGGCGAGCAGCGTTCTGACGGCGTTGGCACGCCGGGTCGAAAGATCCTGGTTGTATTCCTCGGAACCGACACTGTCCGTATGGCCTTCCACCCTGATGAGCGTATCGGGGTACTGCTTCAGGATCCCCGCGACCCGCGTTATCTCGGATTGAAGTCCCGGCCTGACAACGGTGGAATTGGTATCGAACGTCACATCTCCCTTGAACGTCACGGCCAGGAGGTTCCCTTCTCGAGACACGGCGGCCGCATCGGAGGTGGCCAACGCGTCACGCATGTCTCTTTCCTGGTTGTCCATCATTCTGCCGACGGCGGCTCCGCCGAGCCCTCCCACGGCGGCTCCGATGGCTGCCCCGATCAGGGTGCCCTTCGTGTCACGGCCGATGACCTGACCGGCAACTGCGCCGGCGACGGCGCCGCCCGCCGCCCCGTAAACAGCCCCTTTTTGTGTTTTGGTTTGCGGCGCGGCGCACCCCGTTACCATCGTTGCCAGTAATCCACAGATTAAAATGGCGATGCATGCTTTTTTCATCTTGACCTCCTTTCAATTCGTTTCATGTGATGTGCCGAAAAAGGCTCTCGCTGGTCTCTTTTCCCCGGGAAGATCCCCGTTGGGTCCGTACATTCCCGGCCGGAGACAGGAAGCCGTTTATCTCGACCATTTTCGTGCTCAATATAAATGCTTCCGGTTTCAGAATCCACTCAAAAAAGCGGGGGAACTCGGAGTGTATGAAAAATTCAAATCGGAGACGCCGCAAAAAGCCGAAAAAA
>Ga0302253_1000876_pt1 | contig 21358 bp, 16 predicted proteins | sample AAG_RA_Trp_MG_FD_193537 | JGI IMG/M metagenome (GOLD analysis project Ga0302253, IMG submission 193537) | Enriched activated sludge microbial communities from anaerobic digester in WTTP, New Holstein, Wisconsin, United States - AAG_RA_Trp | ecosystem: Engineered > Bioreactor > Anaerobic >...
CTCCTTTTCGGTCTCGTAGACCATGCAAAATGCCGAACAGTAACCTAGATTTCCTGTCCCGCTCTCGCGGTCAGTGTATCACTACCCACCACGTCCCGGTTGGACTTTTTTATCAGACCTCCTTTTCCTTACGTGCTGCATTATATATTTCCAGAAGTATTTTTGCTATCGATTCAGGCGGCAAATAGCAGCATGCAGCCTCCAGTTTTTCCGCTTCACCCGGCATACCGTACACAACCGAGCTTTCTCTATCCTGGGCTATCGTAAGAGCGCCAGCCTTCTTGAGTTCGAGCAGCCCTCTGGAACCATCCCGGCCCATGCCGGTGAGGAGAATTCCGATTGCACGTGCTCCATAGACTTCTGCAACTGAATGAAACAGCACTTCCGCAGCAGGGACTATAAGCTCATTGGCATCTGGCATCTGGAATTGCAGGGTATCAGGATATGCTACTTTCAGGTGAATATCGTTTGGCGCAATATAGACAGTATTTGGCCTCATCCGTTCACTTTCTTCCGAGAGCTTGCAGTGCAGGGGGCAGGTTTTGTCCAGCCATTCAGCGAAATTCTTTGCAAGACCGGAGGCAATGTGCTGGACAATCACAATCGGCAAGGGAAAATCCGCAGGGAGCCTGGCGAGAATTGCCTGGATTGCAGGGGGCCCGCCGGTCGAGGCTCCAATCGCAACAATACCGGGAGAGTTTTGTTGTGCCCATGTCTGCAATTGGTCGCGGGACAGAGGTTTCTGCTTTACAACCTGCGATTCGTGGACAGAGTCTTTCTGATGCCCTTCAAGCTCAGCGGTTGAAGGGCGCGGTTTTACTTTGATGCCTGAGATTCTTTTTATCAGATCGATAAGTTCCCTGGCTTTCTGATAGAAATCCGGCGATCCGAACCCGGGCGGCTTACCGACTGCGGCAATTGCTCCTGCCTGCATTGCGCGGAATGCTTTTTCTGCTGAGTAGTACTGCATTGCATTCGAAATGATGACGATCGGCACAGGATGACGCTCAAGAATGTGCTTTGTTGTTTCATAGCCGTCGATGCCCGGCATTTCGATATCCATGGTAATGATGTCAGGTCGTGGGGCTTTCCTGTCGTCGATGATCCTGATCGCTTCTGTTCCGTCTTTTGCTTCAGCAACAACGTCGATATCTCCGCTCAAATAAAATATGTACTTCAGAAGCTGGCGCGATACGATCGAATCATCGACGATCAGGACTTTTATCATCCAGTTCTCCGCGCTGATATTCTATACAATTATATAAATCGGCGCACCGTCTCGAGCAGATTGCTCTGCGCAAAATTGCTCTTGGTAATGTAAGCGTTTGCGCCGACCGCAATGCCTTTTTCTTTGTGCTCTTTCGATTCGAGCGCTGTCACAAGGATAACCGGGATATTGGCAAGCGTCGCATCGTTGCGGATGCGTTCGGTCAATCCGAAGCCATCGAGGCGCGGCATTTCGATATCGCTCACAACGAGGTCGAATGGCTCGGATTTAAGGAGCGTGTACCCCTCAATACCATCGGTCGCTGCTTGTACCTGAAAGCCTGCGGCTGAAAGAATCGAAGTAATAAGCGTTCGCGAAGTGATTGAATCTTCGACGACAAGAATGCGCTTTGGCGTATTTGTTTTTTCTGCACTGGCTGAAGCAACACTTGCTTTTTCCGGCTGAACACGCCCTGGTGGGCCAAAAAGTGACGAAAAGGCCAATTCAAGAATTTCCTTCATGTTGAGAATCGGAATGACCTCATCATTTGCGCCTGTGGTCGCCCCGTATATCCCCCGTACCTTTTGGAGAAGGCTTCCCAAAGGTTTTATCAGGACATCCTGCTCACCCATTATCTCGTCGACGATGAATGCACAAGCCTTCTCCCGGGATCTGCAAACAACTGCTATCACATGATCAGGAGTTTCGGTCTCCATGGGGCGCGATATGCCAAGGATGTCCCCCAAATGCACAATACCTATGGTTTCATCCTGATATTCGATTACATTGGCGCTTCCAGCGGCTGTGATGGCGTCTTGGGAAATGCGCAGTCCCTGCTCGAGCGCGGAAGAAGGTATGACAAAGGTCTGCTCGCTGACCCGGACGAAATTCCCTTTGAATGAGGCCTTGGTATAAGGAATGACCAGATGGAATGATGTTCCCTTTCCGGGTTCTGAGTCGATATGCACGGAACCCTCGAGTTCGTCCATGGCATTTTTTACAATAGCAAGGCCGAGCCCGCGGCCAGAAAGGTCGGTGATAATCTGGCTTGTGGAAAAACCTGACTCGAATAGAAGGCCATACAGCTCCCCGGCAGTCTTTTTTTGAGCCTCAGACTCCGAAAACATGCGCCTGGCGACAGCGGTGCTCCGTATGCTTTCCGGATCGATGCCTTGCCCGTCGTCCGAAATGATGATTTCTATGTGGCGGGCATCGAGATGGGAAACGCTGATCGCAATATGTCCCCGCCGCGGCTTTCCATGCGCTTCGCGCTCACCAGGAGGCTCGATTCCATGATCGATCGCATTGCGAAGAATATGCATGAGGGGATCTTTGAGCTTCTCGAGAATGCGTTTTTCGAGCTCTATGGTCTGGCCGGAAATATCGAGGCTGACCTCTTTTCCCAGGCTTTTTGCAATATCGTATGCTGCGAGAGGGAAGGAATCGAACAAGACTGAACAGGGCAGCATGAGCACCGATTGCGCTTCCTCGATGAGGGTGTCGATTATTGTTGAAATATGGACTGATTCTGATGCAAGCCGGTTCGAAATCGCACTCAGCGCGTGGATCGAGTCCTTGCGCGCCTGATTGCCTGAAGAGGCTTCGCTCAGCAAAGAAAGCACGCTTTTGAGTTGTGCTTGTATCTGTGCATGCAGCTGTTTGATGGCGATGAGGTTCTCGGATTCTCTCAGGAGCGTGTCGAGGCGTTCTGCCTGGACGCGGATCGTAGAAGGAATGGCTGGTCTGGTTTCGGGTTTGTAGGTAGAGGCTGATGGCGGTACTGGCGATGGTGGTGCAACCGATGCCTGCGTCGGGGAGGGCGGTGCCAGCGAGGTGCTGAGGATTGCGCTTCCTTTTTTGGCCTGTTGGTCGAGCCTTTCGCAGATTGCGCCAATTTCAGTGGCAGGGACAGCAGAATTCGAAAGTTCGAGTTCAATCAGATGCAATGCTTCATGCAGCGTGTCGAGCAGCTGGGATTCAGGACGTATCTCATCGCGCTTTAGAGCCTGGAATACGCTTTCCATCGAATGGCAAATGTACTCAATATCTTTCAAATCTACCGCGCGGGCAGCTCCTTTGAGGCTATGCGCCGCGCGGTACGTGGTTTCGATGAGTTCCTGATCCGGTTCTCCATGTGTCTGCTCGAGCGCCAGAAGCGCAGAAGCAATAGTCTGGATATGCTCCTTCGATTCAATGGCAAAGGCTTCGCGGAGCTGTTTCAGGAACTCTTCTTGATTCAACATGCCGTTTCTCCGGGCAAACTGCTGTTTATGTGCTACAGTTTGTATACCTCGATAAATGACTTGAGCTTGTTGCCCGAATCGCTGATGGATGCAGCGACCTGCTCAAGGTTCCGGGCTGCATCTGCATTTTGTGCGCTTGCTGTCTTTACATTGTTCATCGCTGAATTGATTTGATCAATGCCTGTAAATTGCTGCTCGACGGCATAGGCAATCTACTGCACGAGCTGAACACTCTTCGAAAGGGAATCGGCAATAGCACGCATTGCCGCATCGACCTGGTTCATTTTGTCTCCGCCCTGCTGCATTTCCTTGTTGCCCTGTTCGACTGCCATAAGGGCGCCGGATGTTGCTTTCTGGATGTCTGTGAGAATTTTGCGTACCTGGCGAGTAGACTGTTTTGACTGATCGGCAAGCGATTTGACCTCCTGGGCAACAACGGCAAAACCTTTACCATGTTCGCCGGCCTTGGCCGCTTCGATGGCTGCATTGACAGCCAGCAGATTGGACTGTTCGGCAATTTCGTCGACAGCAGCGATGATCTCTGCGATCATCTGGCTCTGTTCGCTCAAATTCAATAGGCTCTGGGATATGTTGTCCATCTGGTTTTTGATTTTTTGGACATTTTCGCCCATCTGCAGAATGGCAGTCATGCTTTCTTTGCTGAGAGCATAGCTTTGGTCCGAGGAGGCGGTGACAGTACCAGCAAGGTCTTTTGTCGTCTGTGCAACCTGACGGATTTCTTCGGTGGTGGTAGCTGTTTCCATCACCGAGGCTGCTGTTTCGCTTGCGGAGGAACCAAGCTGGGCGCTGGTTGCGGACATTTCGTTTGCGGAAGCGGCTAGGTGCAATACCATTTTATTCATCTCCGAAATCTGCTCCCTGAAACGGTCGAGGAAGGATTCGAAAGCCTTTATCAGCATGCCGATTTCGTCTTTGCGCTTGTCATCGATACCATGCTTCTGCAAATTTCCATTGGCCACCTCTTCGAGATTTGCAACAAGCTGCTTTATCGGCCGGACAATGTTTTCCCCGATTACGAAGGCAAACAGGACAGCAAAAGCTATGCCTAAAATATTCAGAATGATTGTGATAGTAGCAGCTGATTTTTGCATCGCGAGAGCATTCTGGTAGGCATCAGCCGCCCGTTTTTTTGTGGATTCGGCAATGTTTGCAACTTTTTCCGCTACAAGCGCGAATGCTTCTTTGCCTTTAGTATTAAAGGATTGGACGAGCTCTTTCTGCTTTTTGGCGTTTTTTAGTCCGACTTCCTCATTATAGATGATGAGCCATCGAGCAAACGAAGCATTGAGATCGGCCAGGGGCTTGAGAGTTTCCGTTTCTGTGTTGATTGTCTGGAGTTTTGTGATGTTTGTCTGTATTGTCTGTATATCATTTTGCATTGACTGATAGAGTTTTTCGATTTCAGACGCAGTACTGGCAGCGACAAAATCGCTTACATTTTGTGAAAGCTGGACTCTCGCGATATTGATTTCGTCAACCAGTGTCAACGTGGCAAAATGCGTATTGATGATATCATCTAGATGGCGATTTATTGCAGCCTGCTCCGTAAAAGAATACCCTGCGAGGCCAATCATTACTATAATGACAAGCCCGAAACCAAGAATCAGTTTTGCACGCATTTTCATGTTCTTGAGCATATCTGTTCCTCCATTGTGCTGTTCATTCAGTATTCAGGCTTTTTTGCAGCTGCAACATGAATGCATCGGCATCGAGAAGGGTAATGCCTCCACGCCCGCATCCTTTTGCAAGGCTTGCGATTACCTGGCTCTGCGCTGCAATCGTTGGCTGCAATTCATTTTTCGAAAACTCGCGAATACGAACAATCCGTTCGCACGGGAAGGCAACGGCTACTTCATTTTTTTGAAGAATAATGAGCGACTTGAGAACTTCTTTTGCATCTTTAGGCCGCGACAAGCCAAGATAGTGAGCAAGATCGATGACGGGTACCACTTCACCGCGCACATTGATAAGCCCGAGAAAGGATTTGGGCAAGAACGGCAGCGGCGTGATTGGCATGCTGTTCCGCATTATTTCCCGGATACTGTGCATCTCGAATGCAAAGCTCATGCCGGAAAGCGCAAATTCAATACATCGAATGTCGGTTTTCTTTGTCGTGTGGCGTTGGCCTTTGGCGAGTTCTTTTGCACGGGCCAGCAGGATATCCTCGGCAGTACGCGTTGTATGTGCAGAATGTTCCGGGCTTTCTGGCACAGGGCTTGCACCAGGATAAGAATTATTTGCTGCAGGCAGAGAATTCTTGCTTACATTCTGCATCAAAAAGCCACCTCATCTCACCATAAGCGATGAAATCATATCACGCATTGCCTTCGCTGGTATTCCATTGGAGCCGGGCACAACAGCTGTCTCTTCTATTTTCGACAGAAAATGCAGGGCATTTGAGTAGTGTTTTTTCATTTCGCTTTCATTTCCGCGCTCTTTTGCAATCGAAGCAAGCGCAATATAAGCAACGACATTATCAGGCTCGAGAAAAAGCGATTTTTTCAGGTCCGATTCGGCGGAAGAAAGATCCCGGGTATGAATATAGGCTAGGCCGCGGAGATAATACAATTCCGGATCGGTAGTTTCTTTCTGGATAAGTTCCGACAAGAGCTCGATTGCGCGAGCGGCCTCGCCGGAATCAGCCAGATGGCGGGCGTTGGCAATCACTTCTTCTCGCTCTTCCTTGGCGCGAAGAGGCGCTTCGTGCATGGTAACAGTGAATGTAGTTTTTAGGGTGGGCTGGGGAGGGGATAGACTCTCTGCAGGCGCGGCGGGCGGAACGATGCGCTTTTCAGTACGCAGCATCGAAAGCTGCCGAGCGTGAGGCTCGGATCGTTCAGTCTGCTCGTTCTTGATAAAAACGGTGCCATTCCGGATTTGCTGGGCAACAAATGGAGAGTCATTGAGAAACCATGGCTCGCTGGGACCCACAATGAGGGCTCCATTCGGCTCGAGATACTCCGCAAAGCGAGAAATGAGTGCCTTTGCGGCGTCCTGATGCAGGTAAATAAGAACATTCCGGCATACAATGAGATCGAATGTGCGGGCGGACAATTCAGACACATCCCATTGTGGCGCGCTCAGGTTCAATTCAGCAAAAGTAACCATTTGCTGAATGCGGGTATCGATACGATAGCGCTTAAGCCGCGGCAAACCAGGAACCAGCTCGTAGGCATCATTGCATTCATAGAAAAAGCGCTCTTTTATTTCTCGGGGCAGATCTCTGAACGACCACTCTCCATAGCATCCATGGCGTGCAATGTCCAGCGACTCATGGTTGATATCGGTCGCAACCACCTTCAGTTCCCAGCCCTCCTGCCCCTTGAAATAATCGAAAAGCGTCATCGCGAGGGAATAGGCTTCTTCACCGGTGCTGCAGCCGGCCGACCAGCAGGTAATGCTGAGCTTTCCTCCTGCTCGTTTTCGAATTTCGAGTCCGGGGAGGAAAGAGTCGCGCAGCCATGCAAAATGCTCGGGGTGTCTGAAAAAGTATGTTTCGTATACGGTAATGTGCGGCACAATTATGCGAACAACGTCTTCGCGCATTGGGATTTCACAGAGAAGCCGGATTATTTCCGGAAGCGGCTTTTTTTCTGCTTCCTGGAGCGCATGGACAGCTTTTTTGAGCGAGTAATAGTGTACAGCGCCGGGCTTGAGTCCGAAATTTGCCTCGAGCGACCTTTGTATTTGATTGCGGTTTTGTTCAAGCAATGTTTTCAATGCATGCTCGTCGAATGCTGCATGCAAAGTCCTTTGTTCTTTGTTCATTTTTTCTGTGCGTGTTCACGTTCAGCGAGTTCAGTGTCGAAAAAGTGCTCCGGGTCATATAAAAGCGCAAGCCCATCCTGGTATTTGATAATGCCAGTGAGCACCTGGATTCCTGGCAATATCGCATCAGTCTCTTCCCAGCTGCTCGGCTCCACATCGATGACATCCATCACATCTTCGACATGGAGGGCAATGCGATGGGATCCCACTCGCGCAACGAGAAGCTTGTGCGCAGGATCGCGCTCCAGCGGGCGCTGCTCGCATTTCATGCCCATGTCGATAACGGGGACAATCGAGCCGCGCAGATTGATGACGCCTTCAATGCTTTCCGCTTCATGCGGCACGGGGGTAATTTCGCAATAAGGGTAGACATATTCCACCGAAGCGGCAGGCAGGCAATACAGTCGCTGACCAACTCGGAAAATACACACATTGAGCGCCGCATTTGCGGGCAAATCCTGCTTTGAAATATTCGGCGTGATCGTGCCGGAATCTGGCATAGGAAGCCCCCCAACCTTACTCGACGAGAATCTTCAGCTCTGGGAAAGCGGCTTCGAACGCTTCCTTCGCGCGCCGCATGATGCCTTCCTTGACGACGCCATTGATAGCCGAGCAGGCAGGGCATTCACCTGGCGGATAGCCAATCGCGAGCTGAATGAGCAAGGTTTTTTCCTTTTGGCTGTAGGTTACCTTCTGGACAAGCCCAAGGTCGACAATGGGCGCATCGGATTGCGGCTCGCGCACCTTCGCAAATGTCTCATCGATTTTCTTGCGCATTTCAGGGTCCATGAAAACCTCCATCGCGGCGCTGAGGAATGCAGTATCCACTAGCCGCTCTATCTATAGTCTGGAATAAATGGAGCTATTTTTCAAGGAAAACCTGTGCATTCTTTAAAAAATAGCTCAGGTTGTTTTGAATAACGCCATTTTTGGGCGAAAGATGCAAAAAAAACGTCTTGTTGTCGGCAAAACAGCAGAAGTGCACGAGGGTTTGCGGCTCCGGAAAACCGAGCGCGGTTTTTTCAAGCTTGTCGAGAATACGGCTCTCTCTCCACAGGAGGACAAATTTCCGCCCGCCCAGCTCAATGTCCTTGCGCGACATAGCCTCGAGGCCGTCGATTTTCGCCTTGCGCAAGTGCGAAGCAAGAATGATATGCCCTTCGCCCGGCAGACGCTTATCGGTATAGATATTGAGGTAATAATGATCGCCGCCGCGAATCAGGAATGATACTGGCATATACAGCAGCGAGTGCCGCGGAACAAATGTAAAGGTGCCCTTTGCCTCGTTCCACAAGCCTTTCAGCTGGTAGCGGAAATTGTAGCCAATAGCTCCGCCGATGTTCACATAATTGGTTTCGGTGGGTGCAAGGACTTCTTCGGACTGTACGGATAAGCGTTTGCCAAGCCAGCGATTTTTCTTGACACCAAGGAAGTAATTGACGGTAGCTCCAACGCCGAGTATCAGAATGCCGGTAAACAGGAATGGATTCATGCTGATAGGCTCCCTTTCTTGAGGAATATATCGATGAGGGGCTGAATGCCGAGCTCCGTTAGCTGGTTCCTTGTCCGGATGCCATTCGATTCAAAATCGAAACTGAAAAGAGGGATCGATGCGAGGGACTCATGAATGTGCCATTGCCCGTTTACCATACCCCGTTTGTTCAGGCAAATGGTCGATATTGGTATTTCGAGGCGATCGAGTTCGTCTTTTATGCGCAGAGCTTCGGACACCGAAAGATCGTCCGGATTGACAATGACATTGAGAAAGCTCTCTTTTTGGAAAAGGTGCTCGAGGGCGCCAAGCCGCTGCCGGATCGAACTCAATTTTCCGTACACTTTGTCATCGTCTTTGTCGAGGCAGCTTTCCTTGACGGGCGAGCCCGGGTTGAGCCGGACTATAGTGTTTCGCTTGGAAAGAATGGTCTCACGCAACTTCGCAAGCTCCTTGACCCAGAGACCCGAAATTGTGGGAAGCGAAAGGAAGCGCAAGGAGAGAGCGGTTGGGGGTGTATCCAGAACCACCACATCGTACAGGGGCGCCAGGTTGCAATGGATATCCTCGATAGCCCAGAGCATCGCGTATTCTTCGGTGCCGGGCGAATATTTCAGAATTTTGAAGAAGGAATCGAGGTTGAGGGTAACATTGTAGGAATAGGTCGACTTGAGCTGGGAGCGGCTTTCTTCGAGATAGGTATTCACCCAGGCGTCGAGGTCTATCTCTAGTGCATCGAGGTTGGGTTCAACATGCTGAGGCTCGCTTTTCAGCTTGAGTCCAAGGGCATCGCCGAGGTTATGGGCAGGGTCGAGCGATGCGGCAAGCACTTTGTAGCCAGCGCGTGCGAGCGCAAGCGCAAAGGAGGCTGAGAGCGTTGTCTTGCCGACGCCGCCTTTGCCGAGAAAAAATGCTGTCTTATGGGAGATATGTGGGCTCATGATGGCTCCTAGTCGATTTCAAGCATGCCCATGAGGGCGCCGATAGGATCGGTCGAAAGGTCGCTTCTGGCGAGCAGAACAACAATTTCCCGCTCGAGATAGGGCAATAATTCGATTGCGATTGGCGCAAGCGGCGAAGGAATGCCGGCAAAACCTCCAAGCAGCAACAGTGCGAAAATGTTCTCAAGCTCTTTGAGCTCGAAATCGAGCATGCCGGTGGCTTTCTCCCGCTGCACCTGGATAAAGGCTTTTGCTCCTCTGCGAACGAGATGCAAAAGTTTCATCTTTTCAGTCATGCTCTTATTTTATCATGAATTTTGCATATTAGAAAGCGCCGCGTAGACAGCTGGCAATAAAAAGGGCCGCCCAGCATACTGAGCGGCCCGAACCTGTCATTTTTACTGCTCTATGATAGCAGCATTGAACATTGTCAGCTGGCCTGCTTGGTGTTCCAGTTCCTGAAGAATGCCACAATCATGATGAAATTCAGCACCAGCATGAAAATGTTGATCGCGCCGACAACCACGCCCGTGGTGTAATTCTTTGCCTGAGCGGCGGCATTGGCCACTGTTGCAAAGAACGATGGAACGATCACTATTTCATACCAGATAATACCGGCAGTAACGGTGACCCACAAGAAAATCGCCGGGATAAGTACGACGAGGGTATATGCTGGATTGAGTTTCTTCTTGACCCATACCGCGACCGTCAGCATGACTATGGAGGCGATAAGCTGGTTCGCACCGGAGAATGCCGGCCAGAGCACGGTGTAGTTGCCTGTCCACGCAAGCCCGACACCGAAGAATGCGATGATGAGAGAAGCGACCCATTTGTTGTTGAATGTATTGTATACGCCGGGGCTCTTCTCTTTGATCGGCAAGACCATTTCCTGTACCAGATAGCGGCCGAGGCGGTTTGTCGTATCAAGCGTGGTGAGTGCGAAGCTCGACACCCAGACAGCCGCAAAGAGCTTCATGAAGCTCGGGGTAAGGAAGGGGAGCGCGGTGCTTACCATGGTGCCGTATGACAGGACAAAGCGGTTCAGCGCGGCGGTCTTGAGAACATTGCCTTCGCCCATTGCAGCAATGCCGAATGCGGCAATCGAGATCACGACGATGGTCGACAGGAAGCCTTCGGTGAGCATTGCGCCGTATCCGACGAAGAGCGCATCTTTTTCATCGCGCAGCTGCTTGGAGCTTGTGCCCGATGCGACAAGCGCGTGGAAGCCGGAGAGTGCGCCGCATGCAATGACCAGCGGGACTGCAGGCCAGAAGGGCGTTGGCTTTCCGCCGATGACTACTGCACTAAAGCTTGTGGTGGCAGGGAGCGAATCGAAGCCTTTCACCGCAATGATTGCTGCCAGGCCACCGGCCAGAAGGCCAAAATACAGCAGGAACGAGTTCAAATAGTCGCGTGGCTGCAACAGGAAGTTGACCGGCAGCGCCGATGCAATGACAATGTAGACAAAAATCACGATGAACCACGTATCCTTGCTCGCATTGATCGGAAGGATTTCACCAAGCCAGAACGCAAGGATGATCAGGACGATACCGATGATGGATCCCCAGCCAATGCCAAGTTTTGTGTGGTACATAAAATAGCCAGTGATGATTGCCGCAACGCAGAAGAAGAAGAACGCCGAGAACACGCGGCCGTCCGCCGCGAACTGTCCCGCGACGATATCGCCGAATGCCGCAACGACCAGAATGCAGAGGAAGAGGATGAACCAGCTGAACGCCTTGCCAGCCTTCTTCCCGATCAAGTCCTGAGCGACAAACTGCATCGAGCGGCCATCATAGCGCACTGATGCGGTCAGCGACAGATAGTCGTGGATAGATCCGATAAAGATGTTGCCAAGCCAGATCCACAATAGTCCTGGCAGCCAGCCCCAGGCAACTGCCATTGCCGGGCCCGTGATAGGACCAGCGCCAGCAATCGATGCAAAGTGGTGGCCGAACAAGACATACTTCGATGTCGGCACATAGTCGACACCATCCGACAGCCTCTTGGATGGCGCCTGCGGCGCCTCCTGGCTCTTGAGCACCTTGTCGCGGATTGTTCTTCCATAGAGGAAATAGAATCCGAAGTAAATGACAAGGGCAACCAAGGCAATGAGCGTTGTCATGCACTCCTCCTAGAAAAAATGGATACCTTATTGTAAATCCTATTTTGCAGTGCCGTCAAATGTTTTTTCGGAATACCCGATATTTTATGTGCGTGCATGAATTGTGATTGATATCATTTGAGAATCAACCGAAAATATATACAGGAAATCGCATGGAAAATTTACAATGGCCGGTTGATCTAGGTGGCGGCTATTTCCGGATTGGCTCGTCGCAGCTGGTTGGGCCGCTCCAATCGAATATTTATTTATTGATTGATGGCGATGAAGCAGTGCTGTTCGGGCCGGGATCTGCGATTGATCTGGCGGAACTGGTGCGAAATATCGAATCGGTTGCGCCGAAGGATCGTATACGCACTGTGATTGTGCACGAGCAGGATCCCAGTTCATCGTCGGCGCTGTCCTTGCTCGAGAAAGAGGGCATGCGATTCAATGTGGTCACCAATTGGCACACATGGAGCATCCTACGCTATTACGGGCTTGCTTCTGAGCCATATTTAATAGATGAGCATTCCTGGATGCTGCGCCTAGCCTCGGGCCGGACCCTTCAATTCCTGCCGACTCCCCACCTCTACCAACCGGGAGCATTTGCTACCTACGATCGGGCGACAAGAACACTTCTTTCCGGAGCGCTTTTCTCTTCGTATTCATCAGAATTTTCGCTGTATGGAGAAGGAGCTGATTATCTCGAACAATTGAAAAATTTCCACCACGCAACCATGCCGTCGAAAGATTTTCTTGCTCCGGTCGTGCATTCTCTGGCTTCGTGGGATATCGGGCGCATTTTGCCGGCATATGGGCCGATTTGGCGCAATAATATCCGAGGTATTTTGAATCAGCTCGCCGATCTTGAGTGTGGCGAGCTTGCACGATCAAAAGAAACCCAGGCTCTTCAACAGCAGATTATGAAGGAAAACGGCTCTCAGGAAGAAGTAGCACATCTGAAAGCCGAGCTTGAGAAATTGCGCAAAGTGAATGAAGAGTTGAATCATAGCATATCGGTTTCAAGAGATAGAGCGCTTCGCGATCCTGTGACAGGACTCTATTCGGAATTTTTCTATAAATCATTTATCGAAGAAGAAGTTGCGGTCCGGATTTCCGACATGGGGCCGCAGGACAATGTCCTCGGGGTTTTCGGAATTGATGAGAATATCGCCCAGATCGAATACAAGTACGGTTCTCGGGAAGTGGAAGCGCTTTTGCACGGTGTTGCGGCCATAATTACCGAAAATCTTCCGCAGACATCGATGGCGTTTCGCCTGCATGGTGCGACAATGGCAGTATGGATGCCTGCCGTGCTGTTTGATGATGCTGTGGCGCTTTTCGATAAAATACGGTATCAAGTCGAAAATTCGAAGGCATTTGTGGAACCGGTGACAGTCTCGGCAGGTGTCGCGACGCTTTCTGAAGCAGCAAACCTTCAGCCAGACCTCGAAAGGCTCGGGGCCGACCTTACGGATTTGGGCATTCGCCGCCTCAGGCTTGCGCGGCGCCGCGGCGGCAATACTGTGTATTTCGGGTCTGCTGAAGAGAACGAATCCGCATCGAAAGCGCGCATCCTGATTGTCGACGATGATGAGGTGAATGTCGATGTGCTGCGAACCTTCCTCTCAAATGAAGGATTTTCGGTGCTTTCCGCTTCAGACGGTCAGGAAGCACTCAGTATTTTAGGAAAAGAAATTGTCGATGTTGTCATTACCGAGCTCATGGTCCCCAAAATCGATGCCTATCTCCTGAAGGAGTCGATGCTTTCGAAATCAGCTACGAAAGATATTCCTGTCATCATCATTTCTCATCTCAAGACTGAATCGACCATACGGCGTGCGTACCGGCTGGGAATCGTTTTTTATCTGCAAAAGCCGATTATACTGGAAGAGCTGCTCGGAATTGTGCTGAATCTGACAGAAGCAGGGAGCAGGGCATGACCATTCCTTCCGAATATCTTCTTGGGGCAGCAGTTCTTTTTTTGTGGCTTACTGTATTTGTGATGCTGCGCACGCTGCTGAACAAAGCAAGATTGGCTATCAAGCATGAAACGCTCAAATCGCAGCTTCGTCAACTGCCCCAGATTTTTGCGCCAGTATACGAACAAAGCAAGCACATGATGCGCATGCTCCTCGATCATATCCTCTATCTGACTCAGAATGTGAATATTTCTGCTCATCAGAAACAGCGTCTTTTCAATGCAGAAACAGTGAGCTATTTCGAGCGCACTCAGATGCGGCGCCTTGCGAGTCATAATCGATTCATGAGAATGAATGCCGCACGGTTTCTCGCGAGCTTCGGAACGGATAATGCCCGAAAGGCCATTGAAAAGGCATTGCTGAGAGAAAAGCATTTCCCTACCAGGCTCTATCTTGCCAATGCACTTTCCGATATCAAGGATGCCCGATCGCTACATGCGCTGATTCAAAGCCTCAAGGGCGCTCACTATTGGTACAGAAACAAAGTAAATATGCTCATTGCTTCCTATGGGGATGCGTTGAAAGATTTCATGCGAGGTTATTACTGGAGCACTGACATAGAAATTCGCGAATTGCTTGTGGATCTTGCCGGCGTAATCCCCTGCGTGGAGCTCAAGGAGTATCTTGCTGATATTCTGCATCGGGGGTTCGGAGAAATTGGCAAAATTGAAAAGCAAACGGCAAATTTGCCCTCAAAATGCTGCTACTACTGCGTTCATGGCCAGATTGAAGCTGGCAAGGACCATCGGCAGTGTCCTTACAGAGGAAAGGTAGCGAATAATTTTCACTGTTGGAGATATCGTACCCTTGTTACAAGCCTGTCGCCTGCTGTCAGCTATCACCGGCTCATGGTGCGCGCAGCTGAAACGCTCGAACGATTCTATCCTGATGAACTCGATTGCGAATACTATCTCGAGCATGTCGACAAGGACATTCAGTCTATTGCCGTCCGATCGCTTGGCCATTCCTCGCACGAGCGGAATGTTCGCACACTGCTGTTCTATCTCGAGCGCGATGAAACAGCCCAGGCAGCGCGAGCAGGTTTGCGTTTGCTATTGAACAGTCATCCGCAATATATGCCTCAAATGATCGAGGCATTCCGCAACTCGGATGGAGTATTGCACAACCGGCTTGCCGAAGTGCTGTCCAGCAGAATCGAATATGTGCTGACAAAATTGCTTGGCTACGAGCACGATTTTGCTGCAGGTGTTGTGAACGAACTCATTACCATGGGAAGAGTTTCCGAGCTTATTGAATTTTTGAAGCGCAACAGGAATAAGGAACTTGAAGCGAAGCTTGTCGAAATCATCCGCTTCCGATTGTCCGACAGTGAAGTGCTTGCAAGGGAATGCGGCCTTTTTCTGCCCGATCATCTGCTCCAGGAGTTGGGTATTAGCCGGATTTCTCCTCCCGCAAAAAAACGCGAGGAAAAGCTCGACAGAAAAATGGTCAGGCGACTCTATGTCATGTTGAGCTTTTCTGTCGTATTTTTCCCTCTGCTGTACGTCCTTAAATACTATGACAGGCTCGGAGCGATGCCTTTTGTCCAGCACCTCAAGTATTTTGTTCTCAATTTCAATATAAATTTTGCGTATTATGCAATGGCGGTAAACGCGATTTATCTTGGCTTGCTTTTCCTTTCAAAACTCAATATACGGCGGGCTTCGCGTCTGTGGGAACTCAAGGGTATGACTATGCTGTTCAAGCCGCGGATGCTTCCGTCGGTGTCGATAATCGCCCCCGCCTACAACGAGGAAATGACCATTATCGAGAGCGCGAATTCCCTTCTGAATCTCAAGTATCCTGACTATGAGCTTGTGGTCGTCAATGACGGCTCCAAAGACAACACATTGCGGACGCTGATCGAGCATTTCGACCTGAAAAAAACCGACTTCAGCTATCAGGAGCGCCTGAAGCATTATCCCATCCGAGGCATCTATACAAATCCCGCTATCCCGCGCCTTATCGTGGTAGACAAGGAAAACGGCGGCAAGGCTGATACCTTGAACGCAGGCATCAATGTGGCCTCCAAGGAATATTTCTGCGGCATCGATGCTGATTCTCTGCTTGAGTCGGATGCGCTTTTGAAAATTGCTTCGCTGACGCTGGATTATGGGGTCGAAACGCCTGCGCTCGGCGGCAATGTCTTCCCTATCAACGGCTGCAAAGTGGACAAGGGGAAAATCGAAAAAATCGGCGTGCCAAAGAATTGGCTTGCCCGCCTGCAGATGGTGGAATATCTGCGCGCATTCATGTGCGGGCGTCTTGGCTGGGATTATCTGAATTCGTTGCTTATTATTTCCGGCGCATTCGGGCTGTTCCGGAAGGAGCGCGTGGTTGCGGCAGGCGGCTACCTTACCAGCAGTGGTCAGTATCAGAAAGATACCGTCGGTGAGGATATGGAGCTAGTGGTGAGGATCAGCCGGCTCATGCGCGAGAAGAAGCTCAAGTACCGCATCAGTTATGCATTCAACGCGAACTGCTGGACCGAAGTGCCTGAAGAAATGTCGAGTTTAAAAAAACAACGGAACAGGTGGCAGCGCGGCCTTATCGATATCATGAATTTTCACCGGAAACTGATTTTCAACCCTTCGTATGGCGTGATGGGCCTGGTCGCCATGCCATATTATCTGATTTTCGAAATGATTGGCCCTCTTTTTGAGATACAGGGGTATCTCATGGTCGCAATTGCAGCCATATTCGGCATGCTGAGCGTGCGGCTGGCATTGCTATTGTTCTTCGCTTCCATATTGATGGGTATATTTATTTCGATTTCATCGGTGCGTATTGCGGAACATCTCAATGTGTACTTCAGTTATCGTGATACACTGAAACTGCTCAAAACCGCAATTCTGGAGAATTTTGGGCCGCGGCAGCTGTTTTCGTTCTGGCGGGTGCTGGGGTTCCTGAATGCTATGCGCAAACCGCAAGGGTGGGACAAATTTGCCCGCAAGGGATTTGCAGGGAGCGGACAAGCCGGAGGCAAGACAGCATGAAAGTGAAGACAAAAGAATATTTCAAGACGAGCCTCCTGTGGATCATAGGTATTCTGGTTTTTGCACTATTCACGGCGCTTATCGCAATGCCATTTGTGCTCTGGATTGCAAAGCCGTATCGCCAGCTCGACATCTGGGTTGTCGACAAGACAGTTCCATACTCTGATTTCCGCGAGCATGCAGGTCTTTTTTGGCTTTTGAATAATGAAAAAATCGCAAAACCCGGCACTCGCGTGCTGTACGACAAGCGCTCGGATTACTATGGATTCTATCCGACTGGCAAAAACGAGTGGCGTTCACTGAAACTTCCGCAGACGGGCAAGAAGCCCGACTTGATCTATATTGCCGATACCTATGGTGTTTACCGCGATGATTACATGCAGAGCAAGATGACTGCAGCGCTGCCCTCTCTGATATATGGGGGCCTTAATAGTGAAGATTATCGCGTTATTCAGGCTTCACTCGGGGGCGGGAACACAATCATTGCAGAATTCAATACCGCAGCGTCGCCGACGAATTCCCGGGACCGCGCATTGTTCGAGCGCCTTATCGGGCTTGCCTGGCGAGGCTGGATTGGCAACTACTACGAAAGCCTCGCACAGGGTGGTGGTGTGCCCGATTGGGTAGTCGCTAACTGGGAAACAGCCAAAAAAGAGAAGTGGAACTACTCCGGGCGGGGCATTGTCCTGCTCGATGAAAACGGAAATGTGGAAGTGCTCACCGAGGCTGAAGATTTGGGGCCAAAAGGCATGAAGGTGCAGTTTGATGGGCCTTTGGGCCAGAAGCTCGGCATCAAAAAGCCGGTTTCCTATCGCTACTGGTTTGAATGGGTTGCTGCTGATCCGCTTGTGGAGCAAGTTGCGCACTACAGCCTTGATCTGACGGCTGCAGGCAAGAAAAAGCTTGAAGCGCTTGGCTTGCCCCAGAAATTCCCAGCAGTGCTCAAGTTCGAGAACAGTCAGTATACAAGCTGGTATTTTGCAGGCGATTTTGCCGATCTGCAGTTTACCGGCACCCCCTACCGCATGGAAGGAATCCGCGCTATCAAGCGCATACTCGCAGACGATACCGTGGACAACAACAGCTACTTTTTCTGGAAAGTGTATGCGCCGCTCATGCATTACATTCTCGCTAGCGCGGAGAAGCATCGCGCGGAAGTCCGGTCGGAAGCGGCGCTCGCTGGTCCGACTGCGCTGCGCGTGAATGTGAGGGCTGTAAAAGATGGCATCCAGCTGAGGACAAAGAATCATGAATGGGAGACGCTTTTCCTGCGCGGTGTGAATATGGGGCTGGCAGAACCGGGGAAATATTTTACAGAATTTCCATATGATACAGATACATATGTTCGCTGGTTCAATTATATTGGCGCTCTCGGCGCGAATACGATACGCGTGTACACGCTCCTGCCTCCAGAATTCTATCGGGCCTTCAGAATATATAACGAAGCGCATCCCGATGCTCCGCTTTTGCTGCTGCAGGAAATTTGGCCTGAGGAACACCCGCCCGGGAACGACTACCTTCAGCCTGCCTATCAGGAAGCATTCCTGAAAGAAATCGATTATGGCATCGATGCGATTTATGGGCGCGCGAATGTCCCAGAGCGGAAGGGGCGGGCATGGGGAATTTATACAACAGATGTCTCCCCATGGCTGATTGGCTGGCTGGTCGGCAGGGAACTTGAAAGCGCTGAAGTCCTTCAAACCGACGCGAACCATAAAGGGGCGACCTACAAAGGTACCTATGTTTCAGCAGGAGCGAAGGCCTCGCCCACTGAAGTTTGGCTTGCCGAGTCGCTCGATGCGGTTGCAGCGACCGAAGCCGAACGCTATGGCCAGCTGCATCCAGTCGGCATTGTAAGCTGGCCTACGCTCGATCCGATCGAGCATGACACCGAATGGGATCCAAACACTGGCAAGAAAAACCGCTGGAATGACCGCGCCAGCATTGCTGTTGAGCACTTGGACATTACTGACAAAATGACTGCGGGGCTGTTCGGTGCCTATCATATCTATCCGAATTATCCGGACTTCATTGTAAATGAGCCTGCATACAATAATTATAAAGATGAATATGGCGTATTGCGCTATGGCGGGTATCTGCAGGAATTCATAAAGACACATTCGCGCTATCCGGCGATTGTGGCGGAATTTGGCATTGCAAACGGCGCAGGGGTCGCGCACCTTTCGCCTGATGGGCTCAACCATGGCGGCATCGATGAGACCACCGCGGGCAGAGATATTTTGCGCATGCAGGCGGCGATCCAGAAAGAAGGCTATGCCGGCGCGGTTATTTTTGAATTCATGGATGAGTGGGCGAAAAAGACATGGATAACCGAGCCGTTTAAAATTCCGTTCGACAGGCGTATTTTCTGGCACGATGTCGTCGATCCGGAACAGAATTATGGGCTCATTGCGAACGAAAGCATTCCTCCGGAAAAGCCTGAGCAGACCATTTCCGGCAGCAATGCCCTTTCCAGCCTCGAAGTCGCGCACGATGCTTCGTATCTCTACCTTACGATACATTTGACAAGCGGCAGAAAACCACAGGATTGCGAAATATTGCTGGGCATCGACACCTATAATCGTGCGCTGGGCCAGATGAGCTGGCCTAGGAGCTTGGGACGCACTGCATCGGGTATGGAATTTTTGCTCGATATCCGTAACGAAGAGGCTCGAATTTTGGTCAACCCGTCCTACAATATCGCTTCGGCGCGGTATGCGACGAGCCTTCGACAGGATGGCGTATTCGAAAATATGAATATGCTGGTCAATGGTAAAGTAGTGACAAAGGACGGCAGGGAAATTCCGGAAAAGCGATTTGATATATCGCTCATGAGGCAGGGGCCCTTCGATGAATCCGGCAATCTGTGGAATTTTGAAGGCAATACAATCAACGTGCGCATTCCGTGGGGCAGGCTCAATGTCACGGATCCGTCTTCGCTGCGAGTGTTGAATGATACGCGGACGAATTTGGGCGACCCAGGCATCGATACGTTGAAAGCGTCCATAACAGATGGATTTGTATTCGATGGGCTTGTGCTGGACAAACATTCGGGATCAGTCATCGGCAGGCTGAATGCAAATGTCACATCGCCATACATCTGGAATGGCTGGGAAGAGACGCCCCCCTACCGCGAGCGGCCCAAGAAAAGCTATTCTATTATCCAGGACGCTTGGAAGGAAGCATCCGAAAAAGACAAGCCAGTTCGCGCGGATTTTGTGGGCGCGCATTCGAAATAGAGCTGCGCTGGAATTCATTATAGCATCGGCAATTACTGCCGGAAAGGATTATTCATGCAGGACCAGAGACTCAAGAAATTGGCGCATCTTCTTGTCAATTATTCGACAAAAGTGCAGCCTGGCGACAAGGTATTGATCGAAAACGTGAATCCGGAACCGGATTTCGTCAGGCTCCTCATCGAAGAAGTACACGCGGCAGGCGGACTCGCGTTTGTTTCCTATAGGGATAAACGGCTCGAGCGCACGCTCTTTATGAATGCTCCGGAAGAGCAGTTTGCCCTGCAGGCTGAATTCGAACGTGCGCGCATGGACATGATGGACGTATACATCGGCTTTACGAACATGCAGAATTCATTTGCCTGGCAGGATTTGCCCCAGGACAAAATCGAGCTCTACAATCGCCACATATGGAAAAAAGTCCACATTGAGCGGCGTATCAGCAACACGCGTTGGGTGGTTCTGCGCTACCCAAGCGCCGCAATGGCCCAGAATGCAGGCATGAGCGAAGATGCGTTCGAACAATTCTATTTCGATGTGTGCACGATGGATTATGCAAAGATGTCAAAGGCAATGGATCCGCTTGTTGCGCTTCTTGAGCGAAGCGACCGTGTGCGCGTAAAAGGCCCCGGCACAGACCTTGAATTTTCGATTAAAGGCATGCCGGCTATCAAGTGCGACGGGACAATGAATATCCCCGATGGCGAAGTCTATACTGCGCCCATCCGCGACTCCGTGAACGGCGTGCTGAGCTATAATACCCCGAGCGAGAAAGATGGCTTCAAGTTCGAAAACATTGTATTCGAGTTCAAAAACGGCAAGATTGTGCGCGCCGAAGCGAATGACAGCGAGCGCATCAACAAAATTCTCGATATCGACGAAGGTGCTCGGTATCTCGGAGAATTCTCGTTTGGGGTGAACCCGCACATTACAAAGCCGATGCGGGAAACGCTTTTCGACGAAAAAATCGCTGGCTCACTGCATATCACCCCGGGCAACTCGTACGACGACTGCTTCAATGGCAATCGCTCGGCGCTGCACTGGGACATCGTCCTCATGCAGGATGCAGCCTCGGGCGGCGGGGAAGTCTGGATCGACGGCGTGCTGGTGAGAAAAGATGGTTTGTTTGTGCTGCCAGAGCTTGCGGCGCTCAACCCCGAAGCGCTGAGAACCTGATTAGTGCTCTCAACCTTGTGTAAAGTCGGCTAAGAAAGGACGCACCTCGACGATCCAGCGCGAGCTATTCAACCGAGCGCCAGCCTAGGAATATACTCCGCCTTCTCCTTCCCCGGTGTCCTCCATTCCTTCTTCCAGCTTCTCGCCATCGTCGGGCTCAAAGGGCTTCGTGTTAGAAACGCCCGTTCTTCG
>Ga0302253_1000877_pt1 | contig 21357 bp, 15 predicted proteins | sample AAG_RA_Trp_MG_FD_193537 | JGI IMG/M metagenome (GOLD analysis project Ga0302253, IMG submission 193537) | Enriched activated sludge microbial communities from anaerobic digester in WTTP, New Holstein, Wisconsin, United States - AAG_RA_Trp | ecosystem: Engineered > Bioreactor > Anaerobic >...
TTCCGGATGATAGAAGCAATCCAAACGGACCATAACCTGATAGCTGGGGTAGATAGGGTCTACTTTTGAGAGATCGGCGATGAGACCATCCTGGTAGACCAGTCCATCGAAGTTATTGCCTTCGAGAAACGCCTTGCCGACTTTCTCGACACCCCGGATGATGTTACGGGTGTGGTGTGAAATCAATGGCCGATGCTTCATGTCGACAAAGTACGGTTTCAGGAATGTCGGGAAATCCATCTTCTTCCCATGCATTTCCATGAACATGTTTTTCTCGCCCATCTTCTTCGTGAGTGTCTTCATCTGCGAGACGGGATCGGTCTGTCCGACGATACGTTCATAATCCTGGTTCAGTCGCTGCAAAAGGTCCATGATGCCTCCTTCGAGAGTTGAGCGATGATGCTCGTTTTTCCTGATGAACGGTCCCAAGCCGATGCCCGGACGCTTACACACGTAATCCTGAATTTTGCGCGGATTGCGTTAAAAAAGCAAGTCTCCAGCGCCGGAATTTCAGATCGGTTTCACCTTCATGCCGCACAAAGGAAAAACCCCCTTGGGGAAGGGGGCTTTTCATGGGTTGCAAGGAGGTCTTTTTTTACCGATCCGGGGGAAGATCGTGTCTATCCTCAATAACGAAACCAACCCGGAAAGTGTTTCATGTTTTTTTCACGGTTTGACATCATCGCCCGGTTTTTCTAATCTTTTGTGACTCGACACCAGGAGAAATAAATGCCGGACATACAGCATGGTTTCCTCGGGAATGCCCACCAGACCGAAATCGTTTACTGGATAATCGCCTTGGCTTTGGTACTTGCGACATGTGCTTATTTACCCTGGCTGTACCGATATCTCAAAGCCAATTCTCCTCGCTCGGTCTCTCCGGATCTGATATCCCCCGCTGGCGCTCCGGAACCAAAACGAACTGCGCATCGATATCTCCGGGCACTCCATTACCCCTTCCTGCCGTCTATCATCCTGTTCATCATCGCCTGGATCCAGCAAAAATCGCTTCCCGCCTCACACCTGTCCACGGCGATCTTCATCTCGCTTGTTCTGATCGGAGCAGCCGCTCCCCTCTTCCATCGCTCATGTCGAACAGCCGGAGCAGCAACTGGTTTGCTCCTGATCGCCCTCATGCAGCTTATCATTCCCCGAGAAGTACTCGTCGATCAGATCGCGCGGGGAATCGCGCCAGTCTTTGGGATCGAACCGGGAGTGACCGTCGTAAAACACCAGACGGTTCACTTCGATCAGCCTGTTCTCCGGACAACCGCTTCGACTCTCGAGTTTTCGAAAGACCGGACCCCGTATTTTCGTAGTGACTATTTTTCGCTTGAGATCACGGGCTGTCTGGATATTGAATACCAGGGAGAGTATCAGTTTTATCTGATTTCTGATGATGGAGCTGATCTTGAAATCGACGGAAAGACCGTGCTGTCGAATCCCGGATTTCATGCCGCTGAGGAAGTATCTGCGGCCATCGTTCTGGAGACGGGGTGCCATCCATTTCGGATTCCATATTACAACGGGGCATCGGACGCTGTGCTTCGTCTCGAATGGGCACCTCCGCATCACCCGAGATCCGCGATTTCTCCGTGGAATCTTTTCATCAACACACCGAATCGTCTCCGGTCCTGGATCTTCCGCAGGTGCATCGGATGGGGTGTGCTGTTTGCATGTCTGGCCTTGGGAGGCTTCGCCTTTTATCTCCTCCGTCCTCACCTCCGTTTCGGTGATTTCAAGCTGATGCGAATTGGTTCCGGATTCGAAAAACAGGTTCGGACGGAGTCCCCCCGAGAACTCCTCCGGGCGCATCGTCGGATCCTGATGTTCGGTCTGGCGGCAGGTATCGCTGCCGTCACGGGCTTGTGGACCTGGTTTTATCTTCCACGATTTTCACCATTGAAACACGGACTGAAGGGAACCGTGTATTCCGCGGGTGACTTTGATACGCCGCTGCAGTCGTTCGAAGGTGGGAATGCACGCATGCACTCGATTAGCCACCGTCACTTGAAACGCAACGCTTTCTGGGCTGTTTTCGAAGGGTATCTGAAAACGGACCGGAGCGGAGTCTACCGATTCTCGCTCCAGGCTGACGACGGATCACGCCTTAAGATCGATCATGCTCCTGTTTTAAACGCCTGGGATATTGACCCGCGACGAGTGTCGAAGCAAACCCGTCATCTCGAAGCGGGTCTGCACCATATCCGTGTTGAAATGCACAGTGAAAATCAACCCGCGTTTATTGATCTGAAGTATATTCCGCCCGGGTCCATCCAGGCCCGGCCGATCAACGTTCAGCACCTGTTTCCGGAAAAACCGTCCGACTTGCAGATACGGAACGACCGAATCTTCTCGATCTTCCGAATCTCCCTGTTTGCCATTTCGATCCTTCTATGCCTCGGGTTCTCCATTCATGTCCTCCGATCATCTCGTCGTTCGGATATCAGGCCATGGTTGCTGTCCGCAATGCTGTATCCCGTCACAAGTTTTATACTGGTTCAATCGATCTGGATGGATCCGGATTATCGATTCGGCTTCGAGTGGTTTCTCCGGTGCAGTGCATCGGTCCGTCTGATAATCCTAGGTCTTCTGTTCCTCCTTTTCCTGCCTCCTGTGCGGCTGTGGATCACCCGTTTACCGTCTCAGTTCTTCCTGTTTCGATCGGCACGTATCACGGCTTTTTTCGCTTCCATCATGCTCGGGTTTATCGGTCAGATGTTCTTCAGCGGCCCCCTCGAACGCAAACCGACACTCGGTGTGATCTGCTTTGCGTTCGCGGCTTTGGGTGTTCTGGCGAGCTATGTCCGGATCGATCCGGATACGGGGATTGAGAAGGCGGAGCGCAGTGAGCCGCTACCGGAAGCGGATCCCGCTGGACGAATTGTCGGGATGACTCTGTTTGTGCTGATTCTATTCGCAGCGGCTTTTTTACGTTTTTTTCGATTGCACGAACTTCCGCCAGGTCTTTGGTGGGATGAAGCTCAAACGGGGATTGCCGCACGGGATATTTTAAATGGCCATTTGCCACCCGTATACGACCTGAAAATCAATGCGGGATCTCTCCTTTCGTTCGGAATCGCCGGCTGGTTCTCGATCTTCGGATCGTCGATACTGGCTCTACGGGCCTACTATGCAACCGTCGGAGTGATCACGACCGGAGTTTCCTTTTTTTTCTTCAGGACATTTTTCCCTCCGGTTTGGAGTTTGTTCGGGATGACCTTGATCGCTATATCCCGATGGCTGTTTTCGATCAATAGGGTCGCGATGGCGACGATCGATGAGACGATCCTGCTGACATTCACTGTTTTCATTGTTTACATTGCAGCTCTGCGTTCCGGACGAATGTGGCGATACCTTTTGTGTGGCGTTCTGGTGGGAATCGGTTTGCATTTGCATACTGGTGCGCGCGTATTGCCATTGATCATCGGGGTCGATTTGGTCACCCGCCTGATTCGTTCTCCCCGGGTTCTCCTGCTTCGGCACCTCAAATTGGCATCGATTCTGGTCACGGCAGCCATACTCGCGTTTGCCCCAATGGCTCTACACATCATCCGGCATCCTTCGGATTACTTCAAACGATCGAAGGAGACATTGCTGTCGACCGAGTATCCCGGGTATTACAGTGTGCCCACGCTGGCGGAAAACACACTGAATTACATGAAAATGTACTCGTATTCAGGCGACTGGCATCCACGACATAACCATGCGCGTGCGCCGCAACTCGCACCTCCCATTTCCGTTCTCGCCCTCTTCGGTCTCACCATCGCTCTCAGCCGCTGGCGCCGCGATATCGATCGATTCTTTATACTGGGTTTCCTTCTGGTGTCTTTGCAGGGAATTCTGACTGTCCATAATAACACCGCCAATCTGAATCGTGTCGCAGAAAACATCCCGATCGTGCATTTCTGGGCTGTTTGCGGCATGGTCTACATTGCCGACGGACTGGCTCGTTTCATGTCCCCGAGACATTATCGAAGACTGGTTGGAACGCTCACAGGACTCATCCTGATGATTTCAGTCGCATTCGAGTATCACCTCTACTTCAATCTCTACTCGAAATCCCGAGAAATCGTCGGAGTCTTCGGATTTCAGCCTGAGCTGACAGAACCCGCCGAGGTGATCCGGGATCTTCTCGATCATGATGAGACCCTTCGTGTGTTTGCCGAGTACACCCGCTCGGATTCATTCCGTTATGTATTGCCGGCTCATCCCCGGTTGTTCGAGATCATGAACGGGAGGCTTCCGGATCAGTTGCCCGAAGGATCTCTTGCCATCGTTGTCCTCGATCAGAATCATTCTCTGGATCGTGACGTTCGGCACCGCTTTCCGGATGCCATTGTTGACGAACGGGATTATTCGTTGATTCCAGGCTACACGTTGTATCGGATTTATCGTATTCAGAGTTGATCGGGCAAGGCAGTGGCTTCGCGCCCCCGAGGCCACCCGAGACGGTGGATGGACCTTTCGATTTCATCGGCACTCACGTCCGTACAAATTGTTACCTGTCCCAAACCGGCTGGGAGTATCCATCGGGCAACACCTCCCATGCGCTTCTTGTCACGCTGAATCGAAGTCAGCAGATCGCTTTGCTTGGGACGGGTCAATGATGTCGAAACCGGGAGGCCGAGATTCAGGAGGAGGCGGACGAGTCTGGCAAATTCATCGTGCGACAGCAGACCGCGATTGGCGGCGATCGATGCCGCGGCAACCATACCGATCGAAACCGCCTCACCGTGGAGCAGGTTGCGGTATTCCATAATCGTTTCGAGCGCATGGCCGAGGGTGTGACCGAGATTCAGATTGAGGCGCTCTCCGATGTCTCTTTCGTCTCGAGCCACGATGCCGGCTTTGATTTCACAGCATTTCGAGATAATCGCTTCGAGGACACTACTGTCGCGCTGAAGAATCTTCTCGACTTTCGATTCCATGAATCCGAAGAGATCGGAGTCGCCGATGACTGCCGTCTTGACGACCTCCGCCAATCCGTTCTTGAAGTGCCGAGGGGGCAGCGTCTGAAGAAACGGGGGATGGATCATCACTGCAGATGGATGGTGGAAGGCTCCAACCAGGTTCTTTCCCTCTGGAAGATCGACTCCCGTTTTCCCGCCAATCGATGAATCACATTGAGCGATGAGGGTCGTCGGGAAGATGACCCACGGCAATCCCCGGAGATAGGTTGCGGCGGCGAACCCCGCGAGATCACCGACCACACCTCCGCCCAGAGCGACGATCGTGGATTTCCGCTCGAGACGGTGTTCTGCGAGATGCGCGTAGCATTTGGCAATGTTCCGCATCGATTTCGAGCGTTCGCCGGGGGGAATGATGAAGGGTTCCGTCAGAGTCCATCCTGTTTCAATCAGGGCCTTTGAGACAATCTGCCCGTAGAGGGGGTAGACCGTCTGATCCGAGATGATACAGGCCGGAGATCCGGAGCACTTCCATGCAACGGAGTCAATGAGCTTCGGGATGGGGTTTCTGGCAATGACAATGGGATATCGAAGGGAATGAATGGCAATGGGTTTAAACAATGTTGACACGGATTGTCTTGAGACTCCTATCGATCGGTATCGTCTTCCGGGGGATGCGGGAGAATCTGGAAGGGCATGCGTTCGAGATGCGACGAATAGTTGTCCTTGACCTCATCGAGCGAATCACCGCCGAATTTTCTGAGAAATTGATCGGCGATTACGATCGCGAGCATTGCTTCCGCAACGACTCCGAGTTGCAACACCGTGCAGATTTCTCCGAACGTCTGAGGCGGTTGATCCGGTCTGAGCGTCTGAAGATTGACAGACGGGAGCGGCTTCATGGGACTGGGAACGGGAGGGATCGCGCAACGGATGGAAATCGGGCTTCCATTAGAAATCCCATTTTCGATCCCGCCGGCATGATTAGTGCTTCGATAGATGATATCGGGTTGCTTTTTATCTTTCGATCGTTTGACGTAGAGGGGATCATGGGCATCATATGATGACTGATTCACACTGCGAAATCCGTCTCCGATTTCGACCCCTCGGATGCCAGGGAAACTCATGAGCGCCGCCGCAATCAGGCTCTCGAGACGTTCATCCCACTGACCATACCCCCCCAGTCCGATCGGAATCCCGACCGCAATCACCTCGAACACCCCCCCCAAAGTCTCGCCCTCACGACGCGCCGCTTCGAGAGCCAGGATCATGCGATTGGCCGCTTCGGAATCAGCACAGCGAATCGATGAAACCTCGGCGAATTGCCGAATTTCCTCATAGTCATTCGGCAGATTCGTCACGGACTCGCGACCGATCGTGATCACATGACTGAAGATCCGGATATTGAAATGCAACAACAACCTGCGGGCAATGGCTCCGGCAGCCACCCGGATCGCCGTTTCCCTGGCACCGGCCCGTTCATCCACATAACGCAGATCGCGATATCCGAACTTAATCGCACCGGCCAGGTCCGCATGACCCGGGCGTGGCGTCGACCAGGCACCCATGACCCGCTTTTCATACGTATGGAGCAGAACGGTCTGCAGTGTGATCGGGATCCCGAGAGTCTCACCGCTGCGGACGCCGGACAGAATCGCGACCTCATCATCTTCGAGATGAATCGAGGTTTCGTCCGCCAGGTTATAAGACGAATGCAACCGTGAAAGTTGTTCGTTGATCGTCTCCGGATCCACTGCCAGTCCCGCGGGGATGCCATCGATCACCGAGATCAGAGAAAATCCGTGGGATTCGCCTGCTGATACCAACCTGAGTCCGCCCATGCTTCGCTCCTTGAATCCGGGATGTTCTGTGGTCAGGTTTCCATATCGAAATGCGAGAGTTTCATGGTATAGGTTGCCCGGCCCTGAGTCAATGACCGGAGTTCCGTAGCGTATCCGAACATGGTGGACAACGGCACGAGCGCGCGGATGATCTGCATCTGTTTCCTCGGTTCAATGCCGGTCACGGATCCTTTACGCATCTGAAGATTGCCGATGACATCTCCGAGAAAATCGGCGGGGACCGACACCTCCACCTCCATGAAGGGAGACAGGAGAATCGGATTGGCCTTCAGACATGCTTCTCGGAACGCCGTCGAAGCAGCGTATTGGAAATCGTTGAGAGTGGATATGTCTGCGTGATAGGAGCCGGCCGCCAGGATGACCTCGACATCTTCCACTGGATATCCGTACTGGATGCCTGAATTGAGGCTGTCGCGGATGCCTTTTTCGATTTCACGCACAAAGACATCGGGGAGCAGATCCGGGGGGGTGATCGAGTGAAAGGAGAATCCGCTGGATCGCGTTGCAGGACGGACACGCAGAACGACGTGTGCATAATGTTCGGTGCCCCCGAGCTGCCGCGCGAACTTTTCCTCGTGCATCGCCTCACCCCGAATGCTCTCACGATATGCCACCTGAGGTTTACCGACTTTCGCCTCGACATGAAACTCGCGAAGCAGCCGTGAAACCAGAATTTCGAGATGGAGTTCTCCCATTCCGGATATGATGGTCTGGCCCGTGTCGGGATCCAGATTGACTCGAAATGTCGGGTCTTCTTCGGCGAGCGATTCCAGTGCATTGGCCATCTTCGCCTGATCGGCAACCGTTCTCGGTTCGATCGCCACAAAGATGACCGGTGTCGGAAATGTCATACTTTCCAGATAGACCGGCTGATCGAACGAACAGAGCGTATCGCCGGTGACTGCGGTCTTCAGTCCGATCAACGCTGCGATGTCGCCTGTGCCTACGATTTCGAGACGTTCACGTTTGTTTGCGAACATCCGGAATACCCGACCGACACGCTCTTCCTCGCCTGTGCGCGGATTCAGCACGCGATAGGGCGGCTCGAGTCGACCCGAGTAGACTCGCATGTAATACAGTTTTCGGCGTTCAGGATCATTCTGAATTTTGAAGATCAAGCCCGTGAACGGTGCTTTAGGATCAGGAGGTCTATCGACTTCCTGGTTATCCGCGACCCGATGCGCTTTGACCGGCGGAATGTCCTTGGGCGACGGCAGATAATCGACGACGGCATTGAGAACGGGCTGGATGCCTTTATTCCGGAGCGCAGCGCCACAGAAGACAGGGAACACGAGAGTCTGGATGGTCTGGTGTCGAATCGATCTGCGGATCATGTCGAGCGGGATGTCGCTCCCCTCACAATACAAATCCAGCAATTCCTCGTCATTCTCCGTCAGCGTCTCGATCATTTTCTCCCGCCACATCTGCGCGTCGTTGATCAATTCCGGCGGGATGGGTTCCACTGAGAACTCCATGTCCATATCACGTGGCCAGATCAGCGCCTTCATTTCCAGAAGATCAATAGCGCCGCGAAACTCACTCTCGGAACCGATCGGAATCTGCACAGGAAGAGGAGTGGCATGAAGCCGTTCCCGGATTTGCCTGACGACATTGAAGAAGTCCGCGCCGATGCGGTCGTTCTTGTTAATGAAAGCCAGTCTGGGGATTCGATAGCGATCGGCCTGAAGCCAGACGGTTTCGGACTGCGGTTCGACACCGCCGACCGCGCAAAAGACTGCGACAGCGCCATCGAGCACCCGGAGGCACCGTTCAACCTCGGCGGTAAAATCAACATGGCCCGGAGTATCGATGATATTGATCTGACATTGCTTATACATGAGGGTGACGGCAGCGGACGTGATGGTAATGCCGCGTTCGCGTTCCTGCTCCATCCAGTCTGTCACGGTCGACCCATCATCGACCTCACCGATCCGATGCGTGAAACCCGTATAAAACAGTGTGCGCTCGGTGAAAGTCGTTTTACCGGCATCGATATGCGCCATGACGCCGATGTTACGGATCTGTTCTAGTTTTACCTGCGGCCCCGTCGCCGCCATAAGCTGTTCCTTCCTATTCGAATTCCAGAGAACTTTCCTGGGTTACACCCATGATTTCGTCGAGCGTGGTGACGCCCTGGAGCACTTTCCGTATGCCGTCCTCACGAAGTGTTCTGAGCCCCGATTTCCTGGATTCGATCTCGATATCCTTCGATCCTGCCTTGTCTAAAACCATCTGGCGCATCTTATCCGTCACGAGCATCAGTTCGAAAATCCCCGTCCGACCTTTGAATCCTGTATTGCGACAGACCTTGCACCCTGCGCCGCGGAAGAGTTTGAGGGTTTTGGGAACCTCATCGAATCCGATCGATCGCATGACTTGCAGGGTTGGCGTGTAGGCTTCACGGCATTCCGTGCAGATCATTCGAACGAGGCGCTGGGCGATGACGCCGATGAGCGAGGATGCGAGGATGTAGGGCTCGACACCCATTTCGAGCAACCTGACGATGGTGCTCGGGGCATTGTTCGTATGCAGGGTCGACAGAACAAAATGTCCGGTCAGCCCGGCTTCGATGGCTATCGCTGCGGTTTCCGGATCCCGAATCTCGGCGACCATGATGATATTGGGGTCATGCCGCAGAATCGCGCGAATGCCCTTTGCAAACGTAAAGCCGGACTGCGGATTGATCTGCCCCTGTACCGCGCCGTCAATCTGATACTCAACGGGGTTCTCAAGTGTGATGATCTTTTTAGACGGTTCCTTGATTTCATGCAGGATGCTGACCAGGGTGGTGGTTTTACCGCATCCGGTCGGGCCGGTGACGAGAAAGATGCCCTTGTCCTGACTGAGTCCTTTGCGGAATTCAGCTAGGATATTGGGTGCGAGGCCCAGTTCTTCCAGAGCGATCCGCATTTTTCTTCTCAGGATACGGAGTACCAGAGATTCGCCGAACGTCCCCGGAAAACTCGATACCCGGAAATCCACTTCCGTTCCATCGACAACCCTGGAAAAGCGCCCGTCCTGGGGGATCATCCGCTGATCGATCTTCAATTGAGCCATGATCTTGATCCGGGATGTAACGGGGCCGACCAATGAGACAGGGATGGATTCGATGGTTTGCAGCAATCCGTCGATGCGCATCCGGATTCGCAGTCCATCTTCCTGTGGTTCGAAGTGAATATCCGAGGCGTTCTCGGCCAGAGCCTTGGAGATGTAGTCATCGACCAACTTGACCAGGGGAGCATCGCCGATCGAGGGAGAGATCTGAAGATTTCGACGGTCTTCGATCGGATCCGGTTTTTTCCGGGCATTCATCTCCTTGATCGCATCGATGATGTTACCCAGACGACCGTAATATTTGTCGATCATCTTGGTGATATCTTCGGATCCTGCAATGACATTGCGAACCTGATTGAGCCCCGAGGTGAAGCCGATCATTTGAAGCGCTTCGAAATCCTTGGGATTCGACATAGCAACATAGATTTTCTGGCCGATCACAAACAGGGGCATGATATTGTGTTTTCGAACCTGATCTTCCTTGAATTTTTCCATCAGATCGCTATCGGGGAGATAGGATTCAAGATCGGTGCAGCCTTTAAGCGCGAGACACGCGTTGATACGGGACTCGTTAGCGTAGTTTTTCTCGATGGCGATCCGAGTGACTTTTTTTCCGGATTCTTTGCGTAATGAAAGCACGTCCTGATACTGAGATTCTGTCAGGATTTTGTCTTCGAGCAGTGCCTTCGCGACCAACTCATCTCCCCAATGCTCCATATCGTACCCCCAGACGTGATAAGCCAGGTCAAGATGTTAGGATGTCAGGCCCGGACTGTCAAGCCGGAGGTCCGGAAGCATTGAAACGACGGGCGTTTGTATCCGTCTTCGTCAAACGCGAAAATTCATGTGCGCTTTTTGCTAATTTAGGGTATTATCGATTGTTCGTGTTCGGATGACGATCGGACCCGAGTTGTTTACGCGGTTGAGGAGACTTTCAGGAATGGCAAAGAACAAAAAGCCCGAGAAGACCGGATTCAGCCTTCAGGTGTTGATCCGTCAGTCACTGATGGACGGGAAGGCACACAGTCTGAATGATATCGTGAAATACATTGAACAATTCATGCATTCTGCGAGTAGCCTGATTGCTCAGATTCAGCTCATGCTGCAATCCAACCAGGATATCGAAAAAACACGCTCCGGTTTCAAGCTCCGCTCAGGCGCCACAATGAACGATCTCGCCGCCAAAATTCTAGCCTCAGCTGACTCTCCCCTCACCAGCAATGAACTCATCAAGAAAATCGCACGACAGGAAGGCGTTCCGGCAGAAACGGTCGAACTGAAACTCGATTCCGATTCACGTTTCAAGACCACTGGCGGAAAAGGCAAAACCGCTTACTACCTCGCTACTCGCAAAAGCGTCAACGACAAGGTTCTCGAGATCCTGAAAGCCAAAGCCAAACCGGTTCCGCTCACCGAAATCTACAAAATCCTCGAAAAAGAAATGGGATGTGATCGTTCTGAAATCATTTTCCTTCCGAAGGACAGTGCAAAGTTTCAGCGGATTCCCGGGCAAGGCTACAGTCTGAAGTCGGCCAAGGCGAAACGCGCCGCTCCAGCACCTCAGGAAAAACCGATGCACAACGTGACTCCTGGAGAAGTCGCGCGGGTCGTCGATCATCTGAGATTCTGCGGTGAGCGATTGACGGCTTCTCAGATTTCCGAAACCGTTCTGGGAATGTCGATTGAACGCACCAATCTGATCCTCAAATTGAACAAAGAGCGACAACTCAAACGTGAAAACGAGTTTTACTTCTATTTTGAGGAACCCACTGCAACCGAGATCCCACCGAAAATTCGAGAAACCGTGAACCAGAACTATATCCGGGTCAAAGGCATGATGCTCGGAAAACGCGAGATTTACACGGTCGATGGCATTCTGGACAGGATTTTCAAAATCAACATCACACACGACGACTACGATTTCTATCTCGATCTGCTCGAATCCCATCTCGAAAACGACGAAAGCCTCGTTCGCACGATGGACGGCTGGATCCACATCAATTATGACAGCCGCGCATCGTTCATCTCACCCGTCGAGTTTTCGCCTGCCATCCCGATCGAACCTGCTCCACCCAAACTCGACATACAGGTATTGACACCCGCCGAACAGAACTTTCTATCGCTTGAAGTCGAGTCCTTCGACGCCGGAATTGAAATACCCAAGTCGATCACGCACAGAGTCGTACCCTCCGAACGAGAATATGGTGTCCTGCAACTACATCCCCATCAACTCCGATTGTTTCCATCGAAACCTCAGTTCTATGAAATCACGATCGTAGCTGAGACAGACGGCATTCCTCATACGTGCTTCGTCAACCGGAAACTCAATAAAATCCTTGATGTTAAACCCCTTTTCGACACGATTCTGGGCGTCTGGGGCGGCAGGATCGAGATGGTGCGGATGCCGGATTCCGATACACGATTTCTGATCCGCAGCATCGAACTGGGCGAACAGGTCGACATCTCGGCTGAACGCATGAGTCAACTCGACGACCTGGCCTCTCACGACTGGACTGTCCCGACCCTCTTGCAGCGCGTCTTCATCGACAATCCGTCTCAAAGCCTGTCTCTGGCGGAACTGTATTATCAGATCAACGCCGTCCGGTCGGTGACGCGTCGAGAATTGCTTGAGACACTGAAGGACTTTCGCTGCTTTGTCGAAGAGAAGGATGTGCAGGGTCAGTATCGATTCAACCCGGAGTTCGGGCTTTCACGAGTCTCATCGGAAGCCGAAGCTGTGCAGATGACCGAAAAACCGGGGCAGGAAAGCGAAATCGCGGAGGTTCAGACATCGGCGACGACAACGCCGGACTCGGCTGCACCGCAGTCCAAACCGCCGGAATTGCATCCTGCGGAGACGGTTGAAACCGCCGCTCCGCCTGCACAGCCGAAGAAGAAAGAGAAAAAGCGCAGACCGGTCGAAGAAGAAATCCCGGAGCATCTCCGGAGACTCAAGAGTTTCGAACATCGCCTCCCTGGACTCGAATCCGTGCGTTCCTTGGTTGTCAAACCATCCGAACACGACCGCGGATCCCGAATCGGCGCTGTCTCAGCTGGTCGAATCGATGTACCAGAGACCGTCGCGAGGCCGAAGCGTCCGTCCGACGATGAACCGAGTCTGCTCAAACCGACACCGATCTCCGATGCTCCCCAGGAGTGGTCCCCGGGGCAATTTGTCAATCCCGAACGCGGAGCGGGATACACGGATCTCCATATGGCCCTCGAAGTCCTCAAGACCTTTGTCAGCCGCCCCCCCCAGATCCGCAAGACCGACGGATCCATCGTGTTGTTCCTGGACTCGAATGACGTCTCGATCTATTTCCGCGTGCCTCCGGAAAACATGAATTGTTGGATGGCGTGGATCCCCGATGATGATCTCAACGCAATCAAAAACTCCGGAAGCTTTATCCAGGAGGGCGATGCCCGAGCAAAATACTCAGCGAAGGGCTACTGGTGGGCGACGGAAAAATTCAAGGGGCCCAAGGGCAACTGGAAAGACCGCAACGTGCTCGAGGGCGTCCAGATCATCGCCAAGATCCTGGATCTGATGGACAAGCCGAGAAAGTAATCGACAGGTGCAACCGTGCCGATCATCGGGGATGTTTTCATATCCCAGGAAATTCTGAACGTTCGATTCTCCTGCGATTACTCAGCGTGTCGAGGTGTTTGCTGCGAAGTGGAAGGGGCTGGCGCACCTCTGTTGCCGGAAGAAGCCGAACGACTAAATGCGGTCTTACCTGCCCTTTTACCAAGGCTATCATCACAATCCCGCAGATTTCTCGATCATCATCCACTCCATGATGTTGATGCGGATAACATCTGGAGTCTCGCGTGTTTACCTGAGGGACCGTGTGTGTTCGATGAGAAACATAACGGAATGAACCGTTGCATCATCGAGCATCATCGAGATCCCGTTTCTCGGAAACTTCTCAAACCGGTTTCCTGCCGTCTTTTTCCTCTGAGGGTCAGGCCGTTCGGTGCATTCCGGATTTTGGAATTCGAACGCTGGCAGGAATGCCGACATAATCACGGAGTCCCCACTCGTCTGCTCGATCATGCGCGCAATGCCTTACTCGATCGTTTCGGATCGGCGTGGCTTGCCGAACTCGATGCGCTCTTCCCCCTCTGAAGTCAATCTTTTTCGCGGAACAACAGCGGATTGAGTCCGTGTTTCGCCATCAGTATGTAAAGACCCTTGCGATCCCGATTTGCTCGATCCGCTGCTTTCTTTACATTCCCCCTCGCCCATACCAGCAACTCGATCAGATAGTTCCGCTCGAATTCACTTTTCGCTTCCCGGTAGGAACTGGGACCAATCGTTGCCGATTCTCTCGACCGATTCGTCTTCCGCTTGTGTGATATCACTGAAGTTCTCATGGTCTCCTCCCCTATTCGTCTCGACGGACTGCGATCCAATTGAGCAAACTTCATGCCGCACATACCTCGATGTGCTTATCGAGGATCTTCTGATCGAATCGAGATGTCGTACGCTTCAGGATGGGGAATGGAGTCCCCAAACAGGAGAGAACAAACCTCAGCGACGGTATCAATTAACACGGTTTGAAAACACTATCGACGGAGAGCCACTCTTCGGGCACACCAGATCCAAAAGTGTGGTGTATCAATCTCCACGTTTTAAAATAACATCAACAGAATGCAACAGCTCCCGGCTGTCGAAAGGTTTGGGAAGAAAGAGATCGACGCCGAGTTCAAATGCTCGGTTCACTACATCGAATTCATCTTTCTGCGTTAACAGGATGACCGGGATGTTGCGCAGGACCTGGCTGTTTTTCATCAGTTCGAGCAACTCGATTCCGGACATCTCCGGCATGATGACATCTGCGATCACCAGATCCGGCCGGGTCTGTTCCATCATAACTTGACCGCTCTTCCCGTCATAAGCCTTGAAGACCTGGTATCCGGCTTTTTCGAGGATTCCGCTGACCAGGTCCACAATAAGACCCTCGTCGTCCACTATCAAAATCCGCTTTTTCATACGCCTCCAACCATACAAACAGAGAATCAGGGGTAGTCCTTTGGACATCCCGCATGTCGGATAGAGGTATTAAAGCATCCGGAATCACCGATTGCAACCGGAGTCTGTGACCGGCTTCTGAGGCAAGCGCTGGGAATGTATTGACTTTAGGCAGATCGAAAGGTTTAGTGGGTTTCGGAAGGAGACCGACATGAGTCTGGACAACAGTCTGTATCAGCGCATCGCATCGATCTTCCGCGAGCATGATTCGTTTATTGTTTCGGCGCATATTCGGGCGGATGGAGACGCCATCGCAGCGGTGTGCTTCGCCGACTCGCTCCTGAAGCGTCTCGGGAAAACGGTTCTATCGGTTCTGCACGATACCATGCCGGACCAGAAGTATGCCTTTCTCGAATCGTTCGATGACATTCGGCCGGTTTCAGCGGTACATTGTCCCTCCGATGCCATTCTGGTCCTTCTCGATACACCCACTTTTGAACGGATGGGAGATGTCGCAGCTTGGTTGCGGCCGCAGACCCGAATCATCAACATCGACCATCATGTATCCAACACTGGATTCGGTTTCATCGACATCGTCGATACATCGGCTTCATCGACTTCCGAGATGCTCATGCAGTTCTGGGATCTTTTTCCGGATATCATGGATGTGCGAATGGCGGAAATGCTGTTCACGGGCATCTGTTTCGACACCGGTCGTTTTCGATTTTCGAACACCACGCATACCACCTTTCGGATTGCAGGACGACTCGTCGAAGCCGGGGTCCATCCCGAGCAGATCACAGAAGCCATCTTCTATCAATGGTCATTGATCCATGCGCGGACAATCGGACGCGCGCTGAATAATCTCCAGGTTTACAAACAGAGCAAAGTTGCGGTAATGCTTCTGGATCACGATTTCTTTTCTCAAAATCCGGATGGCTGGAAGGAAGTCGAAGGCATCAGTGATCTCGGAACATCCATCGCGGGCATCGAAATCGCACTGTTTTTCAAGGAAATCGAACCGAAACGGTTCAAAGTCAGTCTGAGATCAGCCACCCATTGGGATGTTGGACGCATCGCTGCCGTTTTCGGAGGAGGCGGTCATGTGAAGGCTGCGGGCTGCGAGATCCGAGGTGATTTTGATACTGCCCTCAGACGACTACTTGCCGAGATCGAGCTTGCCGAGTAACGCCGCAGCGTTGCTCACCGATCCCAGACTGTCACCTCAACCGCATTCGGAATAGCCGCAACTCCGACAGGTTTCACACCCATTGATGTGCTCGACGACACCCCCGCAATCCGGACAGGCACCTCGTTCACGCTGAATGGCAATCTCCGAATTGGTCGGTTCGGATTTTGTCCTGAGATACCATTGGACGGCTTTTGCGATGGCATCCGAGCAAGAAAGGATCTTGTTGGGGCCGAATCCTTGGGGCTTATGGCAGCTGATCCCGATGAGTTGCTTGATGATGGCTTTGGGTTCGAGACCGGATCGGAGGGCGAGTGAAATGAGACGAGCAGTGGATTGTGTCTGTGATCCGACGCAGCCTCCGGCTTTGCCAATCTGCGCGAAGACTTCGAAAGGCTGCCCGGACTCATCCTCATTGATAGTCACATACAGGCTTCCGCAACCCGTTTCGATTTCCACCGTCTTGCCCTGCACACACATCGGTCTCGGACGGGCGGTAACGGACTGTGGCTTTAAAACCGGTGCGTTTTTCGCCGCTGGTTCCGTCGTTCCTGTCGACAGCACCTGCTGTTCACGACTCCCGTCCCGATACACGGTAATGCCTTTGCATCCGAGTTTGTAAGCGAGTTCATAGGCGAGGCGCACATCGTCTTCCTCGGCGGATTTCGCAAAGTTGATCGTCTTGGATACGGCATTATCGGTGTATTTCTGGAACACCGCCTGCATACGCACATGCCATTCAGGCGAGACATCATGTGCACAGACGAACAGTCGTCGTGCATCGGCCGGAATACCGTCGACTCCCTGCAACGAGCCCTTTTCCGCGATCTTCTGAATAAGTTCGCGTGAATAATATCCGTGATCCTGAGCGTGCTTAAGGAACAGAGGATGCACCTCTATCAACTCCTCACCATCCAGTATCCTGCGTTTGAATACGATGTTGTAAAGCGGCTCGATGCCGCTGGATGCTCCGGCTATGATCGATAACGTACCGGTCGGTGCAATCGTCGTCACGGTCGCGTTCCTCATCGGATTCGAACCACCGGTATCCCATTTCGAACCCTTGAAATTAGGGAATGGACCTCGTTCGTATGCCAGTTTCCTCGAGCATTCCTGCGCACGCTCCTCGATGAAACGCATCACTTCGGTGCCGGTTTCAAGCGCTTGATCGGAGTTATATGAGACGCCCATCTGAATCAGCATGTCGGAAAAACCCATGATCCCGAGGCCGATTTTACGGTTGGCAATCGTTTTCTGCTGAATCTGCTGGAGCGGAAATGCATTCATTTCGATCACGTCATCGAGAAAACGGACGGCGGTTTCGACCACCTTTCCCAGACGCTCGTAGTCGATCATCACCCGGCCGTCGACTTCTTTCAGCATGCGGGCAAGATTGATCGAGCCGAGATTGCAGGATTCGTAAGGTAACAATGGTTGCTCGCCGCACGGATTCGTCGATTCGATCATCCCAATGTGAGGCGTTGGATTCTCGGCATTGATTCTGTCCACAAATACAATTCCGGGTTCTCCGTTTTTCCACGCCTGATGAACGATCGAACTGAATACTTTACGAGCTTCCAGATATCCCTGAATCTGCTTGGTTCTGGGATTGATCAGCGGATATTCAGAATCGTTGCGAACGGCCTCCATGAATGAATCGGTAATAGCGACGGATATATTGAAGTTCTTGAGCCGATCCGTCTGATCCTTACAGGTGATAAACTCCGCGATGTCCGGGTGGTCGACCTGCAGGATGGCCATGTTGGCTCCCCGCCTTGTGCCGCCCTGTTTGATCGCTTCCGTTGCAGAATCGAACACGGTCATGAATGAAACCGGACCGGAAGCGACACCGTTGGTCGTTTTCACTCGGTCATCTTTCGGACGTATCCGCGAAAAGCTGAAACCGGTACCGCCGCCGGATTTATGAATCACCGCCGTGTCCCGGATCGTGTTGAATATTGAATCGATGGAATCCTCGATTGGAAGCACGAAGCAGGCGGACAATTGCTGAATATCGCGACCAGCGTTCATCAATGTCGGTGAGTTGGGAAGGAACTCAAGCGTAGTCATGAGACGGAAGAACCGCTGTTCCCATTCGCGCGCCGATTCTTCCCCGACAAACTTGCGTTCCGCCAGGGAAATGTTACGGGCGACGCGCTGGAACATCTCAACAGGAGATTCGATGATCGCTCCGTGCTCGTCCTTCCGAAGATACCGCTTCTTCAGGACAACCATCGCGTTCTCCGTCAACTCGATCACAGCATCGTCCGGTTTGGTTGCTAGTTCGACACCTTCGAATGCGAATTCACCTGTCGAATTACTTCTATCAATCCCCACATCAGCGTCTGTTCTCGGATCAACTGATGGACCTTTCATTCGATACCTCCTGCTGGATCTGTGAGGGACAACCCCACAACCTCGAAATGCGCCTCGTACTCAAATGATTGTGGCAAGATTGGATACTACCACAAAATATTGGGATCCTGTCAAGGACTCGTTCAGAATTCGTCCGGATCGACCGCGCGGTTTCATGGGTCCGTCCGATCAATTCAGGACTTCGAGTCGTACTCGGGTGATACCGTTCTGGATCATGCGGATCTTGCGTGCCGCGGCATAGGAAAGATCGATGATGCGATTCTTCGCGAATGGACCGCGATCATTGATTCGAACGACCACCTTCCGGTTATTCTCGAGATTCGTGACACGAACTTTGCTGCCGAACGGCAACGTCGGATGTGCCGCGGTATAACGGAACATATTGTATCGCTCCCCGCTGGCGGTTTGATTACCGTGATAATCCGAGCTGTAGTATGACGCTTCACCAATGATTTCCTGTTTCGGAACGCGTCGGACACAGGCGGTCAATCCAAGCGATAGCGTCAGAATACAAACGATCCGGAGTCCATTTCGCAGAAACATCCGCATGTTCATCACGTCGTTCCCCATTTCGACACGATTCCTGAGGGAAACACAGGACCATCCGTGCAAACCCGCTGAAATCCCCGAGTGGTTTGGATGATACATCCCAGGCACGCTCCGACACCACAGCCCATATGTTCTTCGAAAGCCAATTGCCCGGGAACATCAAAAGCCGCGCACATTGCATCGATCGCCTTGAGCATCGCATCCGGTCCGCAGGCAAAAACCGTCACCTTTTTCCGGTGTTCCCGAAGCCATTGCTCCAGGGGCAGTGTTACGCGTCCGATCTGACCGACCGACCCATCTTCGGTCGTGATATTAAGCGGCACTCCGAGGTTCCTGAACTGTTCTTCGAGTAACACATCCGCCTTCGATCGGCCGCCGAGACATGCAGCAACGGAAAATGAGTGTGTCACAAGCTGTTTAGCAAGGAAAAACAACGGGGGAATTCCGATCCCGCCACCGGCCAGGATGGCCGTATGATCACCAGGAGGCAGATGGAAACCTGTCCCAAGGGGGCCGAACACCGCGATCCGGTCTCCAGGTATCTTGTCCGCAAGAATTCGTGTGCCCCGGCCGACCACCTTGTATAAAAGGGCGATCCGACCGTCATTCGTGACATCCATGATCGAGATCGGCCGTCGCAGTAGCGGATCACTCGTTCGGTCCACAACTCTGACCATGAGGAACTGTCCGGGATTTGCATGTGCGATTTCCGGGCAGTGGAACGTGAGCAGACGGCAATCCCGGCCGATCGCTTCGTTTCCAATGATTACTACGATCTGATCGCGGCGTTCCGGACAGTGATTCGAATCACCCGGATTCTGGTGAATAGACATCGTCATTTCCTGATCGTCACCGATGTGGAATACCATTCACGAACACGCGTTATCCTAGTCCAAGTCCTGGGGAAAATCATCCGAATTTCAGCTCGGACGGATCGCGTGCTTCAATCCGTACCGGGATTCGTTCGAATCGTTAACAATTCCTGAATCTCACGGCATGATTGCAGATATGCGAAGCCAAACCCAAGATTCAGAAGTGAGCTTCGATGCATGGCTTCGGATTGCGCCGCTGTTCCATCGATCAGAAACACGACCTCGAAGTCGCGAACGAACGCATCCCTCGCGGTTGTCTCACAGCACAGATTCGTCATCACCCCGCCAATAACTACGGTTTGGATACCGCGATCCCGGAGTATCTGCTCCAGAGGCGTATGAAGGAATGCGCTGTAGCGCTTTTTATGGATCAGAATATCGCCGTCCTCCATCAGGAATTCCGGCATGAAATCATGAACCGGTGAGCCGGCAATAATTGAGGAAGACCACCATTGATGCAACATGCCGCCATCGGTCTGTGGATCGATGTGTCCATGCTGGGTACGGATAATCAGGCAACCCGCCGACCGAGCAGTCTTTACGAGTTCTTTGAAGCGTTTGAGATCCCGTTCATTTTCCGCGCCGGTCCACAGTTCACCGAAAATGATCTGCATGTCAATCACGATGAGCGCTGTCGTGGAAGGACTTAGCGATTCCTTCTGGCGAACATACGGTTCCGCTATCTTCAGACGCTCAATGGTCCGCTTAGTGTTGCGCCACGATGAACTTTGCATGATACTAATATAAGCGAAACCGCGACTTGCCGCAATGATCTATTTTCATCAGGCGGGCCATCACTGCCGAAACCCGATCGGGAGGATCTCATGTGCTGAACCGAATCCAATGGCTCGGACATTCGAGTTTTCGAATTACAGGAAACCCCGTGATATATATCGATCCATGGAAGTTATCGTCTTCCATCCCAGCCGATTACATTCTCATCACACATGATCACTTCGATCACTTTTCTCTGCCTGATATCACCCGTGTACGGAAACCGACCTCGATCATAGTCGGACCGGAGACCTGCAGATTCAAAGTTCCCGGCACGACTGTCATTGCTCCCACGGACCGTCTTGTCTTTCCGGATCTGACCATCGAAGCCGTTCCTGCTTACAATAAAAACAAGAATTTTCATCCGCGCAGTCGCGATCGTGTCGGATACATTATTTGGATCGATGGATTCCGGATCTACCACGCCGGCGACACGGATCACATTCCGGAGATGAAATCGATCCAGTGCGACATCGCCCTTCTGCCCGTTTCGGGTACGTACGTCATGACAGCCGAAGAAGCCGCCGCTGCCGTCGCGGATATCGGCTGCACAGCAGCCATTCCAATGCACTGGGGCGATCTTGTCGGAAGCCGGTCGGACGCCGAAAAATTCAAGAAACTCGCATCGTGCAACGTCATTATCCCGGATCGGATCGCCTGATAAACCGGTCGAATAACCACTTCCTTCCACTCAGAGCATCCAGAACTGATTCATATTCGAAGATCACCGCGACGTGATCGAAAGTGTATCGGATCCCGGTCAACAACTCCTCCCAGGGAACTAAACCGATCTCGG
>Ga0302253_1000878_pt1 | contig 21314 bp, 23 predicted proteins | sample AAG_RA_Trp_MG_FD_193537 | JGI IMG/M metagenome (GOLD analysis project Ga0302253, IMG submission 193537) | Enriched activated sludge microbial communities from anaerobic digester in WTTP, New Holstein, Wisconsin, United States - AAG_RA_Trp | ecosystem: Engineered > Bioreactor > Anaerobic >...
TGCGCCCGAAGTCGTCACCGTCCCTGCGGAAGGCGGGCTTACGGTCGAAACCTTCGCCGCCCTCGCGCCTGAAGGCGGGCTTGCGGTCCCTGAACCCACCCTCGCCGCCGCGGTCACGGTCGTCACGACCCTCACGGCGGAAACCGCCCTGCGGCCTGTCGCCGAATTCGCGGGGCTTGCGTCCGAAGTCGTCACCGTCCCTGCGGAAGGCAGGCTTGCGGTCGAAACCTTCGCCACCCTCACGCCTGAAGGCGGGCTTGCGGTCCCTGAACCCACCCTCGCCTCCGCGGTCACGGTCGTCACGGCCCTCACGGCGGAAGCCGCCCTGCGGCCTGTCGCCGAATTCGCGGGGCTTGCGTCCGAAGTCGTCACCGTCTCTGCGGAAGGCCGGCTTACGGTCGAACCCTTCGCCACCCTCGCGCCTGAAGGCGGGCTTGCGGTCCCTGAACCCACCCTCGCCGCCGCGGTCACGGTCGTCACGGCCCTCACGGCGGAAACCGCCCTGCGGCCTGTCGCCGAATTCGCGGGGCTTGCGTCCGAAGTCGTCACCGTCCCTGCGGAAGGCGGGCTTACGGTCGAACCCTTCGCCACCCTCGCGCCTGAAGGCGGGCTTGCGGTCCCTGAACCCACCCTCACCGCCACGGTCACGGTCGTCACGGCCTTCACGGCGGAAGCCGCCCTGCGGCCTGTCGCCGAATTCGCGGGGCTTGCGTCCGAAGTCGTCACCGTCCCTGCGGAAGGCGGGCTTACGGTCGAACCCTTCGCCACCCTCGCGCCTGAAGGCGGGCTTGCGGTCCCTGAACCCACCCTCACCGCCACGGTCACGGTCGTCACGGCCTTCACGGCGGAAGCCGCCCTGCGGCCTGTCGCCGAAGCTCCTGCGTTCGCCGCCTCCGCGCCGGTCGGAGCGTCCTTCGTCGTTGCGGGCGAAGTTCTTGGGAGTTCTCGAAAAGCCGACGCGCTCGCCGTCTGCGAAGCCCTCGTCATCAGAGCCCTCGGCGTTCGCCGCGTTCGGGGCAAGTCCCTGAACGACACCTTCGTCATCGACCCAACCCGTGAAAAGTCCGCCGGACTTGCCATCGGTGCGCGGTTCTTCAGGCCATGCGGCCTTGACCAGCGCGCCGGAGATGAGCGGGCGCGCATCGTACAGCAGGGTCAGGCCTTCTGCGCTGCAACCGTAGCGTACGGGCTCGCGGCGTCCCGGAATGGGGAAGACGGCAGAGATGACACGCACCATGTCTCCTGCGGGCGGGGTGGTGGCGTGACTCAGGAACACGAAGCTGAGGCTCGCGGTGTCGCGTTCGAAGCCCGCTTCACGAGAAATGTCAGTGAGCCACTGCGGCGCGTCGTGCACGCTGAAGGTGAAGTGACACCAGCTCGACCTTTTGGCGGCGAGCATGGGGCATTCATCATGATGCGGGCAGGGCGCTTCGGGCGCGAGTCCGTTCTCGATGGCTGCCTGACGGAGCATGGTCACCAGCTTGCCGCCAAGGCGGGACCCCGGTTCGACGAACAGAGCCTTGCCGCCGGGGGCGAGACTGTCGCGGAGTGCCTCGGCCACTTCGAAGAGCCTGTCTTCGAGCAGCTGGTCGGCGCGGGGTTGCAGTTCGTTAAGGACGTTGCCGCCCATGACGAGGATGTTCTTGCCATAGTTCTCGCGCAGGGCGTTCTCGACGGTGCCCCGCAGCGTGTGCAGCGTCCAAGGGCATTCTTCGCCCGCAATCTTGCGGAACAGGGCGCGTCCGACATCAAGCACGTGGGGCGAGATGTCGCCGCAGGTGAGCGTCAACGCGACAGTGCGCAATTCGGGGCGCGCAATCCACAGGGCGATGGGCAGGGTGAAGGGGCCGCTGCCCACGTCCAGCACATGCCCCCCGGCGCATTGTTCGGGGGTGGGCAGGTCGAGCGAGGGTAGCAGGCGGCCCAGCCGGAACACGTTCCAAGGCAGGAAGTGCCGAACATAGGCCGAGAAGAGGCGGGGCGAGGCCCAGTACGATTCCGAGAGATTGCCGCGCTCGGAGGTGAGCGAAGCCGAAAGTTCCTGTATGGCGTTGGGCAGGTCGCGGCGATGCGCGCTGCGCAGCGGCATGACTGCGTCGATGGCTTCGGGCAGGGCGTCCATCACCTTGCGAAGCTCGGCATCGAGCGGTTTGAAGAGTCTGTTCATGGAAACTCCGTTCAGAAGTGGAAATGCATGTGCCGCAGGAAAGCGGCGGAAAAGTCGGGCGCAGCCGTCAGGTCGACGACAGTGCAGCCTTCGCGCCATGTGTTCAGGGTGTCGCGCAACGGGGGCGAGGTGAGCAGAAGTTCGGCCCCCCTGAGGGATGTGTTGCCCACCGCGCGCGTCCTTCCACCCGAACCGGGCGGGATGAAGCCGAGACCTTCGAGGTCGGCGGGCAGCGCGTGCTGTCCCAATGCCCCTGCGAGGTGGATGCCCGAAAGGGCGTGTGAAGGCATCTGGGCCGTGGCGAGCAGGCGTTCGAATGCCAGCGAGAAGGCCGCCTTCACTTTGAGTATCTCTTCGATGTCTCTCGCAGCGAGGTAGAGGCCTCGCGCGAGTGGTAGACAGGGTTCGCCCCGGTGGCTGACGATGGAACGGGCCATACGTGCCGCCAGTGGGGAGGAGGGAGATTGGATGAAACGCCCGTCCACGTCAAGCAGTCCGGCACGCAGAAGGGCGTGTACGAGAGAAATATATCCCGTTCCGCTGATGCCGTCGGCCTCGCCGCCGTCAAGGACGTAGGGGACGAGCCCGCCGGGAGTGAGGGTGAAGGAGGTTATGGCCCCCCTCTGCGCCACGGTGCCGAACGTGAGGCCGATGCCTTCAAGCGCGGGGCCGAGGGCTACGCTGGTGACAAGGGTGCGCTCAGGGGACAGCGCCAGCACGAACTCCCCGTTGGTGCCAAGGTCGGCCAGCACGAAGGGGAAGGCGGGGGCATGGTCGGTGAGCACTGCAAGGTAGCCCGCCGAAAGGTCGCCTCCTACGAACGGGGCGGGCAGGGGAGGAATCCATGCGGGCGGCAGCCCCGGCAAAGCCAGGGCGGTCCCCCCTCGCATCTCGAGACGGTAGGGCGCAGAAGCCAGCCCTTCGACGCTTGCATCGGCGAGGATGGCTGTCATGGCCGTGTTGCCCGCCACGCAGAGTTCCTCGACCCGGCTTTCGTATCCACAGGCGGTGGTTGGCTCGTCTCCTGAACCTGCCGGCGGCACAGCGTCGGCGGTTGCTGGCGTACCCTCCACATCGGCGACGATGCGCTGCAACGCCTGCAGCACCAACTCGCGCAGCCTGCCGCGTCCCTTGTCCGAACGTGCCATCGCTATGCGCGACATGACGTCGCTGCCCGCCCCCATTTGCGGGTTGGTTTCACTGCCCTGTGCGGCGACCGTACCGTCGGGGGCAAGCAGACTCCATTGCAGTGAGGTCGTACCTAGGTCGACGGCGAGGCGGAATGGCCCGGGGTGTTTCGGGCGTGATGCATGCCGGTGAGGCATGACCGGGAGAGGCACATGCACCACCATGCCGTGGGCAGGCGCATGGCGACAGGCAAGCCGCCAGCCTGCGGAGATGTCTTCGGCGGAGAAGAACTCTCGGTCGTCTTCATGCGGTGCAGGTGCGGCTTCAGTGATGCGTACCCGGCAGCGACCGCAGCGTGCCAGCCCGGAGCATAGCGGGGGCGAGGCAAGTCCTGCATCCACCCATATCAGCCGGGCGAGAGTCGACGTCTCGCCGATGGTCTGTCTGATGGAACGGTCGGTTGCATCGATGATGGTGCAAGATGTCACTGACGTTGTCTCCGGATGGGGCTGCATGAAGCGTAGATGCCTGTGGCGGCGTGCAGCTGAAGTGAATCATTGCCTAACATATGCCGATGATGTACCTTTCTGATATATGTACTAGCATATCCGCATAACGGGAATAGCGACATGCTCGGTTTTGGAATCTTCATCGGTTTCGTTCTGCTCATGGGCGGGTTGATGTACACGCAGGCCCGCAGCGGACGGCGTGAGACTCTCCTGCAAGCCATGCGCGAACAGAAGCGTGTCGCTATGCTTGAATTGCGTACGGTGCAGGACAGCGTCGTGCAACTCAAGCAACTCGAACTGCAACTGCGTCGTCGTGTCGATGCCATCGAAGAAGAGCAGGACAGGTTGCAACGCATGGCCGAGGCCCGTTTGGGCGTATCACACGAAACACTCGTGGATGCATTGCTGGCCGATGGCGTGTTGAGCACCGATTCGCTGGCACGCCTCCGCGCTTATGCTTCCCAGACCGCTTCCGGGCAGGCATTGCCCGATATCGCCGTCATGCTTGGCCTGCTCACCCCGGAAGCCCTCTCCGCAGCGCGCCGCAAGTACCCCGGGCTCGAATAGCCAGTACACTGGCCCCTATCTTGCAGCGTAAAAGAGGGCGGCAGGATGCGCCCTTTCCTTGACCCGGAAGATGGCTGGCCCTATCCTACGTTCGTCGCATTGCGATTATACATGTCTTGGAGCTGACGTACCACCATGAACAAGATTCTGGCACAGGACGAGGTAGACGCCCTTCTGCGCGGTCTCTCCGGCGGAGAGATCGAGAGCGAGACGGACATACAGCATGATGACTCGGGCATCGTGCCCTTCGACCTTGCGAATCAGGATCGTATCATCCGTGGACGGATGCCCGTCCTCGAGATCGTCAACGACAGGTTCGCCCGGCTGTGCACCAATGCGCTCAGCAACGCGGTCCGCAAGCGTGTGGAACTGAATCCCATCTCCATCGACATGACCAAGTTCGGCGACTTCATGCGGTCGCTGCCCGTGCCCACCAGCATCAACATCTTCAAGATGGAACCGTTGCGCGGCAACGCCATCATCGTCGTCGACTCCCGGCTGGTGTTCGCACTGGTCGAGAACTTCTTCGGCGGGTCCGGTAGCCAGCCCAAGATAGAGGGCCGCGAGTTCACGCGCATCGAGCAGGCCATCGTGGACAGGGTGATTCATATCGCCCTCGACAACATGGAAGAGTCGTGGCGTCCCGTGCATGACGTGCACCTTGAACTGGTGCGTTCCGAGATCAACCCGCAATTCGCCGCCATCGTGCCGCCCAGTGACGTGGTGGTGGTCATCACCTTCGAGGTGGAACTCGACAGCGCCATCGGGTCCATGGTCATCTGCCTGCCCTATGCCACCATCGAGCCCATCCGTTCCAAGCTTCACGCCAGTTTCCAGACCGAACGCCTCGAAGTCGACCATGCATGGGTCGCCCGTCTGAAGGAACGCCTCATGGAGACGCCGGTGGAACTCAAGGTGCGCTTCGGCGAGACCAAGATCACAGGCAACCAGTTGCTGCGGCTTCAGGTGGGTGATGTGCTGCTGCTCGATACCGACACCGACGACATGCTCGAGGTGACCATCGCGGGCGTCACCAAATTCTGGGGGCTTGGCGGTACGGTCAAGGCCAACAAGGCGTTCCAGATCGTCAAGGAAGAGGAACCCCGCTACACGTGATGCCGTGCGCAAAGGGGAGGCCTGCCCCCCGTCATGGGAATCCCGGGCGGGACGAAAGGGCTTGCGCCGTCTTCGGAGCGCGACAGTGAGGCCTTGGCGACGCAGTCCCCCGACCATGGAACGTGGGTGCATATCCCCGATGCCTGATGGTGTCGGCAGTCAGTGACGGCAGTGGAGACTCTTCTTTCCACGACGCCTTCTTCAAAGCCCGTAAGGGCTTTTTTCGCGTCCTGTGCCATGCGGCATGAACATGTTTCCATCTGGTTCCTGATGGGAAGCGAGCCTGGTCTTGAGTACTGTTGGTTAGCCTTTAGGCCGGTGCTGGGCCGTTTCATTCCCATTCCTGCACCTGACGCACCGAAGGGCATCGTGCCGCGCCTCCTGTCGGACGGGCCGTGAACGCCAATGGGCACTCGGCGTGTCTGACGGGTGGACCACAGCTGCCTGCCAGCGGCATGGCCACATCCCGTGTAGGGCGAAGGTCTTCGCCCCCGAGGCACGTGCAGGGGAGAAGGCGTGCACAGAGGAGGCATGGGACGGCGATGCATCGTCCCTCGCAGATGGGCCAGCGGGAAGAGGGAGGCGCGAAAAGGGTGACGTCAGCGGGCGTAGGGGTAGTCGCAAGGTGGATAATAGACTTCCGAAAGTGTGAGCCCACAGGCTGGCGCGGTGGCAGGGGCCCGCGAACGGTCGAGGGTCGCCATGATGCCCGGCACGTCATCGGCGGCGAGGGCACCGCGTCCTACAGCCACCAGCAGACCCATCATGTTGCGCACCATCTGTTTGAGGAACCCGTCCCCCTCGAAGGACCACACAAGCTCAAGCCCGATGCCCGCCAGCGGATGTCCAGCCGTTGCGGGAGGCTGGTCAGGGTGCGTTCCCGTGCATCGCCATGAGGTGTATGGTTCGCCATACGTGAGCAGGGCCCCGGCTGGCAATGTCCCTGAGGGGCAGCGCCTGATGGCATGGACGGTTCGCACCGTCGAGGTGACGTCGGTCCCCTGATTCTGGAAGGCTGCGAAGTCGTGCGTGCCCGCAAGGTGGCGCGCCGCCCTGTCCATGGCATAGACGTCGAGGGGGCCGGTGGCCCACACCTGACCGTGAAGCTTGGGGGGGATGAACCGGCGCGTCAGCCACAGCCTGTAGGTATAGCGTTTGCCAAGGGCATCGAAGCGGGCATGGAAGTCGTCGGCTGCGCGGCGCACATCGAGGATGCAGATGTCGTCAGGCAACTGGGCGTTGATGGCCTTCTGCCAGTCGACACCAAGCTTGTGGTCGGGGATGTCCACGTGCGCCACCTGCCCGTCGGCATGGACTCCCGCGTCGGTACGTCCTGCGGCATGGAGTCGGACCTGTTCACCTGCCATGCGCGAGACGATGGGTTCGAGCACTCCCTGAACGGTGCGGGGGCGCGGGCGTGTGGCATGTTCCTGAACTTGCCAGCCATGCAGGTCTGTGCCCTTGTAGGCGATGGTCAGTCTGAGGCGGGCCATGCTATTCAAGCGGCAGTTGCATCCGGGTGAGGGCTTCGGAGAGACGGGCGGCCTTCTTGGCGTCCACGAACGTGAGAATCTCTCCCGCCTGTCTGCCTCGCATGCCCGCCAGTATCTTGACGGCGATGCGCTCGTCGAGCGTTTCGAGCACCGCAGCGGCCTGTTTGGCCTTCATGTTCGTGTACACATCGACAAGATGCCGGAACTTCTCATCCTTCATGCCTTGCGCTTCCTTGATCATGGCTTGCAGCTTCGATTCGAGCGATTGCAATTCCTCAAGGCGCGTGTCGACCTGATGTTGCAACTGGCGCAGTTCCTGCTCGCGGCGTGAAAGGTCTTCCTGCTTGCGCTGGAGCGTTTCGCGGTTCATGAGGTCGCCGGCGGGCGTCGGGATTTCGGGTTGCGTCGTTTGCGGAGGTGTCGCCTCGGCTGCCATGGCTACGCCCATGCCGGGCGCGGAAGCCTTTCCACGCGCAGCCGGTGCGTCGGCGGGTGGTGTCTGCGGGGCAGGTATCTCCTGGACCTTATGGGGTGCCGTGAGCGATGCCACCGAGGTGAGAGCCTCTCCGAGAAGGGGCCGCAACATTTCCGGCAGGTCAAGGGCGAGACCGAGCAGCAGCGACAGCTTGATGGCTGCCACGAACACCAGCCAGCGGCAAAGCCTAGAAAGACGGAGCCCTGAACCGGAGGGTTGCCGTTTCATCGTAGGTGCGCTGTTCGGCGAGCTTTTCTGCGCTGGCATGTCGTTCCGCCTGTTTGGTCTTGAGTTTTTCGAGCAGCTTGCGTTCCTGTGCGCGCTGCACGAGCAGCATTCGCGCATCCTCTCTTGCCTGGGCAAGCATCACGAGATTACGCAGCGCGGCGACGAGGTCGGACTTCAGGGCCGTGACGTAGTGGTCGAGAAGCCAGTGTTCGTTGGGAGAAGTGACGTTCTCGTACAGTTTCTTCTCATTTTCGGCAACCTGCGCGCGCAAGGCGTCCACTCTGGCTTCTGCGCGTTCGTGTTCGCGCTGGGCCTGTGCGAAGCGGAGTTTCGCCTGTTCTTCCAGCTGTGCCCGATAATCGAGGATTTGCTGAAGCTTGAAGTGAAACGGAGGCATCGGTCATCCTGTTGCTCATGGTGGGGACATATTCCCGACAGATGTCCGGACTATAGCAAGGAACGGGCCGTTACCCCATGCTCGCGGCAAGAAGCACGGCACCCTCGCATCCCGCGATGCATGCTCCCATGAAGTCACCGTTGATGCCGCCCTCGCGGCGCGCAAGGTGCGCCAGCGCCGTGACGATGGCACCGCATATGGCGATGGTTGTCACGGTCGTGATGACGGGTGTCGTCAGCAGTAACACGAGTATTCCGCATGTCGCGGCTACACCGATGGCTATCCTGTCTGCACCGGCACAGGTCAGCCTTCCAAGTGTCGAGCGGCTGCCGGGGGGGACCAGCGCAGCAAGGATGACACATGCCCCGCGTCCGACAATAGGGGCGGCGATGAGAACCCCGAGCCTGCCAGATATGAAGATTTCATGGGCCCCGATGTATTGGCCGCCGAAGCCGAGCAGTAGCCCCATCACCCCGAATGCCCCGATGCGGCTGTCCTTGAGGATGTCCCAGAAGCGTTCGCCTGTGGCTGAGCTGCCCCATGCGTCGGCAAGGTCGGCGACTCCGTCCCAGTGCAGCCCACGTGTGACCCACAGGTTGATGAGAACATAGAGCCATGCCTGAATGGCGGGATGGCTGGCGGCAAGCCCTAGCGCAAAGGGCAGCCAGCATGCGCCCCCGACGACGAGCCCCGCCAGGGGAAACCAGCGCACGGCAGCCGCCATGTCGTCGGCTGTCGCGACACGCGCCGGTACGAGTCGGGTAAGAAAGCCACAGGCAAGCAGGGCATGGTGAAGGAACGTAGGCATAGGCTGACTCGTGTGAGGTTGCGGTGAGGGGCTGGTGCTTGGTTGTATCGGGGGCTGGTGCTTGGTTGTATCGGAGGGCTGGTGGCTGAGGTCGTCTGGCTTATGCTCATCGAAGTGTGGGCGTGCTCTTTCTGCCAGACCATGGATGGGACGAAGGCGCAATGCCATTCCATTTCGAAAGGTGTTTCAGTGGTGAAGAGGGTGGGGCGGTCGAGGCGCCACGTCGGCCTCGAATCCACGAGCATTCCACCTCTTGCACTCGAGTGCGAGACCTTATGGCACCCCCATGGACGCCCTGCCATACGTTCGGTTCAGGATATGGTGTTCGCCCCATTGTCATGGCGGGCATCCACAAGTCTGGCGCGGGGCAGGGTGTGCTACTTCACGTCCGGGAATGTCACGCTATCCCCCGTGTGCAGGTCGAGCAGCGTAGCTGCCGAATCACGGTTGGCTGCAATCTCCCAGTATCCCTGACTTCCGCATAGAAGCCCGACGTGCCCTGTTGGTAGTGCCGCGTAATGGTCCACGGCCACCAGTGGGGTACGGCGTCCTTTGTGCCGCATCTCGTGCGCGGGCATGTCTGCGGCAGACGGTATGTTCAGGATGCAATTGCCGAAGTGGTCGACATGAAGGATGCGGGCTACGAGTCCCGAATCCGTGGTTTCGGGGCGTGTCCATACGGGGGAATGCATGGCCGCCGGAGGCATCTCCTCGCCGAGGGCCTCGGGTGGCGTGCCCGTAGCCAGCTTTGCTGCGGCTGGGGCCATGATGTCACGGGCATGGAATGTGGCACTCGGGTTGCCGGAGACGATGCCGGGGCGTAGTCGCCATACCCGTGCGTCTCCGTTGCCGTGTTGGGCAGCCGCAAGGCAGAGTAGCCCGTTGTCTGGCGCGATGAACGTCCGGTGCCCCATTCTCAGGCATAGTATGGCCCGTTGCGATCCCACGCCGGGATCGACAACGGCCAGACAGATGGCGTGGAAAGGTAGATATGGCACCGATGCGGCGAGGTACAGGGCCCCTGTCTCTACGCGGAAATGCGGCACGCCGTGCGAGAGGTCGATGCAGCCGCATCCCGGTGCAAGCTGGTGTAATACGCCCCTCAACTGACCGACATAAGGGTCGGCGAGCCCGAAATCGGTCAGAAGCACGAAGCAGGGGGGCATGGAAGCGGCTCCGTGGAGGCGTTCACGCTCCAGCTATTTGTTGCGCGAGAACGTGATGTTGAACGAGAGCGCGTAGAGATGGTGGAAGAAGTCCACATACTCTACGAACACGTCGTCCGGCACCGAGATACGCGCAGGGGCGTAGTTGAGAATGCCCTTGATGCCCGCGTCCACAAGATGGTTCGCAGCACGCTGGGCCCGTTCGGGCGGGGTGGTGATGATGCCTATCTCGACATTGAGGTCTGCCACACGCTCTTTGAGACGTTTGGTGCAGATGACTTCAAGACCAGAGATTTCTTCGCCGATTTTGAAAGGGTCGCAGTCGAAGGCACCGACGATGTGGAAACCCCGGAGTTTGAATTCCTTGTGGTTGAGCAGCGCCCTACCCAGGTTGCCCACGCCCACGAGCACCGTGCGCCATTCACGGTTCACACCGAGGGCGCTGGTGATGGATTCGATGAGACTCTTGACGTAGTAGCCTACGCCACGCACCCCGAATTCGCCGAAATAGGCAAGGTCCTTACGTATCTGTGACGCATTGACGTTGCACGCCTTGGCGAGGGGTTCGGAGGAGATGACCTCCACCCCTTCACGTTGCAGGTTTTCGAGAACCTGCACGTACACCGCCAGACGCTGGATGGTGGCGCGTGGGATGTGTTCGCTTTTGATGTTGGTCATCGTTCGTTAACTTCACTTTTTGCAATGCACATGACACCGTTCTTATAATGCAGAAAAAGGAGGCCGTTTGCAACGGCCTCCTTTCAGTCTGCCGGAAGTGTCCGTTAGCCCATGAAGGGGTTGGCGAACAGGAGGATCAGGTTGACGACCAGGGCGTAGATCGCCAGGGATTCGACGAAGGCGAGGCCGAGGATCAGGGTAACCATGATCTTGCCGCCAGCTTCAGGGTTGCGGGCGGTGCCTTCGCACGCGGCCTTGAGACCCATGCCCTGACCGATACCGCAACCGGCGGCGGCGATGGCCATACCGATGGCAGCGGCGAGGCAGGTGAGACCCAGAGCGCTGGAATCCATCTTGCCGTCAGCGGCGAAAGCGAGGGCAGCGAAGGAAACCATGGCCACGGTGTTGAGGGCGATCATCAGAAACTTACGCATGACTGAACTCCTTTAACTGTTATTAGTATCGGTCGTGAGACCATTCCCTTCGATTAGTGGGCGTGCTCGAATGCGCCCTTCAGGTACACCATCGTCAGCATGAAGAAGATGAAGGCCTGAAGGACCTTGCCGAGCAGGAACAGGAAGTAGACCGGCAGGGTGCCCACGATGGGAGCCATCAGGAAGAAGAGCACCATGACGATTTCTTCACCGCGAATGTTACCGAAAAGACGGAGCGTGAGAGAGAGCGGACGTGCGCAGTGGGAGATGATTTCCAGCGGCAGCATCAGCGGGGTGAGCCACGTCATGGGGCCCATGAAGTGCTTGATGTAGCCGGGACCCCAGCGCTTGAGGCCCTGATAGTTGTAGTAGCCGAAGACGAAAAGCGCCATGGCCGCGTTGGTGTTGACGTTGGCCGTAGGCGCGTCGCAACCGGGAACGAGGCCCAGAAGGTTCTGGAAGAGGATGAACAGGAAGATGCCACCGAGAAGCGGGAACACCTTGCGTCCATCTTCGCCTATGTTGCCGACGACGAAATCTTCAAGACCGCCGATGACGACCTCGAAGACATTCTGGAGGGCACCAGGGACGACCTTCAGGCTGCTGCGGACGATGAGTCCCAGACTGAAGAGTATCGCCATGGCACACCACGTATAGAAAACGTGCTTGAATTCGACGGTCGCCCCGCCGATGGTAATCGTGTCCACATTCAGGAGCGTGGACCAGAGTACCGGATGCGGCAATCCACCTGCCATTCCCTTACGCCTCCTTCACATTTTGTCCGGCGAGCCTGAGAAGTCCCCAGACCGCTATGGCCGCCACGATCGTGGAAAGCCCTGCCACGAGAGCCGAGACGGAAACCTTGAGCCAGACGATAAGGCCGAACAGTATCAGCCCTGTAAGGCCAAGCCGCCCGTAGAACCTGAACAGCATACCGTACATCATGGAGCGGTCGTAAGGTTTGTACACGACCTGCTGTACGAATCTGGCCACGGCGTAGAAGTTGAAAGTACTCAGCACGGCCCCCACGCCGAACCAGAACAACCAACCGTTGATCCAGCCTAGACCAAGACCCGCCAGGAGAGAAACCGCTGTGACCAGAAGCTGGTTGCGGAGCACCACACGTACCTCTTGGGCACGGAAGCCCCTTCGCCAGAGCATCTCATCGATCCTTCGGACCGAACTTCTCAGCATCTTCCCTTTCCTGATCCCTGATGAGCTTCCGCGTGTCCAGATAGACGTTCTTGAACCCGGCAGCGACGCCGACGATCAAGAGTGCCACGGTAAGCCAAGGCCTTGTCCCCAACCAATCGTCCAGATAGTACCCGAAGATGCCACCTACGAAGGTGCCTGTAACCATGTGCAGGCCGATTGCGCTTGCCCGCGACAGGTTGTCCATGTACCTCTGGTCGTTGATTTTGAACCAGTTTTTAAAGAGCATAGCCGTCGTCTCCCTGCCGGAGCCCTTGGGTGGTCGGCGGCCTACTTCGTGCAATCGTTCACAAGTGAAGCCGTGTCTACCACAGCCCGCGTGAGGCGTCAACGAAGCAGCGCCGTTTGGTCTCATTTTTTTGCGTTTTCCCCTGCGGTCAACGTGTTTGATTGTTTGAACAAAAAACGAGGGTGTCATGCGTCGTCAAGAGAGGATGATGGCTGAAGAGTCGATGGTGTGGCAGGTCGTGGAAGAGGCCCGCTGGATGGTGCTGTCGCTGGTCGAGGCGGCGAATCCCTATGCCGTGCCCGTTCTCTTCGCGACAGGTGAAGGCTGCCTTTATGTCCACGGGGCGCGAGAGGGGCGCAAGGCTGCGTTGCTCAGTCGCGGTGTCGCGTGCTGTTGCGTCTTCGTCGCAGAGGCGGAAGTCAGACCCGCCCCTGAAGGGGCACCGTGTTGTGCATTCTCTTTACGCTATCGCAGTGCCGTCGCCACGGGAAGGGCGGAAGCCGTCGACGACGCGGATGAGGCTGCGCGCATAGCAGGACTGTTCTGTGAACGGTACGGGGCGGGTGACCGGAGTCTGGGGGACGCCGCTGTCGATGCCACGATGTTCTGGCGTATCGCGGTCGACAGCCTCGTGGGCAAGAAAGCCAATTGCTAGCGTGCGTGCGGGGTCTTCGCGTGCTTCAGTCTGCGGTGTCGATCAGTGGGCGCCGCCTTGCAGCAATGGCTTGTAATTGAACGAGTTCACCCGTTCGGAGTTGTGGCATTCGGAGCAGGCGTCCATAGTCGGCTTGCTGATGAGGGTGGGGTCGCCCGTTCCGCTGTGTGCGCCCCCTGGACCATGGCATACCTCGCATCCTGCATCCGCAAGGTGGGGCGTTGTCTCGAAACTGACGAAGCCGCCGGGACGACCGTAGCCCGTGGTATGGCAGGCGAAGCACTCGGCCAGTTCCTGCGGGGAAAGCTTGTCGCTCATGGTTTTGATGTGATCCGCTGAACGGGCTTTCTTGGCGTAGCGTTTGAAGTTGTCGTATTGCGACGGGTGACAGTCGGCGCAGGCGTCAGTGCCGACGTAGGTGGGCTGCCCTGCCTGCGGTGGCGAGGCTTCGGCTGTCGTCCCGCCATGTGGAGAGACAAAGGGCAGGACCAGCAGCAGAGTGATGGCTGGGAGGGCGCGTCGCACGTGAACTCCTGTGTGGCAGAGGTTGACGATGCGCATACCCGTTCGGGACGGGTGCACGGAAACATGCTTCCCCATATAGCCGGATGGGGGCGCTACGATGTGGCGACCATAGTCTGATGTCGCCTCTCCCGTCTACGGGATAATGAGCTAACAGAGTAATATCTTGAGGTGTTCTTGCCGGGTATGAGACGGTTGCGCTGTGCCGCTCGTGCGAAGCCCGGGCCCATGCGGCGTTTTGCCGCGCAGGGGGCAGCGGGCGATACAGCGACTCAGTCCGTGACAGCGGATGCTATGCAGAAAAACCGGGAGCCCTCCCCCGGCGATCCGGTCTGCCGGTCGGTGTGTCAGGCAAGGTGCCGGGTGTCGGGAGGGAGGGCGCAGGTCTGTCGATGTGGAGAATGGACTGAAGGAGGGCGAACGTCAGATGATTCCGGAAGGCCCACAGGGCATCACGCCAGGACGCAACATCATGTTGAAGAGGGCTTTCGAGGGCCTGTCAGGATGTGCTTCGGGGGCGGCCATGCGGGGCATCTCTGCCGAAGTCGTACGGATGGGCATCAGTGCCCGGCAGCCCATACCTCTATCTCTATCTTGATCGTATCAAGGCCCAGAGCCGAGACGTAGGCAACAGTCATGGACGGGTGCACGTCACCGAAGAATTCGATGTAGATCTCGTCGAAGAACTCCCAGTCGATTTCCTCTGTGGACCAAATGTTGACCTTGATGACATCGTCAGCACCAAGTCCTACGCTCTTGAGCAGGTTCGATATGTTCTTGAACGTGTTGATGACCTGATGATTGAAGTCTTCAGGGATGTTTCCGTCAAGGTCAGCACCGATCTGGCCTGAAAACGTATAAAGTGCCGCATTCGGTTCGACTTTTGTGATGTGGCTATAATTGCCGACTGCTTTGCTTATCCCATTGGATGGCATTCTTGTGACGATAGCATTCTTCATGAGCGGGCTCCATTTTGATTGTAAACAGATGGTAATAGGCCTTCATGGTAATATGCTATACAGTCGTGCTGATTGTATCGTCTACTTCTTTGTTTGAGAGCAGGACAACCGTCTCGACGTGTGGCGTATGCGGAAAAAGGTCGACAGGGCGCGCTTCGTGCAGCGTATAGCGCTGCATGAGCAGGCCCACGTCACGAGCCATCGTCGCTGGATCGCATGATACATAGACGATGCGTGCCGGTGCCGTCTGAAGAAGTGCGTCTATCACATCAGGATGCATGCCGGCGCGAGGGGGGTCTGTGACCACCACGTCAGGGATGGGTTCTTGAGCTTTGCCTTTGCTGCGAGAACGGAGCAGTGTCCGTACATCCCCGGCGACGAAATCGCAGTGGGTGCAGCCTGCTGCCTGCGCGTTCCTTTGGGCTGCTTCGACGGATGCAGGCGTCGCCTCCATGCCGCAGATTGTCGCTGCGTGTTCCGCCAGCCACAGGGCAATGGAACCCACACCGCAGTAGAGGTCCCAGACATGTTCGCGTCCGCTCAGGCCTGCCATGCGCTCCACTTCGCCATACAGGAGTTCCGTGGCGCGGGTGTTGGTCTGCAGGAAGGTGTCGTGCCCGAAGTCGAGTTCGATGGCGCCCAGCTTTTCTGTCAGTACAATCTCACCTTCGGTGAAGACGGTCGCGTCGCCGTAAGCCACTTGCGAGTTCTGCGAGCGGATGGAGTGGACGCAGCCCGTGACCTCCGGCACTGCCTGACGCAGGGCGGTGAAAAAGGCACGCACGACATGTTCGGCCTCCGGGTGCGGGGCGGTGATGCACTGGACGAGGCACTGCCCCCCGCTTGCGGGCTCACGCACGACGAGAAAGCGCCAGAAGCCGCGATGAGCCGCGTCGTCCCAGCCGGGAAGACCCGATGCGCGTGCGATGTCACGTGCCGTCGTGACGACGCGGCAGGTTGTGGCAGTCTGAAGCCCGCACGACGTCACATCCACGACCTCGTGCCCCCCCCGGCGGCGCAGTCCCAGATGAAGCGTTCCCCGACCATCCGTGGTGAAGGCGAACTCCATCTTGTTGCGAAAGCCCTGTTGCAGCGGCGAAGGGAGCGTGGGCAGTACATTGGGGGCTTCGATGCGCCCGATGCGTTGCAGGCTGTCACGGACGAAGCGTTCCTTCCACGCCAGTTGGGCCGGGTAGGGCAGGTTCTGCCATGTGCAGCCGCCACAGTCGCCGAAGTGCGGGCAGAACGGGTCGCACTCGTCTGCGGTATGAGTGACAACGGCAAGGCATTCAGCCTCTGCGAAGCGTTTGCGCACAGTCGTGAGGCGGACATGAAGCTGCTGGCCAGGCAGACCGCGGTCGACGAAGATGACGCGCCCTTCATGGCGGCAGACGGCCTTGCCGCCCGGCGCGAGGGCATCGACCGTGACGTCGAGCGTCATGCCGTTTGCGAATGTTTCCATGATGCTATTTCCGTGCTGCGCCTCAAGGCGCGGCTGCTTGTGCCGTCCGTCACAAAAAGAGTCTTGACTTTTCCGGCAATTGAGGCAACTAGTTGCCCATCCGAGCACATACGTCAAGCCCAGCCAAGGAGCCGAGCGATGATCAGCGAACTTATCGAGAACGCGATGCATTCGAGCCCGCAGGGATTCGTGGGCGTTTCCCTGATAGGCATCTACTTTTGCGTGATTGTGGCCACCGCCTTCTATCGCATCAGCAAGGGCGATCACCTCGGCGGGCACCACTAGGCCGAGTCGTCGCGACAACAGGCCGTCAGGCATCATGCATCATGCGGGGTCGCTCCTTTGGGAGCGACCCCGTTTCTGTTTACGTCAGGGCGTGTGGCGTCTTGGTAGAGCCCCTGTGGGCTGCCCGGCTACGACTGCCGGACGCATGTTCCCGAGGTCACAGGTCCGCGGCGCAGGTCACGCGCGCGCAGTCCACGGCCCGGTCATGCAGGATGTCCATGAGATACTGTCCGTAATCGTTCTTGAGCATGGGGGCAGCCAGACGCTCCAGTGCAGCGGCGTCGATGTAGCCCATGCGGTAGGCTATCTCCTCGAGGCACGAAATCTTGAGCCCCTGTCTGTTCTGGACGGCGCGGACGAACGAGGACGCCTGATGGAGCGATTCGAAGGTGCCGGTGTCGAGCCATGCGATGCCACGTCCGAGGAACTCGACCTTGAGCCTGCCTTCACGCAGGTACAGGTTGTTCAGGTCGGTTATCTCGAGTTCGCCACGGGCAGAGGGCTTCAGCGTGGCTGCCATGTCGGCTACGGCACCATCATAGAAATAGAGACCTGTGACAGCGTAGCGCGACTTGGGCTTGGCGGGCTTCTCTTCGATGCTCAACACCCTACTGTCGGCATCGAACTCGACCACGCCGTACCGTTCAGGGTCGCGTACCTTGTAGCCGAACACCGTGCCGCCTTCGGTGAGGTTGGCGCAGCGGCGCAACAGGCTGGGCAGCCTGTCGCCGTAGAAGAGGTTGTCACCGAGAATGAGACAGCATGGTTCTCCGGCGAGGAAGTCGCGTGCCAGCAGGAAGGCTTGCGCCAGACCGTCGGGGCTTGGCTGTACGACATAGGTGAAGCAGACACCGAACTGGCTGCCGTCGCCAAGGAGCTCCTGAAAGCGCGGCTGGTCGCCGGGGGTGGTGATGATGCATATGTCCCGGATGCCAGCCAGCAGAAGCATGGACAACGGGTAGTAGATCATGGGCTTGTCGTAGACGGGCATCAGCTGTTTGCAGACACCACGTGTGATGGGGGCAAGGCGAGTGCCTGAACCTCCGGCAAGAACAATGCCTTTCATGCATACCTCGTGCAGAAGAATGGGCACACTCTAGCCGTAACAGGGCAGAAAGAAAAGGGCGGGGCGGATTGGTTGGTCCGGGGAGAACAGCCTTGGGGGAGGGCCTTGGTGCGGTGGTTCTCCCCGGACCTGAGACGAGACACACTCAAGAGGGGATATACCCCCGCCGGAAAAAGATGTCTGTTAGATTTTTTCTTGGAATGGACATTCACTTCGGGAGAACCCGCCTGCACCCTACCCTGGAGAGGAGGGGAGCGGGCGGGGGGATGCTATGCTATGGATGCTTGGGAATGTCGTGCGTTGCGGCAGGTAGGGGGGCAAGCGGGTCGCGCGCTGGAGACGTGTCCGGGGATGAGCCCCTTCCACATCGCCGCCGCTGCGTTTCTTCGTGAATCTTGTCAGATGGTTGTCTTGGAGTCGGCAGGTGCGGCAGTGCGTGGTGAAGATAGGGCTTGCCACGCGCGGGGCATGAGTGTAGGTAGAAACGCTTTCGCGATGAGGGTGCCGCTCTGGAAGGCGGTTGACTTTTCCTTTCGGAGGGGCTAAAAGTGCCCTCTCTTTTTCTGGAGGTTACGATGTACGCGATTATCGAAACGGGTGGCAAGCAGTTCCGCGTCGAGGAAGGCAGCAAGATCTTTGTCGAGAAGCTTGCGTCCGAAGCCGGCAGCGAGATCGTCATCGATAAGGTTCTGATGCTCGGCGGCGGCGACGTCAAAGTCGGCGCTCCTTATGTCGAGAATGCTAAGGTCACCGCCGAAGTGGTCGAACACGGCCGCGGCGAGAAGGTCGTCATTTTCAAGAAGTGGCGCCGCAACGACTCCCGCAAGAAGCAGGGGCATCGTCAGGACTTCACTGCCCTGAAGATCAAGGCTATCACGGCCTAGCTATCAAGGAGTAATCTGTCATGGCACATAAAAAAGCAGGCGGCAGCTCCCGCAACGGTCGCGACAGTCAGGGGCAGCGCCGTGGCGTGAAGCGCTTTGGCGGTCAGCTGGTTCTCGCTGGCAACATTCTTATCCGTCAGCTCGGCACCAAGGTGCATCCCGGCGAAAACGTCGGCATGGGCCGCGACTACACCCTGTTCGCCAAGGTGGACGGGACGGTGCGTTACGAGAAGTTCACCCGCAAGCGCAAGGTGCTTACCCGGGTGCACATCGACGCCGTGTAGGTTCGCCTGCACGCACAGCCTTACCAGCATGGGGGCGGAAGTCGCGCTGCGTCTTTCGCCCTTTTTGCGTTCATGCGCCGTCTTGTGCGGCTCTTCAACGGCGGCTATAGTCGCCGGATAACCATAACGATTGCAAAGGCAGGCTCCCATGCGCTTCGTAGACGAGGCGACCATCAATGTACGTGCGGGTAAAGGCGGCAATGGCTGTCTTTCGTTCCGGCGTGAGAAGTTCATCCCCCGCGGGGGGCCGGACGGCGGTAACGGCGGCGATGGCGGCAGCGTCATCCTGCGGCCCACCAACAGGCTGCTCAGCCTGTACGACTTCCGGTTGCAGCGCAACTACGAAGCCCGCAACGGGCAGTCGGGCATGGGCAGCCAGTGCGACGGGCGCAAGGGCGAGGACCTTGTCCTTGAACTGCCGCTGGGCACGCTCGTCTTTGAAGTCGATGACGAAGGGCACGAGCAGATGATCGCCGACCTGAGCGACCCGGACGGTGTGTTCGTGGTGGCACGGGGCGGTCGTGGCGGCAAGGGCAACGAGCATTTCAAGTCGTCCACCATGCGCGCTCCCCGTTTTGCCCAGAAGGGCGAACCGGGCGAGGAGCGGCGGCTCAGACTTGAGCTGAAGATACTCGCCGATGCCGGTCTGCTTGGCTTGCCCAACGCAGGCAAGTCCACGTTCATCTCGCGCATATCCGCGGCCCGGCCCAAGATCGCGGCGTATCCGTTCACCACGCTTACGCCCAACCTCGGCGTGATGATCGACGAGGTCGACCCCGACCGCCGCATGGTCATCGCCGACATCCCCGGTCTCATCGAAGGTGCCCATACCGGACAGGGACTCGGACACCGTTTTCTCAAGCACGTGGAGCGCACCCGCTTTCTCGTGCATATCCTCAGCATAGAGGATATCGACCCGGAGAATCCGTGGACGGGCTTCGACCTCATCAACGAGGAACTTGCACGATTCGACGAGGTGCTGCGCGAACGCGAGCAGATCGAGGTCGTCAACAAGATCGACCTGCGCACCCCGGAAGAGGTCGACGCGCTGCGCCAGCAGGCTGCGCAGCAGGGGCGGCGCATCTTCTTCATCTCTGCCATGCACGGTGAAGGTATCGAAGAGGTCGTGGATGCCATGTGGCGTCTGCGCGACACCATCGATATGCACGAACCGCTGGTGCACCTGCAGGAAGTCGAGGAAGAGGACGAGGAGTTCGAGGATATCGAGGTCGTATACACCCGCGAATAGCGGGAGGAGCCATACCGATGGAGTGGACGGAGGAACGCGCCGCAGCCCTGCGCGAGGCGCGTTGCGTAGTGGTCAAGGTGGGCAGTGCCGTGCTGACCACCGAAACGGGCGTCAATCTTGCCGTCATCGACAGTCTCGCCGCCCAGCTTTCGGCCTTGCAGGAATCTGGCAAGCGGGTGGTGCTCGTCTCTTCGGGTGCTGTGGCTGCCGGGCGCAGTGCCTTGCGCGACTGCTGCGAGATTGCCGGAATGCCGCATAAGCAGGCGGCTTCGGCCGTAGGGCAAAGCCGTCTCATGCATCACTATGACGAGGCGTTCGCCCGTTACGGGCATCTCTCGGCGCAAGTGCTTCTCACCCGGGACGACCTGCGGAACCGCGAGCGTTTTCTCAACGCACGCAACACGTTCCAGGCGCTTCTCGACTGGGGGGTCATCCCGGTCGTCAACGAGAACGACACCGTAGCGGTGCAGGAACTCAAGTTCGGCGACAACGACTGCCTTGCCAGCCTGCTGCTCAACGTCGTCGAGGGCGACCTGTACGTCAACCTCACCTCCGCGTCGGGTGTCTATGCCGACAACCCGCAGACCAATCCCGAAGCCGGTATCCTGCCGTGCATCGAGGACGTGCACACGCTCGACCTCGATGTGATGTGCGGAGGCAAGACGTCTGTCGGTACCGGCGGCATGTACTCCAAGCTACTGGCTGCAAGCCGCGCCGCACAACTGGGGGTGCCGACGCTCATTCTTCCGGGGCGTGAACCGCGCATCCTCGAACGTGCCTTCTCGGGTGAACCCGTGGGGACATGGGTGCGCCCCGAGGCACGAGTCGTGTCGCGCCGCAAGTACTGGCTGGCGTACCAGTCCGAACCTTCGGGGACGGTGACGGTGGACGAGGGTGCTGCCCGTGCGCTGTTGCAGCAAGGTGGAAGCCTGCTTCCGGGCGGCGTCTGCGATGTCTCCGGCGCATTCGAACCCGGGGCGCTTGTGCGTATCGCCGGGCCGGACGGCACCGTCATTGCCGTGGGTTTGTCGAATTACGGCGACCGTGACCTTGTGCGGATAAAGGGGCATCGACGTCACGAAGTGGCTGCCATTCTCGGTGATGCCCATTTCCCGGAAGTGGTGCACCGCGACAACATGCTTCTGGACGCAGTGGTATAGCCCGCGAAACATCGACGTGTGGCACCCGTCGAAGGGTTTGCTGCGTTCACGTATGGATAGAGAAGGTTAGAGGAGCCGTCATGACACATCCCCCTTGCATTCTCACCATCGCCGGTTCCGATTCGGGCGGTGGTGCCGGTATTCAGGCCGACCTCAAGACCGTGACCGTGCTTGGTGGATT
>Ga0302253_1000879_pt1 | contig 21283 bp, 26 predicted proteins | sample AAG_RA_Trp_MG_FD_193537 | JGI IMG/M metagenome (GOLD analysis project Ga0302253, IMG submission 193537) | Enriched activated sludge microbial communities from anaerobic digester in WTTP, New Holstein, Wisconsin, United States - AAG_RA_Trp | ecosystem: Engineered > Bioreactor > Anaerobic >...
AGCCGCTTCAAGAATGAGTCTCATTGCATTCTTGGCTTTTTCCCGCATGTCGTGTTCCATTAAGAATACATTTTCGTGGTCTTATAGAACAATTTTTCTATTGAAATGCCCGAGATTACTGTAATGAGCCCCCCTCTGAAATTTGTCAACAACTCAATCGAGGACTATGCCATCCAGACAACCTACGATCCGGCAAAAAATGAGGGGAGCATTGTCTATAACCTGTCCCTGGTAAAAACCAGGGATTTGGAATTTGCCATCTCGGTTCTTAAGGATGCCCACCGGTCTGGCATCAGCATGAGCGGGCTTGTAAAGTTCCTTGAACCGGGAAAGAAGATCTCAGGGTTTACGATCCCTCCCGACTGCACGGGAATCTGCACCATGTGCAGCATCACGTTTGACGGGATCCTGATCCGGCATGGCATCCCGGTCAGGCCCATCGGGGGCGGGATTGTGGAAATTGAGAACCGGACCCCGGTGAGGTTCACCCACATGATCCTCTATGAACACACCACCATCGACCCGCTCCAGGTCCTGATGTCCCAGAAGACCACCTCTGTGACGGACGTGATGCGCAAGGGCAGCGGCAACATTCTTGCGAATATCCGGGAGTTCCATATGGAAGCCGAGTCCCTTGTCGGACAGGTGCTCGATGAACTGTCCGGCAGCGGCTTCTCCGGGGTGCTCGATGTTGGTATGCCGAATCTCCCCCTCCTTGGGGTCCCGGTCAGTCCGCAGTTCATTGGTATTGCGGCCATCGGGGGGACGAACCCCCTCGCAGCCATCCGGGAATCCGACCGGTGGATCCAGGTCCAGGCAATGAAAGGTCTCATCGATGTCTCGGAAATGGAAGAGATCCGGGACTACTAACGAACCTTTTCACTCTTGATTCTCTCTCTGATCTCCCAGAAAATCGCGACACCCGGTATTATCTACTTGAAAGGTGAACGATGTGGTTATGTTTGGGTGGGACGGGGAGCTGCCTCCCCCGACGGTTCGGACAATAGATGAGATGCGCCCGGTCCTTGCCGATCCGAAGTGTGCGCACGAGGGGCCGCTCTATTGCATGTACCGCGACCTTGCACAGTCCGATGCCGACTGGATGTGGCTGCATGCACACAAACTTCGGTACGATCTGACGGTCATCCCCCCCGGCAATCTCTGCGGGGAATGGGTGAAAACCAAAGGCCATTATCACCCGAAGAATCCTGCTGGCGTGGGGTACCCGGAGATATACGAGGTCCTGGAAGGAAGAGCCCGGTATCTCCTGCAGTCCCTGGACCTTCTCGATATCGTCATGATCGATGCACGTGCCGGTGATCTTGTCGTTATCCCGCCCGGGTACGGCCATGTCACCATAAACCCGACCACGGATGAGACGCTGGCCATGGCCAATATCGTATCAACGGAATTCGAGAGCGAGTACGGGGAGTATATCTCCCGCCGCGGGGCAGCGTATTTTGCGCTCTGTAACGGGGAGATCCGGAAGAACGCCCGCTACCCCCGCGTCCCCCCGGTCCGTTCGGCAAGCCCGGGATCTGGGCTCGGGGGAGTCCCCAAAGGCCCCCTGTACAGCCTTATCGGGGATGAGAAGGTCCTCTCTTTCCTGAATTATCCAGAGCGGTTCAACCCTCTCTTTGAGAACCTGTTAAGAGGCTAGGGGCCGGCATACGCTTGTGCCCGCTCTTTTTCACCAGAGCGAGCACCTTCTCTTCCGTGGGGTTGTGTGCTCTCCATGAATTCTCTTCAAGTGCCCAAAGCGCAGAATCGATCTCGGCATAGGAAAGTCCGATCTCTTTCTCGTCGCTCTGCCCCGCCCACAGTCCGGCAGACGGGGTCTTGCTGATTATTGGTTCCGGAATTCCCAGTTCCCGTGCAGCCACGTAAATGTCGGTCTTGTAGAGATGGAGGAGAGGCTGGATATCGGCTGCACTATCGCCGTATTTTGTGCTGTAACCCAGCATGTACTCACTCCGGTTTGAGGTGCCACAGACAATCCGGTGGTCCCGGTTCGCGTAATAGTACAGGGTGACCATCCGGATCCGGGCCATCAGGTTCCCGAGGAGATAGGGCGTTTCTGTAAAGCCGGGAAGGGTCCGGAAGCCTTCGAGCATCGGATCGATGCTGATCACTTCATGCGGAATTTTAAACCGGTTGCACAGATCCGCAGCATCGCGGAGATCATCAGGGCTGCTCACCGATGAAGGCATCAGGAGGCCGAGCACGTTTTCCGGCCCCACTGCCCGGCAGCAGAATACCGCGGCTACCGCCGAGTCAATCCCCCCGCTCAAACCTATGACAATCCCTTTGCACCCGGTCTGCCAGTAGGCATGCCGGACCATCTGCTCGATCCTGCCCAAACGGCACCCGAGCCCGTCGTCTGCGTCCATACCACTCTGCCTCTAATTGTTACCGGGTCTCTTCATCAACTGTTCGGTGCTTGTTCTGTGCTGCATCCGGTTCCCTTGCAGCAGCAGCGAGCATCTCGCCAAGATTCAGGATTGCGTGGGGTGCTGCCGGGTGACGACAGGCATATGCTCCAAGCAGGTTCTTCACATCCATATACAGAGAGTCATTCTCCTGTGCGGCAGGTACGCTGCTCTCTCCCAGTCCGTGAATCCGGGAATACAGGGCGATCTCGCAGGAGGGGATATGGCAGAAAGGGGCGATGACGGAAAGGGTCCCCGTTTCTTCCTGTCCCCCCCTGCTACAGCCCACAGGCTCCCCCCTGAGGATTCCGGCAAGGAACGCGGCAGAGCAGTCTTCGAGCGTGGTTGCCAGTGCTATCCGTGTTGCTCCGGCTCGTCCTGCTATAGAACCCGCACTCTCGTGTGCGTCCCCCAAAATCCCCGATACCCGGATATCCCTCCGCTTACCGGTCAGCTTGTGGAGAAAAAAGAGCAGGGCCCTTTCAGCGGGATCTCCTGTGAGGATCACCGCAATATGATCGCCCGGGCAGATCCCTTTACGCTGGCGGATCGTGCGCTTGGCTTTTGTCTCGATATCGGCAACAAGGTGCTCCACGCAGAGAGACTGTCCGGAATATGGCTGGTAATGGATTGCCTCCTGCCTGCACTTGTTGCACTGCATCCGTCTGACCCGATCATTTCTGGACAATGCAAGATGTTTAAGGTTATGCAGCCCGGAATGCCCGGGTGCTGAAGGTTTTATACTCTCGCACATAACCTCTCTAACGGATATGGTTGTCGCCGCGGAACAGATCCGCAACCTGAATAAATACGAGAGGTCGATCCTGCTTGCCCTTGAACGCGGGATGAAGCGGTACTCCTGGGTGCCGCTCGAACACATCCGGGCTGCAACAAATCTTTCCGAATCCGAGGTCAATTACCGGCTTTCCCGGCTCATTGCCTGGGGGATGGTCCGGTTCAACCCGGTGCCGTATGACGGATATTCCCTTGTCTTCGGCGGGTACGATACACTGGCCCTCACTGCGCTGACCCAGAAGGGAAGCATCTCGGCCCTTGGCTCTCTTATTGGTGAGGGAAAGGAGTCGATTGTGCACGAGGCACTCGGTCTGGGCCCCGTTGCCATCAAGTTCCACCGGATCGGTCAGCGCTCCTTCTCGTCGGCACGGGTGAACCGGGAGTATATGGAGGAGGGGCACTGCCCCTGGCTGATAGCCTCAAAAAAGTCGGCAGAGCGCGAGTACCAGGCTTTAAAAGCCCTTCACCCAGGTGTCAGCGTCCCGCTTCCCATTGCCCAGAACCGGCATGCCGTGGTGATGTCTCTCATTGAAGGGGGGATCCTCAACCGGACCCTTCTTGAAACACCTGAAAAAACCCTCGATGAGATCCTGGAAAATGTCCGGAATGCATACCGGGCAGGCATCATCCATTCGGACCTTTCGGAATACAATATCCTGGTTGAGAACGGGCGATGTGTCCTCATCGACTGGCCCCAGTGGATCGGGACTGATCACCCCAATGCTGAGGCCATTGCAGGACGGGACATCGACAATATTCTCGCATTCTTCAAACGGAAATATAAGATCCGGCGTGACCGGGAGGTTGCGTTGCAATGGGTGATCGGCTGAAGGTTTTCGGTATTGATATCGTTAAAGGATCAGTCCGTTCCCGCTCACGGCGGCCGATGTACGCCCTCGTCCGGATGGACGGCTCACGGGTTGAGAGCGAGACTGAAGTCTCCCTGTTCCGCCTCTTCCGCCTCCTTTCCGCAGAACAGCCGGATATCCTTGCCGTTGACAGCCTTCAGGAGATCGCAGCAGACCAGCATGAACTCTTTTTCTTCCTGCAGGGGCTTCCCCCCCGGACCCGTCTTGTCCAGGTGACAGGAGGTGAACGCAAGGAGTCGCTCCAGAAAGTTGCCGGCCGGTACAATATCAGTTTCAACAAGTTCGATCCCTTTGCGGAAGCACGGACAACGGCACAGGTTGCCACGCTGGGTGCCGGGGCTGAAGTGATTGCGTTCGAGAACGAGAGCGAGATCGTGGTCAGCCGGCACCGGTCGCCGGGCAAGGGAGGGTGGAGCCAGAACCGGTACGTGAGGAAGATGCATGGGGCCGTGCAGCTCAAGGGGAGGGAGATTGAACAGGCGCTTGTTAGCACCGGGTTACGGTACGAGAAGAAGGAGACCCGGGCGTTTGGCGGGTGCAGCAGGGTGGCATTCCGGGTTTTTGCCGTCCGCGACCAGGTTCCGGTCTCCACGTACAGGGGTGCTGATGTGCAGGTCCGGATCAGTGGCAAGCGGCTTGAGCGGATCCGGTTCCGTCCGCTCTCCGCGAAACCCCGGTACCTGATCGTGGGAATCGATCCCGGGACAACGACGGCCTTTGCCGCACTGGACCTTGATGGCAACCTCCTCCACCTAAAGAGCTCGCGTCAGATGACCATGTCCGATGTGATCGAGGCGCTCTACAAGGTCGGAAAACCGCTCGTAATCGCCTCTGATGTCGAGGAGATGCCCTTCACGGTCGAGAAGATCCGCCGCGCGTTTTCAGCGATAGCGTTCACCCCGAAACAGGACACCAGTGTTGAGACAAAGATGGAGCTTACCGCCCCGTTCGAGTACGCCAACGACCATGAGCGTGACGCATTGTCTGCTGCGCTCGATGCTTTTCGGCAGTACCGCCACCGGTTCCAGAACCTGCTGAAACGGATCCCGCCTGGGCACGACCTCGACGAGGTGAGAGCACGGGTCCTCCGGGGGCAGTCGCTTGAACAGGTCATCGGGGAGATGAACACGGTTACCCCGGTTTTAGTTCCTGATGCCGCGCCGGTCACGGTTGATGAGAAGCATGATGAGCGCGTGCGGGTGCTGGACGGCATGGTCAAACGTCTCAAGGCATACGTGGCTGAACTGCAGGAAGAGATCAAGGCAAAAGAGTACGAGATCCACCGCATGTCCTCACGCCTGCGGAAGGTGAGCACAACCCGGGATGCCGCGCTTGCAAAGGATGTCGAAGTGGTAAAACGGGATGCAGTTATCCAGAGCCTGAAAAAACGCCTGCACAAGGAAGAGCGGCATAACCGGAACCTGGTAAAACGCCTTGCCCGGATCCGGAAATTTGCCGAGCTCTCGATGGAAGGTGATGTTGTCCCGGTGAAGGTCATGGACACCCTCACAAAGGAGGGGCTTCGCAGGCTTACAGATGATGTTGGTGTAGATGAGGGGGATATCATCTACGTTACCAGGACTGACGGATGGGGGAGGAGCGTGATCCGCGACATTGCCGATCTCCGCGTGCGTGCAGTCATCGTGGCAGAGAAAAACATCGATGGCGGGGACTCTCCCCTTCCCCTCTCGTTCCGCGAGGTATCTGTTCCGCTGCTCACCGACAAGGAGACAACCACCCAGGTAAGGGGTAAGCAGGGGCTTTGCGCAAAGGAGGCGCTGGAATCTGCCCTCGCCCGCTGGACGGGGGAGCAGGAGCGGCACGAGCGGGAGAAGAAAACGGAATTGATCGAGCACATCTTCATGGAGTACAAGAGCGAACGGGGTAAGGTGGTGAAGAAAGGTGGATGACCGGGATCTGTTGAAAACCGTGATGGGTATTGTCGGGAAGGAGAAATGCGTTGACGACTGCGCCGAGTTTGCCTGTGGGGGGCAGGTCATGGTGGCGACAACCGATATGCTCCACCGGTCAACCGACTTTGTCCAGGGGATGACCGACTGGCAGGCCGGCTGGATGAGCGCGGCGGTCACCCTTTCAGACATTGCAAGCATGGGTGCTGCACCAAAATATCTCCTGATCGCAGTTGGCCTTGACGACTGGAAGAGCCTCGAGGGTGTTATGCAGGGGGCAAAGGACTGCTGTACGAAATACGGTGCGGAGATCATTGGTGGTGACATCGACCGGCACAACGAGCTTACGGTCGTGACCACCGGTCTTGGCCTTGTTGACAGGCGGGATATCGCCCGGAGGACCGGGGCATGGCCGGGTGACCTTGTCTGCATCACCGGCACGCCGGGACAGGCGCAGGCATGGCTCGACGGATACCACCAGTTCGAAAAGTTTTTGTTCGAGCCGCAGCCCCGGGTTGCCGAGGGCCAGCTGCTTGGAAAGGCCGGCGTGAGCGCGATGATGGACGACAGCGACGGGATCGCCCTCTCTCTCTACGACCTGATGAGCGTGAACGATAATTGTGGCTTTGCGCTCGATTCATCGAAACTTCCTCCCCTGCCCGCCTGCATTCCAGCAGGACAGGCACGCGAACTGGCACTCTATGGCGGTGGAGATTATGAGCTGATCTTCACCATCGCACCGGACCGGTTCCCCGTTGATGGTGTGCCTGCGACCGTGATCGGCACGGTTACTGAGAAAAAGGCCGTTACAGTTGACGGTATCCCCCTGGAAAAGCGGGGCTACCAGCACCGCTGGGAATAACTCTTTTTTCAGGCAGCATCCCGCAGTCTTCTCTCAGTTTCCTTATATACAAGGCGCAAGAGACATTTCTCAGAGAATTCAGGCGGGAAAAAAGTCATGGAATCACTGGAGAACAGGATGGAACGACTGACACCGGAGCAACGGATGGAAGTGGAAGATTTTGTTGATTTCCTCCTCCTGAAGAATAATTTCCGCCAGAATCCGCCAGCAGTCACGCCCCCCGCCCCGGTCCTGATGAATGCCCCCCCGGTTCTTTCTGCTGAACCGGCTCCGGCAGTACCGGAACTGCTTGTGTCGGCCCCGCTCATCGCTGAGGAAGTATGCCCGGCGGACAATGATCCCGCCCTGGAATTCTCACCCGTTCAGGAGATTACTGATGTTGGTGAAGACGGATATATGGATTATGGCAGGTTCGAGCAGGCTGCTGTACCCCCGCGAGAACCCGAAAAGGGTGTGAAACGGAAGGTTATTGCACGCGAAACCAGAGAAAAGTCCGCTCACCTGCTCGAATGGGTGGACTGAGCCGGCCTGTCGAACTCTTACATCGAGCGATAGGTCCGGTAATACAATAGTTTGTCAACAATTGTTTTTTCTGATCCGGAATAGAGGGTGACAATCACCCGGATTCGGTCTGTCCCCCGGGTACCTTGCAGTTTCACCTCAGAGAGTCGCTGGTTGAAATTGAGTTTCCCTACGGTCTCTGTCCCATCCGACCGGGTCAGGATAACCCGGTTGTCTTTTACAAGCCCCATTCCCGGCCCACCATTGAATGTCACAGTCACCATGGCATTGCTGTTGTCCTTGTTCGCATCAATGTACAGCTCCGTGTCTTTTGCAAGGGTCTGCGTTGGTTCCACGGTCAGCACCACCGTGTTCACCACAGCATCCGAACTCCGGTAGTCTATTGTTGATGAACTGCCGGCATCGCCAGAATCATTCAGGCCCGCAGGCAGGTTGAAAACCCCCGTCAGCATCATGACTGAAAGAAGGATAACCACAGCGAGGGCAACTCCTGCAGCAGCAAGTACTTTCGTATTCCGCACGGGAACTGCTGATGAGGGTTGGCTCTCGGCGGCTTCTTTTGCCTCATCTTTTGGGGGCGGGATAACTGGAGTAGTATCAGGGAGCTGACCCTGGGAAGGTCCGTCCGGGACTTCTTGAAGCACGGGCTTCGGGTCCGGCTGGGATGCGCCTGCTTCTGTAGTAACCGGAGGAGCAGCTGTACCTGTTCTCTTACCAATGATGTGTTCCACCGTCCCGACGAGACGGTCGATATGTTGTTCCATGGGGGGTGTGACGGCATCGAGCCAGTGCGGGACACCGATCAGGTACTCCATGGACTTTGATGGAATGACATCCTCGATACGGAACGGGATGATGATACGTCCCTTATTCACGGCATGGGTCAGCTCCCTTGTCACATGGGGAGACTTGTTCGCCGATGAGGAAAAGATGACAACAAGCACCTTTCCCTCTTCAATACCCTCGATGATGGCTTCAGGAAAGTTCTTGCCGGGATTAATGTCCCGCGGGGCGATCCAGCACCGGATATTCCGCGATTCTAATCGTGCACATACGGCATCGGCAATGAGCTTGTCCTCCTGCGCATAACTGATAAAAACGTCGTGATGGCCGGAACTTTTCTGAAGTGGATCGTCCGTCATGTGCCTGCCAGGACCGCGAAGTGATCCTGCCCTCCCCCTATGGATTTTTATCTGGACTATAAGATGATTAGTGTTGCCGTTACAGACGGACAATCTTCAGGTATACCTTTGCAAGGATTGCCGGCAGCGCCCTGACAGCGTTCCGGTCCTTCATCCTCTGCGCGTCTGAAAGATCAGCCCACGGGAGAATGCAGTCATGTATCTTCTGCATGTCGTCCCGATTCCCTACATAGACCCAGCCTTTCTTCACCCGCTCGTCCACCCACCGCTCGTGTTCCATCTCGGCAAGGAGTTCCACCTCATTATCCGAGAAGACAAAGAGCGGCTCCTTATCTCCTGAAGAGAGCGCGATTGTACAGTGGATCCGGTGGAGCATCTTCCAGATATTCTCGGCCTGGCGGATGTTCGAATCCTTCAGCCGGTTGGGCAGCTCGTTCCAGGGAACCATTGAGGAGTTCGTCTCCGGGGTCTGGCCGGCATTCTTCTCATTCTCGAGATACTGTTCGTGGATTGCCCGTGCCACCAGCTCCCGTGTGCCGGTTGCTCCGATGTCATAGTATTTCCTGATAATAGTGCGGACTTTCTCAGACTCGATCCATCCCTTATCGATCCTTGTTATGATATCGTCGATCTCTGTTGCCAGGGTGTGGATCTTTCCTGCAGTCTTCTGGTCTTCAAGCATATCCGAGAGGCCGATGATGGCAGTGAGCGGATTCCGAACGTGGTCTCCGAGAATAGCGAACTGTTCGATATTCTTCTCGATCTGTGCATAAGCATCCCTCTTGAACTGCTCCATCTCAACAAGCTCAGTAATATCCATACCATACACCAGAGCCCCGGTTAGATTCCCGTCCCTGTCACAACGGGGTATTAAGGTTAACCGGATGACATGTTTCACTCCATCTTTTCCCATCAGTGTTTTGGTTACCGTGGAATGGTAAAGACCGGGTGCAGTAAAATCACGAATCTCTAAAAGCAGTTCATCAGCAAAAGCGGGGAAAAATTGACGAAGGTGCCGGCGGTATCCCGGGACATCTTCATATCCCATGAACTCGTTAAAGGAGCGGTTTGACCAGATAACAGTACCATCGGGCTCCAGAACCAGCACCCACTCTGTCAGACCGTCAAGGGCAGAGAGCAGGGTCTCCTGCAGATTGGTTGGTGGATCCATCCCGTATCACCGTAATTGGTTGATGTTATAATCCACCAGCCTATAACACTTGTCAAACGGAGAACGAACTGAATATACCTTGCGGTTACTGATGGTTTTAAGAAAATGAGAATGGACTCGACGGGATTTGAACCCGTGGCCTTCACGTTGCAAACGTGACGATCTACCCCTGATCTACGAGCCCGCATGCGCCTGTCTTTGCGGCATACTATTTTTCTGCGGATTCCATATAGTTGTTACTGATCCTCATATCGCAAGGAAGATGTAGGGCGGGTTCCAACGATAGATGCGTTGACCTATGGCGCAACTCATCATCGAGCCGAAGAAGGGAAAGGACGGGCAGATCGAGTATAGCGTAGACTATCATGACAAGAAGAGCGACAACTCGTTCACCATCACCACAACTACCGATCTCAACGAGGCTGTAGAGAAGCTGAAGACCACGCTCGAGGGCGAAGTTCAGGCAATGCAGCAGAAGAAGTAGAATTATTCCAATTTTAATGTGAAATGGACCCGGCGGGATTTGAACCCGCGGCCTCTACGTTGCGAACGTAGCGATCTACCCCTGATCTACGAGCCCGCTTGGTGTGTTCTGTATATTTTCGAGTCTTTGGGATATAGTTCTTGGCGTCCTGCCGGGCGATCGCGAAAAAGAAGGTTTCAGAGGATGATCTCGATATCGAGCTTCTCTGCCAGCTCCTTGTACCGGTTCCGGATGGTGACTTCGGTCACGCCGGCAACTTCTGCCACTTCGCGCTGGGTGCGCCGCTCCCCGCCCAGGATGGAGGAGATATAAATGGCTGCTGCAGCAACACCGGTCGGGCCGCGGCCGCTGGTCAGTTCACGCTCGCCGGCCTGCCGGAGGATCTCCACGGCACGGCTCTGAACCTCGCCCTTGAGCGTGAGGCCCGAGCAGAACCGGGGCACGTAGTCGATCGGGGAGGTCGGGAGGAGCTTGAGGCCGAGTTCGCGGGAGATGAACCGGTACGTCCGACCAATTTCTTTCCTTGAGACACGGGACACTTCTGCGATCTCATCGAGCGTTCTTGGCACGCTGCACTGCCGGCAGGCTGCATAGAGTGCAGCCGCTGCAACGCCTTCAATGCTCCGACCGCGGATCAGGTTCTTGTCAACAGCGTCACGGTAGACAACGGCTGCGGTCTCACGGACGTTCCGCGGCAGGCCCAGTGCCGAGGCCATACGGTCCAGCTCGGAAAGTGCGAACGCGAGGTTGCGCTCGGTTGCGTTGCTGACACGGATCCGGCGCTGCCACTTGCGGAGACGGTACAGCTGGGCCCGGTTCTTGGAGGAGATAGCCCGGCCATAGGAGTCCCGGTTGCGCCAGTCGATCATGGTCGAGAGACCCTTGTCGTGGATCGTGAAGGTCATTGGTGCGCCGACACGGGAACGCTTCATCCTCTGGTCGTGATCAAAGGCACGCCACTCCGGGCCGCGGTCAATGAAGTCGTCATCGATGACAAGCCCGCAGCTCTGGCAGACTAGTTCCGCACGTTCGTAGTCATGGACAAGCTGCCTGCCGCCACACTCGGGGCACACGGTTTCCGTGTGGTTCTCGGCTTTCTTCTCCTGCTCTTTCTGTTTCGTCCTTGCCTTGAGCGCTTCACGCTCAGATTGGAGGACTTTAAGTTTCTCGATTTCCTGCATCCACGTTCACCTTATCCTGATAAGCGGGTATTTTTGATTACGGGGTTTTTCCTGGTATCCATATGCGGGTGTTATTTCGTGAAAAGTTTCTCATTGGGCTGGACGGTGCATTTTTCCCGGCAGAGAACAGCGGCATACGGGGCTTTGACGTTCCCGAAGAGATCCAGGATTTTTCCCACCGGCTTCATCCGCCGATCGCTTACCTCGCTGTACAGCGGGGGGAGCTGGGCGGCATCGCACTGGATGATGAGCATCCTGCTGCCAATAGTGCTCATCGCTCGGCCAACAACTTTCACGAATAACCTCAAGGACACAATAATGCTGAATTTTTTAGTAATCTATATATGTGCGACGGCACGGTATTTAAACGTTGCGTGAAAGTATAAATAGAAAATTCAGAATCCCAGGAAATCGTCGATATTTAAAGATAGTACTTCCCTGCACTCCCGGTCGCTCAGCCCGGCCCCTTTTGCAACAATAAATTTCGCGCGCTCGTTCATGATGTCATGGGGTGCGTGTGCATCCGAGTCCACGACCAGCTGGCAGCCAGCCTGGCGGGCAACCTGCGCCACATGGCCGTTGGTCCGGTTATGTCCCCCGCGTGCGGTCAGTTCAAGGGCAATACCGTTCTTTGCGGCCGTTTTCGCGTCCTTCAAAGTGATAAGCCCCGGGTGGGCTAGGACATCGACATATTTGCATCCGCAGGCCGCCTGGTTGGTTCCTTCTGCAACCGGCTCGACCGGAGTCTCACCATGGATAACTACGATGTCTGCCCCTTGAGCTTTCGCGGTCTTGGCGAGCGGTGCGATCTGTTGCGGGGGAACATGAGTGATCTCGATGCCGCAGAGCATCCGGACCCCGAACAGGTCTGCTGATTCCCTGACCCTTGCAAGGGAAGCGAGCAGCGATTCAGCATTGGACGGATCCGCGTGGTCGGTTACCGCAACGGTCGTGTATCCCATTACAGCCATGCGGCGGATCAGCTCGATCGGGAGCATCTCCCCGTCCGACAGGATCGAATGGGTATGGAGATCATACATGCCGCTCATTTACGCGCCTCCAGTTTCTGGGCCACCTTTCGGATCAGCAGGCCCTTCTTCTCTTTCCATTCAACAACGAGCCGGCCCTCGCGCCGCGTCCAGTGGGCCGGGTGGTGCTTGTCCTCTGGGCGGAACGGTATGCCCGCTTTTTTCAGGGCACGCTCAAGGTCTGTCAGGACCGGTGCCTTGACCCCGATACTGCGCGGAACCCGCCTCCCCTCAGCACGCGAATATGCTGCATTGAAGTAGCAGGGATAGATGATGCACTCGCCAGCTGCCATTGCATGATCGTTTGTGGGTCAAGGTATAAACACTGTACGCTCCCACCTTCTATCATGCATCATATCGACGTTCGGCTGGAGAAGGACGTGTACGACGCAAACAACACTCTGGCCGACCATAACGCGGCGCACTTAAAAGCCCATGGGGTGCGTGCGTTTGACCTGCTGGGCGCGATCGGGTCCGGAAAGACTGCGCTGATCGAGCGGCTTGTGCCCCTGCTTGAGAAGAAAGGGCTTAAGGCCGGGGCAATAGCCGGTGATGTGTACGGCGATGACGATTTCCGGCGGATCATTGCAACGGGCATTCCTGCCTACAATGCAAACACGGGAAAGGAATGCCATCTTGATGCGCACCTTGTGGAACACGCAATCGACCACCTCCCGCTCGATAAGATTGACGTTCTCTTCATAGAAAATGTCGGCAACATGGTCTGCCCCACGGACTTCCGGCTTGGCGCAGAGAAACGTATTGTCGTTGTGAGCTCCACGGAAGGGGACGATGTCGTGAACAAGCACCCGATGATGTTCCGTGACTGCACGATTGGGGTCATCAACAAGGTTGATCTCGCCCCGCTCGTTGGCGCGAACCTTGACCGCATGCAGTCAGACATTGCGCGGTACAACCCGGGCATGCCGGTATTCCGGACCAATCTGAAAACCGGTGATGGTGTCGCAGCTCTCCTCGATGCAATCCTGTCCTGAGTGGCCGGAAAAGAAGTACTATAAATAACCCGGACGTGAATATATAGAGCACCACCTTCGGGCAACGGTCCAAGGGAAAATACAAGAGAGTGACACCATGCAGTGGCAGGGAGAATCAGTTCGTAAGGTTACCGGTGGCAGGCGCCGCCCGGCAGCCATGAAGAGGAGAGCAGAGATCGGCCGTGCGGCAGCAGACACCCACCTTGGTGAGGCCCGCAATCGCGTTGTGCGGACATACGGTGGCAACCACATCACGATTGCCCTTCGTGCTAATTTTGCCAACGTGACCAACCCGAAGAACGGCGAGACCCGGAAGGTCAAGATTGAGACCGTGGAGAAGAACACAGCAAATCCGAACTATGTCCGAAGGAACCTGCTCACCAAGGGCGCGGTCATCAAAACCGAACTCGGGTCTGCCCGGATCACCAGCCGTCCCGGCCAGGACGGTATCATCAACGCAGTGTTACTCGAATAACCAATATCCAATCCTTTTTTAAGTGACTACGGTTTTCTAAACGTATTTTTCGCAATCTTTTATCACTATCGTGTACAATTCTTTCTCATGCGAAGGATCTATTATCGTTTCCCGCAGCGGGTGGATCTCTCGTTTGCCATGGGCATGCCTTTCATCGAGACGCTCAGGTACATTGCAGAGCTGGATAATACAGAATCGACCAAGACTACCGGAAAAGAACTTGTCAAGGTCAAGACACGGGTTGAGATTGCAGTTGACCGGGCCACGTTTGGTGAGATAACGCCGGACCTGCTCCGACCCGGTGCCATCACGGAAGCTGTCGACCTCCGCGTCTCCGTTCTCGCACTTGCCCTGCGCGGGGGAGGTAAGGTTCCGATAGCGAACGATATCTTCTATCTCAGGCTTACCGATCAGGTCTCCCGAACGGATATTGACATAGCAAAGGAAGGCCGCGGGGAAGGGCTGGATGCCCTTGATATGAAGAATATCCTTCTTGGTGCAGGAAAGTGACCCTGAAGACAACGATCGCCGCACCGTTCCGGCACACCCGGAAGAGCGGGATGAAGAAGAACGAGCTGGTCTACTATTACGCCCTTGACCGGAAATGGATGAGCACGGATCAGGCCAACCAGCTGCTCCGCAGGGCAGAGGAGGACGGGCTCCTGAAACAGGAGAATGGGATTTTCTCGCCGGCATTCGACACCGCGGGGGTCACTATTCCGGTGGGCTTCAAGCCAACCTCAGCAATCTTCGAGCGGAACGATCCCATGCAGGAGCTCATCGGCCGCATAGCGCGGGCACGGAAAGTTGAGGAGACAGAGATTGTAGCAGAGATGAACAAGGCTATCCGGGAAGGATTCGACACTAATCTCCTCCCCCCGGCAGCCCTGACAATCCTTGCCAAAAAATACCAGGTTTCCTGCGATGACCTGCGCGATCCCCTCCGGCAGTCCCTGCGGAAAGTATAACCGGGAAAATTATCCAAATGCGTGTCCGGTTTCACCAGACACTGTGCTACACAAAGTATTTCCTTAAAATATTCAAAATATTACATAGAACCATTCAGGAGTCAGACAATGAGACATGGAAGGAGAAGAGGAATGGACCTCGGCAATCTGCCGTGGCTCCCCATTGCCGCCGTCATCGGTGTGGTTGCTGTTGTGATCATTGCAGCGTTGTTTTTCCTTGGCGGAGGATCCGGGGGAGAGAATCCTCCCGCTGCACCTGCCGTGAGCAGCACTCCCTCCCCGCAGACTTCCGTACAGGTCACCAAGGGGGCAGCATCCATCACGGTCCGCGAGACAACGGCACCTGCAGCCCCGCCAACCGGAACCTGGGTTATGGTTGAGTACATTGGAAGTTTCAAGGGAAGCTACGGGATGCCTTCCGATATCCAGAAGGCCGAGAACTCAGGGATCCGGCTGTATGAAGTCGTGAATGCAACAGGTACGGTCAAAGCAGAGTTCCAGAAGAAGGATGGCTCAACGAAGCACGACCTCACCGTCACTATTTACCAGGACGGAAAGGCGGTAAAGTTCGCAAAGAACAGCTCCGCCTATGGTATTGTCACAGTCCAATACCTGTAACCTTTTTTTCTGTCGTGCCTCTGCACGAAAAAACGCAATAAAAAGATTGTATTACTTCTTGCCGACCCGGGCCTTGGGTGCGGACTTCTTCTCTTCTTTCTTCTCTCCCTCAACCTTCGGGAAGATCTCATCAAGGGTCTTCTCGCCGTACGCAGTGACACGTGCATTGATCTGCACGAAGTCCTGGGTGATCTCGCTTGCACGGATCGTCTTCCTGCGGCGTTCCCCGTCCATGACGGGGTGGAACCCGATGCCTCCGGCAAGCAGGAGTTTCTTGCGCCCGGCTCCCGGGACACTCTTCTTTGCAGCGATCCCGGTCCGGTCGGATGCACCGGTGATCAGGATCTTGTATCCGGCAAGCCCGAGTGAACCTGCTTCGATTTCATCACCGATACGCTTCCCTACGATCGCACCTGCTGCGCCACCGGTGGCGTCAACATTGTAGGCGCGGCCGGTCTTGGGGTCTGATACAACGACTTTAAACTCAACCATACCTGATTCTTCCTGTTATAGTTAGTAACCCTGTTCCGGGGTCTTTTCACGTCTCCGGCTGCCGGCGGATTCGCCCACACATGAGAAGTACCCATTTTATTATACTGGTACGCTATTAAACCCTCGCGTGCGCGAGCATGCGGTAATTACTTGCCCCAGAAGGGATCCGCCTTGCGGCGCATTGAGGTAAACTCAGCCAGCACTTCCTGCGTGCTGGTGTTGAGCGTCTTTATCATCTCTTTCTCCAGCACCTTGACATGGCGCTCCGGGATGTCCACGAAGAGGTCGTCTCCCACACTCACCTGCCTTCCGACAGTTGCCCCCTCGATAGATATCGCGACTTCGAGGCCCTCATCGGCCTCGCGGATGGACTCCTGTCGGAGCTGCATGGTCTTGAGGTGCCCCACTTTCTTCCCATCAAGCTTGATCAGGTTGACATCGCTCCGGAGCTTCCCTCCCAGCACCCGGACACCGACAACGGCCGGGTTGCTCTGCCGGAAGACGCAGTCCGGCAGGAGACGGATCTTTGCCGGCATCACCACGTGCTCAAAGCGTTGCTTCTCCATGAGGCGCTTCTGTTCGTCCCGCCACTCCACGTACTGGTCGATGAGCTGGTAGATGACCCTCCCTTCAAAGACCTTCACCTGCGTGTACAACGGGTTTTTGATGATTTCGGCGGCATCCGGCAGGAGGGGTGTATTGAACGAGAGCAGGACGCGGAATGTGGGATTCTTGATGGTCTCGGTCTCAATGAGATCGAGACGGCTGACCGGCCCGACTTCCGCCCGCATCACCCCGATATCCTTAGACTCAAGTTCCTTACAAAGGGCCTCAAGGGCGCCGATCGTATCGGCCTTGATAACGATCCCCTCCTCGGCAAGGTTGACGTGGATTTCGGTCATCTCTCTCTTGATTTTTTCAGTGACCTCGTCACGGTTCCCCCGGATGACAAAGAAGGGGGATCCGGCAATCACGCCCTCGAGGTTCGGGGCGGTGACCTTGATCCCCGCGGCTGCGGCTACGGATTTTACCCGCTCGAAGCGCTCCTCTGTGAGGATCTCCTGCATGGGACGGGGTTTCAGAAGCGACCTCACCTTGGTTACGACAACGTCCCCCTGTGTTGCTACAGCAATCTCATCACCAACAGCAAGCGTCCCATCGTAGAGGATCACATCGAGGGTTGTCCCAAGGCCGCGTTCTTCCTTTACCTCAAGAACCGTGCCGGCTCCCGGACCCTCAACCAGGAGTTTCAGTTCGTCGCTCATGTAACGCTGGGCAAGCCCGATCATAATAAGGAGGAGATCTGGGATCCCTTCGCCTGTATGGGCGCTTAGGGGAACAATCGCCAGGTTTCTCTGGAAGTCCGCCACCCGGTCGAATCGGTCGGCAGAGAAATCGAGCTCGGAGAGTTTCCCTACAATCTCGTAAGTCTTGTTCTCGACATCGCCTTTGACCCGCTCGTTCTGTTTGTTGAATGATGAGATGAACGGTTCGTTCTCGTTCACCCGCCACCCGTGAATGCGGTCCATCTTGGTCGCTGCAATGACAAACGGGGTCTTGCAGTTCCGGAGGATCTGGAGCGCCTCGATGGTCTGGGGCTGGAATCCCTGATTGATGTCAACGACCAGGATCGCCATATCAGCAAGGGCCCCACCGCGTGCACGGAGCGTTGTAAATGCATGGTGTCCCGGTGTGTCAATAAAAAGCAGGCCAGGGATGTTGATCGGCACCTTGCCCATTGTCCCGCTCATGGTGCGTATTGCATCGATCGGGACGATTGTTGCCCCGATGTGCTGGGTTATGGCGCCTGCTTCTGAGCTGACGACCGAAGATCCCCGGATCCGGTCGAGCAGTGAGGTCTTGCCATGGTCCACGTGCCCCATCACGCAGACAATCGGTGTCCTGATCTTCGGATTCTCCGCCATAATTCCGATCCTCCCTATTGTTCAAGCCCGAAACACGGGAAAAAATACCGCACCCTCATACCCGGATGATGTGTCCGGCACGCATTACCGTCAGGGAAGAGTGTTTCGAGCCACCTGATATGTAATGGACTCCCGACAATATTAATTGTCACCCCGCGGACAGGGATGACCTTCGCAAAAGGAGTGCCGTTTTCCGTGTTGCCGACGCATGGGCAAGGATACATTAATCAAAGAACAGTGCGAAAATTAAAGGGCAATTTGCCAGGGTGGGGTAGTTGGTTATCCTAGGGGACTGTGGATCCCCCGACCCGGGTTCGAGTCTCGGCCCTGGCCTTATTTTCTGTTCAGAACTGTGTGTAATACCGGAACGTATGCCGTCGGCCTCGTCATCCGCAGCTAAACTATTATCCGTAGGTTATCCGATACCCGGCTCTTGCAGGTTGCTCAAGCCTGAGATTACAAATAAAAAGGTTTATTGTCTCAATCTATAAAACTAGCAGAAATATAATGGCAGGTATGGAGAATACTCTGGTTATCCCGGCAGCAGTAATCGGCGTTGCAGTCATCGTGTTCGGTGCCGCACTCGGGGTTATGTACCTATCAGGGTATCCGGCCCTTCCCGTCCAGCCACCCCCGAATCTTGCCCCTCTTGAATCCCCGGTTCCTTATGCGGTGGGTGACATAATGCAGTCAGAAGACGCTACGCAGGTGGCTATTGTTTGCGGGTATGATGCAAACCAGAATTTTTACTTGTACCAACCGGTGGTAATTAATGCCAGTGCCGGTACGCTTCATATTCTTGAAGGAACCAGCACGATGCCCTGCCAGGAATTCGAGATACGGTACCCGTACAGGGTATTCGTGAACACCTGAAAATCCACTGCAACTATCGCCGCCCTTCGGAGTCCATCATCCGTGATGATCGCAGAGAACGCACATCCCGCGCACCCATATAGCAGTACTTTTTTGTACAGCATGACCCAAATATGTACATAATAAGCCGGTCCGCTATCCGGATCCGGTTGGGGACAGACATCCTATCATGGCTGAACACACCTATGTCCACGGGTACTCTTCCCGGGAATCAGAACGTCTTTTTGACCAGGCCGAGACCCTTACAGATCTCCTTCACCAGGATACGCGGTATCCTGCCGGCTCCCATGTTCTGGAAGCCGGTTGCGGAACCGGTGCCCAGACAGTGATCCTGGCAGGAAAGAGCCCGGGTGCGTTGATAACATCTGTTGATATCTCTGCGGAATCTCTTGCTCAGGCAGAAAAGAAGGTCCGACAGGCCGGGATAACGAACGTGACCTTCAGGCAGGCAGATATCTTCTCACTGCCTTTTGCCCCTGCGAGCTTCGATCACATCTTTCTCTGTTTCGTGCTCGAACACCTTGCCGATCCCGAGCAGGCCCTTGGACGGCTCCGCCCGCTCCTCAAAGAAGGGGGGACGATCACGGTGATCGAAGGCGATCACGGCTCGACATTTTTCCATCCTGATGACGCTAGTGCAAGGAAGGCGGTTCAATGTCTTGTCACGCTCCAGCGGCAGATGGGCGGGAACGCCCTGATCGGGAGGGAACTCTACCCGCTTATCAGCCGTGCCGGGTTCCGCGATGTCCATATCTCCCCCCGTATGGTATATGTTGACTCTTCACGCCCTGCCCTTGTGGAAGGTTTCACGAAGCTGACGTTTACAGCCATGGTCGAGGGCGTTGGGGCCACGGTTCTGGCGAAGGGCCTGATGACCCTTGATGAATGGAATCGCGGAATTGCAGCACTGTACCGCACGGCCAAGGATGACGGGGTCTTCTGCTACACGTTCTTCAAGGCAACCGCACGGAAATGAACGGAAGCGGGACACGGTTCACTTTCACTCTGCCCGTACCCCCCTTTTTTTATCCCTCCCCCCGTACCTGATGATCGGAGAAGAGCATGGATGATAGTGCACAAGCCCGGGAAATTGAAGCAACCCTGCGGGCAATGAACCGGTGCTGGACGAATACGTGGGACGAGGTGGAATTCCGAAAGTATATCCATCCACGGGCAGTTGCGGTTGTACCGGCCACTCCGGGGCGACTTGAAGGACGGAATGCCTATGTTGCAGGCTGGAGAGGGTTTGCCCTTGCTGCGACGATCCATTCCTGGCAGGAGTCCGATTACAAGGTAGAGATATTTACCGGCGGAAAGTGCAGTGTGGCAACATACTATTTCACGATCGATTTTTCCCTGGGCGACGTTCGGCAGACCATGAAGGGCCGGGACATGTTCTTTCTGGTGAAGGAAGAGAAGAGATGGCTGGTTGTTGCGGACCAGTACTCCCCCGAACCTGAGGCCTCATGATTACAGGAACGAACGGGACACAACCAGTATAAATTTTTGTACAGTGAATTCATTGAGAGACATATTATGGACACCATTGTCATTGTCGGCTACGTTGCCGGCGCCCTCACCACTATCTCATTCGTGCCGCAGGTGGTCAAGGCCTGGAAGATGAGGGAGACCCGCGACCTCTCGCTTGCCATGCTCGTCCTCTTCGCTGTTGGTGTAATCCTCTGGACCCTGTACGGTATCTGGGTTGGCTCGCTGCCTATCATCGCCGCCAACATCATCACGTTCACGCTGATCCTTGTGCTGCTCGGCCTGAAATTGTGGTACAAGTGAACCTAACTGTCCGGGGAAGAGCCCGGATCTCCAAGTAAACCGCAATTTCTATTTTGCAGGCATACACGCAAGCCGGTTGAACAGGTTTGCTGTAAATGCACGAAAAAAGAGAATGATATCGGGTTATTGGGATTCCTGCTGCAGGAGCACGAGGCAACCCGAGAGGATGTCATGGAGTCCCTGGTGCTTCCTTGTGAACGCGATCATGATGAAGCCGATGAAAATGATCAGGACAGAGATGTACTTCCAGAAGAACCGGAGTGTTGTCCGTGCAAAGCTCGGCTTGTTCCCCTCAATGTCCGTCACTACCAGTTTCATCAGCACCTTGCCCGGCGTTGCCTGACTGCGGGAAGATTCAAAGCCCGCGTAGTAGGCCCAAGGGACTGCAATAAGGGTGATCCCATATGCTGCAACGATTGACCCGAACAGGGCAGCTGTTGTGCCCTCGACCGTCAGCTGTTCGACGGGGATACGCTGCACGGCATAGAAGAAGAGGTTCTGAAAACCCCGGAAGAGGCCCAGTGCACCGGCTACGACAAGGTCAATGAGCAGGATGAGGATGAGATCTACGATGAAAGCAACAAGACGCCTCCCAAGGCCGGCGTACACGCCCACATCGGGCCCTTCGTCCTCTTCCGGTACAGGGGCGGCGACCGGTCGCGACTGGACCGATTCGATATCGGCCCCGCACCACTGGCAGAATTTTCCGGAGGCATCCGTCTCTTTTCCACATTTAGGACAGAACATTCGATA